>Ga0164313_10005592_pt1 | contig 11129 bp, 12 predicted proteins | sample GuaBasSedimGuay4_FD_113735 | JGI IMG/M metagenome (GOLD analysis project Ga0164313, IMG submission 113735) | Subseafloor sediment microbial communities from Guaymas Basin, Gulf of California, Mexico - Guay4, Core 4569-4, 0-3 cm | ecosystem: Environmental > Aquatic > Marine > Hydrothermal vents...
ATTTTGAACATGAGACAGATATTATTCTTGTAGATACAGGACATAGCTACTTTGGATTATGCAAATATTATGAAGGTAAATACATCACATATACCGAAGAAAAACCAATTACTATGAATCCTTTTTTACTTTCTAAAAAGGAATATAATGAAGAAAAACGTGATTTTTTGAAATCATTGGTTGGTTTACTTTGGAAAGGAGCAGATGGTACTTTAAATCAAGTGGAGGATAGTGTTCTTATCAGTGTTGTTTCTGATTATTATGATGGTGTTTTTACAGGGATTATCAAAAAAGAAGATATAAACTTTAATTCTTTTTATGAATTCTCCATAAAAAAAATGGAAAATATAAGAACAAAGGAAAGAATTCAAATTGATGTTGAGAGCTATGCTTATATACTTAAAAAATTTTACAAGGGAGGAGAATATGATCAAATATTAAATTCCCCTGTTGATGCAAGTTTGTTTGATGAAAAATTTATTGTATTTGAAATTGATAATATAAAAGACAATAAGATATTATTCCCAATTACAACAATTATAATTATGGATGTATTTCTTCAAAAAATGCGACATAAAAATAATAGGAAAGCTTTAATTATTGAAGAAGCTTGGAAAGCAATCGCCTCTCCAATGATGGCAAGTTATATTCTTTACGTTTATAAAACCGTGCGTAAATTTTGGGGTGAAGCTATCGTTGTTACTCAGGAACTTGAAGATATCATATCCAATGAAATTGTAAAAAATTCCATCATTAATAATTCTGATACCATTATTTTATTAGACCAAGCAAAGTTCAAAGAAAACTATAAAGATGTTGCTTCATTATTATCTCTTAATGATGTTGAACAAAAAAAGATATTCACAATAAATCAATTGGATAATAAGGATAATCGCAACCGTTTCAAAGAAGTTTATATCAAAAGAGGTATGAAAGGGGAAGTTTATGGAGTAGAAGTTTCTTTTGAAGAATACTTGACCTATACAACTGAAAAAAGAGAAAAAATGGCTATCGCTGTTTATTTGGAAATGTTTGATTCTTATAGAAGATCGATTGATCAGTTTGTAAATGATTTTAAAGAGAGCGGTTTAAGTTTGACATTTTTTTGCACAAAAGTGATGAGTAACAGGGATGTTCTTTTAAAGAAAATGAAAGATGACCTAGTAATAAAAACAGTATAAATCAATTATTTTGAAAACAAGCCTATTCATATTTTTTAATTTATTGACTGCTTTTAGTTTTGGTCAAACAGATGATTATATTATTGTTGCAGCTGTTGCCTCTGTACATAAAGCTGAGAGAGATTTACTAGATGAAATAGAATGGAATCAAGAAAATATTTTAATACCCACAACGATACTTGCATATTCAACAGCTGAATTAATTTTAGTAGAACAAAAACTTCATAGAGCTTATGAAAATGTACAACTTATAATAGATAATGCCCAGATATTTTTACAAATAATTGAATTTTCAAAAGACATTATAGAATTACAAGATAAGACTTATGAAATTGCTAAGGATAGGCCGGAACTAATGTTGTTGGCAGGAAAAGCAGAAATTGAATTGATCAAAGAGGCCATTGCAATAATGACTAATCTTTTAATGGCAACCAAAGAATCTAAGTTCAACTTAATGAACAATAAACAAAGATTAGATGTGATGCTGAAAGTATCCGAGGATTTAAACAATTTGAAAGAGACAGCTTTTTTTATATACAAACTAGTGCAGTCTTTAATTTATACAAATGGTTTAGATATCGTAATCCAAAACACTTTAAACCTTAATCTTGAATACAATAAAATCTACCAAGATTTAAAACGAGAATATGACATGATTTTTAAATAAAACCTATGAGAATAACGATGTTTCTTTTTATGATAGTCAATTTGTTTTCAGCCTATGCTCAATATGGTGCTGATGGGGCAGTTGTTTTGGGAGGTATTATTTCCACAGCAATTCTTGAACAAGGTCATTTGGATGATATTGAATCCGATCAGGAAAGGATTTTAATATCATCTGCTGTTATTGCATTAGAAACAGCAGCTTTGGCTGCTGTTGAGAAAAAATTATTAGATGGATTGTCTGAAGTAGATGATATTATTAATAGTGCAAAAATAATTTTAAAAATATATAAGTACACTGAAGATATTTTCGCTTGGCAAGAAAAAACCTTCGAAGTTGTGAAAGAAAAACCTGAATTATTGTCAATTGCAACAGAACAAGAAATTAAACTTATTAGGGAGGTTGCTTATTTGATGAATGACCTAATAATTGCTACTAAAAAATCAGAAACAAATTTATTAAACAATAAAAATCGCTTAGATATCATGCGCATGGTTTTAAGTGAAATACTTGAATTAAGGGATTCAGCACAGAAATTTTATTATTTGTTAAAAGGAGCTAGTTACATGGATATTTTAGCTCAATTAGGAATCAATAATTTAAATTTTCAAATGGACTATCAAAAGATATATAACGAGGCTCTTATCAATTATAACACAATATTTAAACAATGAAATATTTAATTGTCATTTTTTGTCTTTTCAAATCATTTTCTATTTTTTCTCAATATGGAATTGATGGTGGTCTTGTCGCAGGAGGATTAGTTATAACCTGGAATACAGAAAAGAAGAGTTTAGAATCCATCAGGGATAATCAAAATGAGATTTTAATTGCAAATAGTACCATTGCCTTGGAATCACAACTGCTATTAGATATTGAAAAAAAGTTGTACAACTCATTATCTAAAGTTGATAACTTGGTACAAAACGCATCAACCTTAATTAGAATTACGGAACATTCTAAGGAGCTTTTTGAGATACAAGAGTTGACCTATGAAATTGTGAAAGACTACCCTTATTTACTAACTATTGTTGCTGCCCAAGAAGTTGAACTTGTCAAACAAACAGGTTATCTATTTGCTGATTTACACATTGCTACAAAAGAAGGTAAAGTAAACTTAATGAATTCTTATGAGCGACTGGATTTTATGAATAAAATATTAACGAAACTGGATAAACTCAAAATTCAAGCTTTACAAATTTATAAAGTCATTAAAGGAGCTATTATAATTGAAAATGTTAATGGTTTAGATATTAAAGAAATCATTCTAAACCTGGACTATGAAACTATCTATAACAGGATGTCAATAGATTATACTACCATTTTTAAATAATGTGATATGGACAAATTAATATTTACGTTTTTATTATTTCTTTCTTTTCAACTTCATTCTCAATATGGATTAGATGGCTTACGAATATTACCCTCAGTTTTGGAAGCATCTATTCCGGAACAACAAACCTTAAAATCTATTAAAGAAGATCAAGAATTGGTAAGAAAAGCTTCAGAGAACATTGTATATCAAACGGCAGCTTTGATTGTTCTAAAAGAAAAGTATTATAAATCATTGAGTGTAGTTGAGAATACAGTAGAAACAGCAAAACTAATTGAAGAAATTAATAGGATTACCCAAGAGATCATTCAATTTCAGGTAGAAGCTTTTGAATATGCAAAAGAGGATCCTCAATTAGTGATAGTTGCTTCAAATGCGGAATTGAGATTGTTAGAAGAAACTTATTATGTATTAGCTGATTTGTACATGGCAACATTAGGAGGTCAAAAAAATTTAATGAATAGTGTTGAACGGTTAGATCTTATGTATAATCTAAAAAAAGAAATGTATAAACTAAGAAATTTTTCTTATGAGGTTTTAACAATAGTAAAATTTTCTTCAACGATTTCTACATTGAAAGACCTTAGTAAAGTTCTTTTTAAAGTGGATTATGTACAAGTACTAAAAGACGTAGAACAAGATTATAGGATAATTTTTAAAAATTAATCATTATGCAAAAAATCATCATTATAACCATTTTATTAATCTCTTTTAAGTCATATGCTCAACTGGATGTTGATATGAATAAACATGCTTTTCAACGAACATCCTTTAAGATTTGGGATGAATGGCGGCCTTGGTGGTATTTCTATATAGCAAACAGTAAATATAAGAAAGACGATAGAAGAACTATGTATACCAGAGCGAGGCAGATGTCACAGTGGGCTATTTATTGGGATCACTACGATATTTTCGAGAGGCAAACCGATAGTACATATACAAATGAAACATATAAAGCTCTTGATCGCACTTTAAATAAAAACTGGATTCTTATACAAAGACCAAAGGTAGAAAAATTAGATAAAGAAATTCAAAAAGCATTTGAAACTAGTATTGATTTTGAAATGGAACTAGCTTATTTTGACATTTTACATGAGCAATATTTAACCATTCGGCAAAATATAGATATTACATTGGATTCCTATGTGGCAGATGTTGAGAAAACAAAATCTATCCATATTTATATGGAAGAACTTTTGGACTTCTTAAAGTTTTTAAATTTCTATAATCAAACAATTAAGTTGAAATTAAACTAATATTTTATGGAAGAAATTTTACATCTAATTGATGAAAATGTATTAAATGAATTAAGACTTTTAAATGGTTATTTGAGATCTTATGCAAGCACTTTTATTTTGGATGCTCAATCTTTATGTGCTTTGCTGATGTTGATCTATTTTTCGGTTAAATCATACGCATTAATGACGGGTGATTCGAAGTTTGAAGTATTACCACTTTTAAGGCCTTTTGGACTTACAATGGTGGTAATTCTTTGGATACCTTTTTTAAGTTTAATTGATGACCCTTTAAATGCATTAGAAGAAAAGGCAAAAGATAGATTTGTAAATCAACGTGTAGAAATAAATGATTTGTTTATTAGAAGAATACAGTTAATTACAGCTGTTAATGAAAGAATATATGAGGAAACAGAGCCTTTGAATCAACTGGATGAAACCAATTCCTCTATGATTCCTGGAATGGATGAAATTATTGGAGCAATGGGTAGGGCAAGGATATTAATTCAAGCAAAATTAAAATTAATATTAAAAGAACTTTTAGAAATGATAGTCGTCATTTTCTTTAAAGTAATGCAATACTTATTACTATATGCAAAAATTCTTTTTTCAAACATGCTTGCCATCATTGGACCACTAAGTTTTGCAGTAAGTATCATACCTGCTTTTAGAGATTCTTATATACAGTGGATATCAAAATATGTTGGTGTTATGTTATACGGGATGTTTGGTTATGTTGCCATGATATTGGCATTGACCCATGTAAAGGTTGCTATTATAAAAGAAAATCATTTTTATGAAACCTTGCTTAATACCCCAGGAGAACAAGGAGTAAGAAATCTCATGGCATATTTAGGTGGTGTTAATGTAGCAGAAACAAGTTTTCTTGTAGCATTAGTAGTAGGAGGTATAGGTATGATTTGCGTCCCAATTATCTCTTCATGGGTCTTGCATTCAGGTTCTACATCACAATTGTTTAACAAGGCAATGGGTACAGCGGGAAAAGCGGTAAGTGTAATAACAAAATAATTCAAAATTATGATCATTAGAAATATTGAAAACAAAGTTAAAATAGCAACAGTAATATCTATTACTGGATTAATAACCTCTGTATTGATTTCTATTGGCTCCTTATATTTTGCCTATAAACAAATAAATTTTGAAAGGCAAAACATTTATGTTTTAGACGCAGGAATTCCAATTTTAGTAAATAGAACAAATCAAAAGGCCAATAGAGAAGTAGAATATAAATCACATGTTAATTTATACCATAATTTATTCTTTACACTGCCTCCTGATGATAAATTCATACAAAATAATTTGAATAAAGCCATGTATTTAATTGATAAAACTGGACTTATGGAACATAATAATCTTAAAGAAAAAGGTTACTACAGTCGTATTCTATCAAGTTCTGCGGTACTTTCAATTATGACAGATAGTATTCATATAAATATGGAGACCAAGTTTTTTACCTATTATGGAACACAGCGTATAGATAGGCGTTCTTCTATAATCAATAGAACAATTGTGACCACAGGAAAAGTTCATGATATACCACGATCTGAGAATAATCCTCATGGGGTACTAATTACGGATTGGAGAACGATTGCAAACAAGGATATTAGTTTCAAACAAAAAAAAGGATTTTAAATGGAAATGAATAAACGTTCCGATATTAAAACTCTATCGAATAAAAATTTATTTAATAAATGGGTTAAACAAAAAACTTTAGGAAGAGAAAAAACCGTGGTTATTACAATGCTTTTAATTGTTTTCTTAGGAGTTGTGTATGTCTTTTTTAACAGGTCAACTACCTCGAAAAAGAAATCTAAAAATGAATTAAATATTGGATATGAAGTTCATAAAATAAGTAATGCCATTTCAATTAACAAGCTATCAAATATTTCAGAAGGATATGGTCTTTATAAAGAATATGAGGAAATGTTAAGTAGCAATAGTATAGATAGTATTGAATTAAAAAAACTTGAAAATAAACTACAAAAATTTTTAGATCATGACTAAAATAAAATTTAATCAACCCAAATATGTGATTCCTTTAATTGTGCTTCCCTTCTTATTTTTTGGGTACTATCTGTATGGCAATTTTAAAGGTAAGGAAGATATAAGAGTACAAGAACTGACAGAGACTAAAGGGATCAATACTGCTATTCCGGATCCTTTATTGCCTAAAAAAACCAAGAATAAATTAGAAGCATTTAAAGAAGCCTTACGAACAAGTAGAAACAATTCAGCTATAGGAATAATAGAACTTGAAAAAGTAGAAAAAATGAAAAATGAATATCAAGATTCTATTAAAAAAGCAATGTATAAAGATAGTATTAGGAATGCGTATGATGGAGCTATGGCCAAACGAAATAATGCAACAAAACTGGCAGAAGTTAGTAGGCAAAGGTTGCTTGATATAGCATCAGGGAAAATTCAACCTAAAAATAAAAAATCCAATTCTTCTATAAACTCAATCGGAAATTCCAGAAATAGTCCAAACAATAGTAAATCTAGAGTATTAAATAAGCAAGAAAAGGAAATGGAGGCATTTAAAAAGCAAATGCTGTTTATAGATAGTATTGCTAATCCTCAAAAATATAAAAGAAAGAAAGCTATTGAAGATGCAAAAAATGGAAAAACTTTAACCAAAGAAAACATATCGATAAGTCATGAGTTGACCAAACAAAAAAATGTAACAACTAATTATTTCAATACTATTAAAGCCAATAAAGAGGAAACATTTATTACGGCTTTATTAGATGAAGGAATAAAAGTTTGGGAAGGGAGTAGGATTAGGATTCGTTTATTGGAAGACGTATTTATTAATGGTCACTTATTAAAAAAAGGTAAATATTTATATGGAATAGTTAATGGATTTAAACAACAGCGTGTTGAAATAGGTATCACTTCAATTGTTATAAATGATGAAATTCTATCTGTTCAAATTTCTTTATATGACAATGATGGTATTCAAGGTATTTATGTGCCAGATAGTAGTTTCAGAGATTTTACCAAAGAATTGGGTCAGCAGGCAACTAGTGATGCTGGTTCCATGTCTTTTGAAGGAGATTCTAAAAATAGCTCCGAACTTTTATACAAATCAATAAGTTCTAGTTTTAAAACATCAACAAAAGCTATTCAAAAAGCATTAAAGAATAATAAATCCAAATTAAAGTATAACACACAAGTATATCTTGTTAATTCAAAATAACCAAAACAATGAAAAAAACAGTTTTAAATTTTATCGTATTCATGTGTATTACTAATGCTGTATTAGGTCAAAATAATAAAATTCGTGAAGTTCTAATAAATGAAAATGTGTCCACACATTTTACATCTACTCAAAATATTGATTATACAGATATTTCGACAAACAATGTTGTTGGTGATATGCCTTTGCCAAATCTATTAAGGATTAAGCCAATTAAAGACCTGCAAAATGATCTGGGTTTTGTTACTATTGTTGGTGAAGATTTTTTTGTGCAATACAGATTAACTTATACCTCAGATTCTAATAAAGCAAATAAAAAAATAGATCTTGATGATGATCATTTTCCCTTTAAGAATTCTAAATATCCACTTACTTCTAAAGAATTAAAGGCTTTGTCTTCTAAAATGTCTGAAGAAAAACCTTCTTTAAATAATGTTATTGCTCGTAAGAATAAAATGCAATTAAAGGTGAATAATATTTGGGTTATTGATGATTATATTTTTATTGATTTTACACTATTTAATCAAACAAACCTTAAATATGATATTGATGAAATTAGATATAAAATAATTGATAAAAAAGTTATAAAAGCTGAAAATAATCAAGATCAAGAAATTCAATATGTATATATGCATAACATAGATAATTCTTTTTATAAACAATATAAAAATATTGTTGCTTTTAAAAAGTTCACTTTTCCTGATCAAAAGAGTTTTATCATTGAAATTACAGAGAAACAAATTTCTGGGAGGACGATTACTGCACATATTTCATATGCAGATATTTTGAACGCTAAATCTTTTAATCCATGAAAAATATTATAATTCTTATTTTAAGTTTATCAGTCTACTTTAGCTATTCACAAGAAGGCTATAATCACATAAATTTGGCGTATGGCTATACTACTAAGGGGATACAACAATTTAGCGTTGCATTTGAATTTAATAATAGATATTATAATTCTTGGGAACTGATTTTTGAGGGAAATAGAAATCTTGATATAAAAGAAGATATTTATCAGGCAGGTATTGTTTATGAACCATTAATTCTCAAATCAAATAACTTCCTTTTCAATTTTAGAGCTGGATTTTTAATGGGTTCTGGTTCAGGAGATTTTTTATTAAGTGGAGTAGGAGGTTTAGAATTGAGTTATACTTTTCCCGGTCTGTTTGTAATTATGTTACAACAAAACAACCAGTATATAATTAATATAGATGATAGATTTAGAGTTTCTGTGTTGTTAGGTTTAAAAATCCCTATATAATACTACATGGCTGAGGATAAAAAACTAAATGATCTATTTATATTGTTTCAAGGAGTTGTTTATCTTCTTGTAATTATTGAATGTATAGTTTATTTGTTTTATGATATATCTATATTTAGTTTTTTTCTTCCTGTTATAGTTAAGTTGAAAAGAATCTATATTTATGCTCACCATAACATTTTATGGTCAAAATTGGTAATATTTGGTTTTATTGCAATTGTTTCTTTAGGCTCTAAGCCAAAGAAAAAAATTGACATTGGAATTGGAAAACAAATAATACTCCCGCTTATTATTGGCTTACTTTTATATTTTTCTTCCTTAGTATTTTATTTTATTGAACCTAATTCAATTCCAAATAATATTAGCTTTTATGAAATAACCTATATTGTATTTACGCTTATTGGTGCTATTTTAATACATACTTCATTGGATAATATTGCAAAGGTCATTCATTTTAATGTCATGGATGATAAGTTTAATATTGAAAACGAATCCTTTGGGCAGCCCAATAAAATAATCGTAAATGATTACTCTTTAAATATACCAATGCATTATTATTATAAAAAAAAGATTAGAAAAGGTTGGTTTAATTTAACAAATCCTTTTAGAGGAAGCCTGGTAATAGGAACGCCGGAATCGGGTAAGACTTTTTCAATTATTATTCCATTTTTTAAAAACTTGATTGATAAAGGTTATACAATGTTAATTTATGATTATAAATATCCTGATCTGGGAGAAATTGCATATTATCATTTTTTGGAGAGAAAGAAAGATAAACCCTATAAGCATTCCTTCCATGTTGTTAATTTAAACAATGTAGAATACAGTAAAAGAGTGAATCCTCTAAATGCAGTCTATTTAAAGACCTTAGCATCATGTATAGAAACGGCAGAAGCATTAGTGGATTCCTTGAGAAAGAGCTCTGAAAATTCAGGAGCAGACCAGTTTTTTACACAATCGGCTATTAATTTTTTAGCATCAATTATTTATTTTTTTAGTAAATATGAAGGAGGTAAATATTCAACACTCCCACATGTTTTATCATTTTTGAATCGAAGTTATGAAGAAGTATTCGATGTTTTATTTACGCAAATAGAATTAACAAATATGTTAGACCCTTTTAAATCTGCCTATGATAATAAAGCATTTAACCAACTAGAAGGACAAATAGGTACACTTAAAGTAAATATATCCCGTTTGGCAACCAAAGAAACCTTTTGGGTTTTTTCAGGAAATGATTTTGATTTAAGAATTAGCAATCCAAATTCTCCTGCAATAATGATTATTGCTAATAGCCCCGAAACAGAAAGCATCAATTCAGCCACAAATTCCTTGCTATTGAATAGACTTACTAAATTGATCAATACAAAAAACAACATACCTTGTGGAATAATTATTGATGAATTACCAACAATATATTTTCATAAAATACAAAATCTTATTGCCACTGCAAGAAGCAATAAGGTAGCTGTTATCATTGGTTTGCAAGAATTACCACAATTGACAAAATCATATGGGAAACAAACTGCAGATGAGATTACATCTATCATAGGAAATGTAATTTCAGGTGCAGTCAGAAAGAAAGAAACATTGGAATGGTTAGAAAAATTATTTGGAAAAGTAAAGCAAATTAAAAAGGGGATAAGTATCTCTAAAAGTCAAACGACAACTAGTATTAATGAACAAATGGATTATCTAATTCCTGCCAGTAAAATATCAGATCTTAAAACCGGAGAAATAGTTGCAAAACTTGCTTTTGGGGAAAGTAAAAAAAACAATAAATTTGCGAATGAAAATACTTACAACTGCAAAATTCAAATAGATATTAAAGAATATAAAAAAGAAGAAAAAAAGTATAAAAAACTTCCAAAATATTATATTTTTAAGTCCGAATATGAAAAGAGTCAATTATTACTTGAAAATTTTCAAAAAATTCGCAATGAAGTAGATATGATCGTAAACCAATATTAAATGGAACTAAATAGAAAAATTATAGGAAAAAGAATGCTTAATTACAGACTTGCATTAAACTTAAAGCAAACTGAATTAGAAACAAAAACGAATTTATCTCAAAATACAATAAGTAAAGTGGAGAATGGTTTGGGAGGCTCTCTTGAAGCATTTTTAACTTTGTTAAATTTTTATGCCAAACATTTTAATATAAATAACATCTTAAATAAAGATTTTTCCATTGTAAAAGAAAGTTTAGAACAACAAACTTCAAAATCCTAC
>Ga0164313_10005593_pt1 | contig 11129 bp, 9 predicted proteins | sample GuaBasSedimGuay4_FD_113735 | JGI IMG/M metagenome (GOLD analysis project Ga0164313, IMG submission 113735) | Subseafloor sediment microbial communities from Guaymas Basin, Gulf of California, Mexico - Guay4, Core 4569-4, 0-3 cm | ecosystem: Environmental > Aquatic > Marine > Hydrothermal vents >...
ATCCGGATGGACGATTGCGCGTTCATCTATCATAGTAGCGCTCTATCGATAAGATAATCATGAGTTGATCAGCGCTTGCTTAGACATCCAGCACTTTGTAAGTAAATGTAATGTCCGCGGTCGCACATAGATTGCCGTCCACCATTGCCGTGGCGGAGGTTTTCCAGACCTTACCTTTTTTGCGTGTTAACTCAACATTCAACTGAATCTGATCACCGGGCTCAACCGGGCGCTTAAAACGAACATTATTCACCCCGGCAAACAGGTAAACCAGGGTTTCATCAGCGGTCACCTCCATCCCCAGACTCGCCAGGATAGCCGACGCCTGTGCCATGGCTTCAATCAGCAAGACTCCCGGGAATACCGGGCGGTGCGGAAAATGGCCGCCAAAAAATGGCTCATTTATACTCACATTTTTTATCGCCGTAAGCGATTTATCAATTTCATAATCGAGCACCCTGTCAACCAGCAAGAATGGGTAACGGTGCGGTAGAATTTTTAATATTTTATGAATATCTACGATTTCACTCATCGTTTATCTCCAGTTGTTCCAATTAACTAACTTACTATTTCGAAACCTCAGCTGAGGTTTCATCACATTAACCTCGCCTTAAGCGAGCTACTAATTTATGCCATTGCCGTATAGGCATAGCGGGCAAGGCGGCAGAATATACGCCTGGCGAAGTGATCGATTTAGTGACATAACTATCCGCAAATACCACCACATCATCGCAAATATCGATATGTCCCAGTATTGAAGCACGCCCGCCAATTTTACAATTCTCGCCGATATGAGCACTACCGGCAATTCCTGCACAGCCTGCAATCGCGGTGTGTCGTCCAATGGTTACATTATGCGCAATTTGCACCAGATTATCGATAATGACACCATCGGAAATCACCGTATCTTCAAGACTACCCCGGTCTATCGAGGTATTACATCCAATGTGCACATCATCACCAATAACCACGCTGGCGATCTGGGGAATCGCGACCCATTCAGGCCCTTGTTCGTTTGATGTTTCAGCAAAACCAAAACCATCCGACCCGATCACCGTTCCCGCACTAACGTGGCAACGGCGCCCCAGGCGGCAAGCCGCATAGATTGTCACGTTCGCATCAATGATTGAATCAGCGCCAATATTTACGCCCTCGCCAATCACAACTCCAGGAGCAATGCAGACCCGGTCACCCAACACGGTGTTCGAGCCAATCACGGCATTCGCACCAATTGCGACACCTTCGCCGAGTATCGTTCCGGGAGCAATCACGGCCTTGTCTGAAATTCCTGCCTGAGATGACTTCCCGGGAACTTCCACTCCAAATGCGTTTAAGATGCGTGCCAGAGCCAGCAAAGGGTTGCTTACAAGCAGCTTATTACCCGAATAACTGCCCGCTAGAGATGCGGTTGTAATCACTGCACCTGCACGTGTAGCCGCGAGATCTGCCGCATATTTTTTATCTGAATACAGGCTTATGCTATCCGGGTTCGCGTTGTGGAGGCTGCTCACCCCGGTTAAAAAAAGGTTCTGGTCTCCGCTAATTTGCCCTTCACAGCAATCCGCCAGTTCTGCCAGTGTTAGTTTCAAGATAAAAACCTTTAGCTAAGCGTACAGATACGGCTACTTTGTATTCTTTTCCAGATATTTCAACACCGCCTGCGTCATGTCGATACTGGGCTTGAACCACACCGCCTGTTGAAAAACAATATCATAGTTTTCCTGCTCAGCTACTTTGATCACCGCTTCGGTGACGATCACCTGCAACTTGGCTAACTCTTCGTTACGCCTGAGATTGAAATCTTCATTCAACTCTCTCTGTTCACGCTGCAATCTTCTTTGCAGCTCAACCAGTTTTCGAGTCTTATCGGTTTTTTCTGAATCTTTGAGCAGCAGGCTATTTTTGGATAAGGACTGTTCAAGCGCCACCACTTCGTCACGCAAGGCGATTACTTCCTTTTCACGCCCCTTAAATTCAGTTTCCAGTTCCTGCAGCGCCTTTTTACCCTGCGGTGCGGTTTCAACCAGCTCGACGGCATTGACGTAACCGATTTTTGTCTCTGCGTAGGCCGCTCCAAAACTACTCAAGATAAAAAGCAGGCTTAGCAGTGATAGTCGAATTAGTTTCATGGACATAATCTTAATTGTAGTTCTAAGTACGAAAATAAAGGCTTAGTTAAACTAATGACCAATAGTTTCAGGATCGATATGGGAAGGTTTATTTATACCTGCCCTGCATATTAAATTATATATATATTTACTTAAGCAAGCCTATCTAAACAACTTACCCAGAGAAATTTGGAATTCCTGCAGGTCATCATCGTCTTCTTCATTGAGCGGCAAGGCATAACTTAAGGTCAGTGGACCCAGGAAATTGTACCACTGCAGGGCAATGCCCGCACTATACCTCATACTCCCCAGCTCGAGATCCTCATCCGGACCGTACACCATACCGCCATCGACAAACGCAACCAGGCGTTTATCTTTTTTATTAGTTCCACCAAAAACCGGTGATAGTACCTCTGCATTCACCAGCACTCGTCGATCACCGCCCAGTGGCTCAGGTGTTAAACCGCTGTCCTGCGGACCCAGTGAACGAGGGCGATAGCCCCGTACCGTGCTCGGGCCACCCGCGTAAAAGTTTTTATAAAATGGCAGATTTTCATCTGAACGGTAATCGCCACCATAACCCATACGCCCCAGGAATTTCACACTCAAGCCACTACGAGCCAGTTGAACATACTGTGCGGCCAGTAAATTGATTTTATAGTACTCAAGATCACTGCCTGGAATCATCGCTTCGAGTGCGGCCAGCGCACGCGACCCGGAGGTGGGGAAAATGAAATCATTCATCGTGTCTTTTGCAATCGAGGTACGCATGCCTAGACCTGTGTTATCTGGATGTGCAGCGATAAACTTCCTAAGCTCAGGAGGAGTGTCGTCAGAGTTTTTCAATTGTACGTCTTCGCCAAAGAGTGTGAAGCTAACCGAGTTATCCTCTGAAATGGGGATTTTGTACGACACACCCAGTTCAAAGGTATCCGAGAAATATTCAACGGTTCCGGCTTCTTCAGAGTCAATTTTAGTAGAGTTCAGGAAAAATGTTCGACTCACACCATCAACGGTGTAATAGGGGTTGGTGTATCTGAGGTCCCAAATATCCACCACCGAGGAGTCATCTACCCTGATCGCAACCTCTTTACCGGTTCCCAAAAAGTTACGCTGATCATATCCCACTGAGAAAATAACACCGTCCTCTTCGCCATAACCAACCGAAAAATTGATACTTCCCGTTGACTCACGTTCTGCCACGGTTACCAGCAAGTCGACCTGATCCGGCACCCCTGGAACAGGAACTGAATCAATGGTGACCTGTTCAAAATGGCCAAGGCGCTGCAAACGCTCCTGAGAGCGCCTGACATCTGCAGCCGAAAAACGGGCACCTTCCAGTTGGCGCATCTCACGTCTTATCACCTGGTCCTGTGTCACCGTATTACCAATAATATCAACCTGGCGTACGTATAAACGCTGCCCTTCTGAAATCTTAAAGACCACGTTAACAACCTGAGCGGCTTTGTCAACTTTGGGTTCTGGCGAAACCGTAGCAGCACCATAACCAAGATCAGCGAGTCTATCGCTTATCTGAGCACGAATATCGCTCACCGTTTTACGTGAAAACACGCCCTTAACCGACTTACTCGAAAATAAGCCGCGCGATTTGTCCTTGGTAAGGAGTTCTTCTTTATCCAGGTTTAAGCGCTCTGCACCGACAATACTCAGTTCACCCATCTGATACAGTGGCCCTTCAAACAGATTAATGAAAATGGTTATCTCCTGCTTATTGGGGCTAATCGTGACGTTAGTAGAGCGAATATCAAATTCGAAATAACCTCGATCATTATAAAAACTACGTAAGGCTTCCTGATCTCCTTCCAGTTTTTGTTTGGAATAAAGGTCAGCTCGCCCAAAACCCAAACCCCTGCCTGAAGTTAGCTCCATTGAGCGTTTTAGCTTTTTATCCGAAAATGCCTCATTACCAACGATATTTATTTCATCGATGGTAGCAACACGCCCCTCGTCTATGTTCAAGGTAATGCGGGCACGGTTCTGATCCAGAATCTGGATGTCTTCTTTAATACTGGCGGAGTAGCGACCACGGGCAAAATACGCTTCGGTCAGCGCACTGATCACCTCATTCATGCGTTTCTGGTTATAGATTCTTCCATCAGTAAGGCCGGCATTAGCTAAAATACCGTTAATTTCCTCGGTTTTTATATCCTTATTCCCTGTGAGGCTAATATTCGCAATAGAGGGACGTTCCTCCACCTCGACGACCAGGGTTGTGCCTTCTTTTGATAACTTAACGTTACGAAAAAAACCCGTCTCAAATAAGGCCTTTATACTGTGACGTGCCTCCGCATCGTCTACCTCATCGCCCACTTTGAGCGGCAAATAGTTAAATATTGTACCGTCATCAAGGCGTCCGTTGCCGACCACCTTTACATCAGTAATCACAAACGGTTCAATTGCAAAACTAGCGGTAGCACTTAGTAACAAGCACCCGATCAGGAAGATTTTTTTTAGCATAAATTATCTATTTATTGGTTTCCGTTATTTCGCAAATCAAAATAAATGATATGTATCTCACGAAATCAGCCGAATAATATCATTGTAAAAGGCCAATGACATCAAAAGAAGCAGTAAACCGATACCGATTTGCTGACCCCACACCATAACCCTCTCTGATACTGGGCTCCCTTTAATGGCTTCGATGGCAAAAAACAATAAATGCCCACCGTCTAACACCGGGATTGGCAACAAATTGATCAGGCCGAGTGAAATACTGATCACCACCAGAAAAGAAACAAAATCAGCGAAACCTCTTTGCACGGTAGTACCTGCCAGGTTGGCAATCGTAATCGGCCCGGAAAGGTTATCAGTACTCACATCCTGAGTAATCATCTTGCCTAGCGACCATAAACTGATCACGGTAAAGCGCCAGGTATAGTCCACGGCCTTGCCAAGACCTTCAAAAACTCCGGTAGAAAAGTGATAGCGCGGCGGGTAGACGCCAATTTGGCCGTATCGCTTGCCGTTATAGTCGATACTAAGTGTCTTCATGGAGGTGCTGATTAACTGGCCATCGCGACGATACACGAGGCTTATCTCCATATCAGGCTTTGTACTCACCGATTCCACCAACGCCTGCCAGTTGCTGATTGCCTTGTTTTGAATTTCCACGATTTCATCACCCGCTCGCAAGCCGGCCGCCTGGGCAGGCTTTCCACTCACCACACCGGAAATCGTACTACGCATCGGTGCAGGAATAATCCCCAGGCCCTGAGATAAAACACCATGACTGATGACGTTGCTCGGGACGCCGGCCAGATCAACATTCAGCTGACGCTGGCTGCCATCAACCGGGTTTTGCAGCGTAAATTGCACGCTTTTATGCCCGAAGGCTCTCTGGATTAAATACAGCTGTGAATCCTGCCAGCCGTAAATCTTTTTATCATCGACCGCTACAATGCGTTCCCCCACATCAAAGCCCGCCTGTTCCGCAATTGAACCGGGCTTAATTTCCCCAATTACGGTCGGATAATCTTGCATACCCGTCACGTACAAAGCCCACATTGCTAAAATCGCAAACAGGAAATTGGCCAGTGGCCCGGCGGCAACAATGGCGGTACGCTTTGCCAGCGACTGTTGATTGAAGGCCCGGTGTTTGTCGGCTTCGTCCACCTCTTCGACGCGCTCATCCAGCATCTTCACATAACCACCCAGCGGAATAGCCGCTAGCACATATTCGGTATCGTCATTTTTACGGCGCCAAATTTTTAGCGGTTTGCCGAAGCCGACCGAAAAACGGTGTACTTTCACCCCTGCCCGCCGCGCGACCCAGAAATGACCAAATTCGTGGATCGTCACCAGGATGCCAATGGCCAGGACAAAGCCGAGAATGCTGTATATAAATTGCATAGTTTATTTATCGTAAAAGTTAAGTCTTGAGGTTTTCGTCACGAATTTGCTTGATCTGATCGCGCAGCGCACCCGCCTGTTCAAATTCCAGGTTTTTAGCGTGCGCGTACATTTTCTTTTCCAGCTTAAGAATTAGTTTTGCCCAGTCGCCCGGTTTTTTTGCGTGGTATTCATCGACCATTTCGGCCGCTTGAGCATACCGTGTTTTCTCCTTCGGAGTCGTCGGTATACCGTCAATAATATCACGTACCGGCTTGATTACCCCCCTGGGCGTGATATTGTTTAGCTCATTGTGTATGGTCTGCTTTTCCCGGCGACGATCGGTTTCTTCTACGGCTTTTTTTATCGAGTCGGTTTCACGATCTGCGTAGAGAATAACATGGCCATTTACGTTCCTGGCAGCACGGCCGATGGTTTGGATCAACGAACGTGCCGAACGCAGAAAACCCTCTTTATCCGCATCCAGTATCGCCACGAGTGACACTTCCGGTATATCCAGACCTTCGCGCAGCAGGTTAATACCAATCAACACATCAAATTTACCGAGGCGTAAGTCGCGTATTATTTCTACGCGCTCCACGGTATCGATATCCGAATGCAAATACCGAACTTTTACATCCTGCGCATCGTAGTAATCCGCCAAATCTTCTGACATGCGCTTGGTAATCGTAGTCACCAGTACCCGTTCGTTGCATGCTACGCGCAAATGGATCTCAGAGAGCAAGTCATCCACCTGGGTTTCAACCGGACGAATTTCCACACCGGGATCGACTAAGCCTGTCGGTCGCACCACCTGGTCAATCACCTGCGGTGCATGGTTCATTTCATAGTTTCCCGGCGTAGCAGAAACAAAAATGGTTTGTGGAATCAGTGCTTCAAATTCACTAAACATCAACGGGCGATTATCTCGTGCAGACGGCAGACGAAAACCGTATTCGACCAACGTATCTTTACGCGAACGATCACCTTTGAACATCGCCCCCACCTGCGGCACCATGACGTGACTTTCATCAATAAACAACAAGCCGTCTTTGGGAATATAGTCCATCAAGGTCGGAGGTGCTTCTCCTTTTTTGCGTCCCGATAAATAGCGGGAATAGTTCTCAATGCCCGTACAGTATCCGAGTTCACGCATCATTTCGAGGTCATATTCCGTGCGTTGCTTCAGGCGCTGCGCTTCAACCAGTTTACCATCGGACTCAAGTTCATCATGCCGTTCACGCAGCTCTTCCCGAATCTCGTCGATCACACCCAGCACCGTCTCACGCGGCGTCACGTAATGACTTTTCGGGTACACCGTTACGCGCTGCAGCTTTTCCTCGACCACACCGGTTAGCGGATCAAAACGCGTGATATTTTCAATTTCATCGCCAAACAACTCCAGGCGCACCGCCAGCTGCTCTGATTCGGCTGGATATATATCGATCACGTCACCGCGCACCCGAAACGTACCACGGCGCAGTTCAATATCATTACGCGTGTATTGCAATTCCGCCAGACGACGTAGTATCGAGCGTTGATCCATTTGTGATCCCTCGCGCACGTGCAGAATCATTTTGTGATAAGACTCCGGATCACCCAGGCCGTAAATAGCGGATACCGTGGCGACGATCACCGTATCGCGACGCTCGATCAGCGCCTTAGTAGCCGACAGGCGCATCTGATCAATGTGATCATTTACCGACGCATCTTTTTCAATATACGTGTCCGAAGAAGGCACATAGGCCTCGGGCTGATAATAATCATAATAGGAGACAAAATACTCGACCGCGCTATGCGGGAAGAAATCACGCATTTCCGAGTACAGCTGTGCAGCCAGTGTTTTATTAGGTGCCAGAATAAGGGCCGGCCGACCAGTCTTAGCAATGATATTGGCAACCGTAAATGTTTTACCCGAACCGGTAACACCCAGCAGAGTTTGATATAACTCCCCGTTATCCAGGCCTTCCATCAGGGCTTCAATCGCCTGCGGCTGGTCGCCTGCAGGTTGGTAGGAACTGACCAGTTCAAACATAAACGTCTACCGGCCTATACTTCTCGTCGATCACTAAAGGCCTGGGTTAAGGTTCCCGCATCCATGTATTCGAGCTCGCCGCCAACCGGTACACCGCGCGCCAGGCGGGTAACGGAAACGCCCTGCTTGTGCAGTAAATCCGCGATATAGTCGGCCGTGGCCTCACCCTCAAGCGTCAAATTAGTGGCGAGAATGACTTCATCAACAGCCCCGGACTGAATCAATTCGAGCATCTGCGAAACCCCCAGTTGCTCAGGTCCGATCCCGTCCAAAGGCGATAAATGCCCCATTAAAACAAAGTACATACCCTTAAATGCACTCGCCTGTTCGATAGCCTCGACGTCAGCAGGTGTTTCAGCAATGCACAGCAGTCGGCTATCACGGCTTTTTGAGGTACATATACTGCATAAATCCGCCTCTGAAAAATTATTACAACGCTGACAATGATTCACTTTAGACAAGGCAGATTTAATCGCCTCAGCGATCGAAAAAGCACCTTCACGATCACGCTCAAGCAGATAAAATGCCATGCGCTGCGCAGATTTTGGACCTACGCCAGGCAATCGCTGCAAGGCCAGCTGGAGTTGTTCTACCGAACGTGAATCAGGCATATGAATTACACAACATTAAACTCTGCTGCCCGCACATCATCTCGGGCACCGCAGGAAATTGAAATAAACACCTTCAAAAGGGCAATTTCATCCCGCCGGGAAGATTAAGGCCCGCCGTCAAACCACCCATTTTTTCCTGTGTCGTAGTCTCCACCTTGCGTAAGGCATCATTGAACGCCGCTGCAACCAGGTCTTCGAGCACATCAACCTCATCACCGATCAGCTCCGGGTCGATTTTCACGCGTCGTACGTCGTGCCTGCAGGACATGAGAATACTCACCAAGCCGCCTCCGGATTGGCCTTCCACCTCCATTTCAGCCAACTCCTCCTGCGCTTTCTGCATGTTCTCCTGCATAGCTTGCGCCTGCTTCATCATGTTTCCCAGACCTTTCATACCTTACCTCGATTAAATAATTTGCCTATACCGGCGTGCTTACACGCCGTAGGCCTGTATTAAAACCACAGAGGACACAGAGGACACAGAAAATTACAAGTTTTTCTCTGTGTCCTCTGTGCTCTCTGTGTCAAAACTAAACTCTTTCAAACACAAAACCTTTCAATATAGCGTCAGTTTATCGGCTTAATAGAGTTCTCATCGATCTGCGCATCAAACAAAGAGACCAGCTCTTTAACGTTGTCATCATCTTTGAAGTCTTCTCGCGTTTTTTCAAGGTTTGAACGCTCGCGTTCCGCAATCACGCCCGAAGCGGTTTGTTCGCGTAGAACTTCACCGAATTCAACATGAATGCTAAATTTCTGCCCACTACCCTGTTGCAGTGCTTCGGCGATTTGCTGCATCCTGTCAGCGGATTGCAAGCTTTTGTATTTCTCATCCAGTTGCAGGTTCAACACGGCGTCTTTGAATGATAAGGGGGTCATATGCACGACCAGTTGGCGTGCCATACCCGTCAGACCGATCTTGACCACAAAATCGGACCAGACATTGATATTGTCCACCAGTGAATTGATGTCCATTATTTCACCCGGGAGGTATAAAGCTTTTTCAGGGCGCGCAGCTGTCTGCGCCTGAGGTGCCTTTAACTCAGGTTGCGAAACCTCAATACTCTCTTCATCTGCCGGCTTGGACGGAGGCTGAGATATAGCCGAAGCCGGTTTCAACATGCCCTGCAATTCAGCATTTTGTAAACCATTTTTAAGAAAGGGCTCCACTTCTTCAGCTACTTTTTCCGGTGCTTTTTCAGGCACTTTAGAAAGCCTGTCGTTACCGGAACCATGTTGCACGGACGGGGGCATTGGTGATGCAGCACTCGAAGCAGAGGGTGCTGGTGCGGCCAGCGGCTTTCGGGCAGAATTCGAACCACCGGTTTGCATGCCTTGCCCCGGCTTAAACGCCATCAGGCGTAGCAGCACCATTTCAAATCCCGTTCTCGGGTCGGGGGCCAGCATGAAATCGCGCTTTCCATTGAGGCTAATCTGATAATACAGCTGTAACATTTCAGGCGAAAACAAAGCTGCCAGCCGCTTGATATCATCGCCCGCCAGTCCTTTCCACTCGACTGCATCCGGCGCAAACTGGTATAAGGCCAGGGCATGAAAATACGAAAGCAAGTCATCCGTTGCCGTTTTCAGATCCTGAGACGCCGCCACTAATTTGCTCGAACACGCCATTAATGTATCCGCATCATTCTGCGCTAAGGCGTCAATGATGTCGATAATGGTTTGCCCATCGACCAACCCCAGCATTTTACGGATACTGGCTTCGCTCAGTTCCCGGTCACTATACGCGATAGCCTGGTCGAGCAAACTTAAGGCATCTCGCAAACTGCCGTCGGCTGCACGTGCCAGCAGGCTCAGCGCAGCAGGCTCAGCGTTAATTGATTCGCTCTGCAGAATTGTTGATAATTGCGTTTCTATATCCTGTAGCTCAATGGCATTCAGGCTAAACTGAATACAGCGCGACAACACCGTCATGGGTAGTTTTTGTGGATCAGTCGTCGCGAGTAAAAACTTTACATGCTCGGGCGGTTCTTCCAGCGTTTTAAGCAGCGCGTTAAAACTGTGCGTTGAAAGCATGTGCACCTCATCAATCAGATACACTTTGTAGCGGCCCTGGGTCGGTGCATACTGGACATTTTCCAGCAATTCACGCGTATCGTCAACTTTGGTACGCGAAGCCGCATCCACTTCAATCAGATCGATAAAACGCCCTTCTGCAACCGCCACACACGAAGAACACTCACCACAGGGCGTCGAACTCACGCCTTTTTCACAGTTTAGTGCCTTGGCGAATATCCTGGCCAGCGTCGTCTTGCCCACCCCGCGCGTACCGGTGAATAAAAACGCATGGTGAACACGGTCCTGATCCAGCGCATTAGAAAGCGCCGATACGACGTGTGACTGGCCGACGACATCGGCAAATTGGGCGGGGCGCCACTTACGCGCCAGAACCTGATAGCTCATCGCTAAAGGGGAATCACAGTAGAAAAAGGCAGGGGCATCAGGAAATAGTTAGTTCACAGAGGGACTAAAGGCACCTCTAATAGTTCATGAATACGCATCTTGAGC
>Ga0164313_10005594_pt1 | contig 11128 bp, 8 predicted proteins | sample GuaBasSedimGuay4_FD_113735 | JGI IMG/M metagenome (GOLD analysis project Ga0164313, IMG submission 113735) | Subseafloor sediment microbial communities from Guaymas Basin, Gulf of California, Mexico - Guay4, Core 4569-4, 0-3 cm | ecosystem: Environmental > Aquatic > Marine > Hydrothermal vents >...
GCTCGCCTATTTGTAATTTAATGTCAACACTTAATAAACATTCTAGCTTTAGGTGTGTAAGTTATTAAAATGCTAAATAAAAGGCAAGTTACTCACAAAATCTGTGGATAACATTGTGGACAAGAAATAAATCAGCACAATTCTGACTATGAAAATAGAGGTTCTGTTGTTTTGGTTAATTATTAACCACTAAATTTAATAGTATATATATCATATAGTTACTATTGTTATGCGGACGGTGTCATGTTGATAAGTGGGGTTTTTAAGAAAGCTCGTTAGTATATTAGAATTTTATAAAGTGCTTGTGTACAACTCAGGTTTTTACTGAAAAAATAACAGTTACTTAGTGATTAAAACAGTTGTTTAAGATAAGAAACATTCTAGTTAGTTAACCTGGATATTTCACAGGCTGGTAATTGCGTAACCTGGGGCAGATCAGATTAATTATCATAAGTTCTGGCTATGCCCTAAGCATATAAATATAATAAACAGTCATTGTCTAGCCAAATCCCTACATAGAAACGCCAGGTAATTGCTCATCGAGCAGCGGCTATTTTGAATGATTCACTGAGATTCCCTTAGAATTCTGCATTGCTATGAAATATTCCAGTAAATATAAATAAAATGAAACAGTGGCAGTCGATTATTGAGCATATTGAGCAAACCACCGGGCGGCCTTTTTCAGTCGGGCAGCAGCAGCTTATGGGCGGCGGCAGTATCAATGACGCTTTTATGCTGACGGGTAAAGATGGTCAGCAATATTTTGTTAAAACGAATCGAACAGGTCAGAAGGCTATGTTTGAAGCGGAGACCCTGGGTTTGCAGGAAATAGCATCGAGTCATACCATTAAAGTGCCACAGTCGGTGTGTTTTGGTGAAGATCAGGCGCAGAGTTATATTGTGCTGGAATATCTGGATATGACCGGGCGGGTAGATCAGCGGGTATTGGGCGAGCAGCTGGCAGCCATGCATCAAAAAACCACTGAGCAGTTTGGCTGGGGTTGTAATAATACTATCGGTGCCACTTTTCAGCCTAATGACTGGATGGATGACTGGTTACGCTTCTGGTCTGAACAGCGCCTGGGGTTTCAGTTACAACTGGCAGCGCAAAACGGTTATGGTGGTGAGTTGCAGGCGCTAGGTGAGAAGTTGCTGCTTGAAATGCCAAAGCTTTTTAACGGCTCAGAAATAAAAGCGTCTATGTTGCATGGCGATTTATGGGGCGGCAATGTCGCAGGTTTGAAAGACGGCACACCGGTTATCTTTGATCCTGCTTTTTATTACGGTGACAGGGAAGCAGACCTGGCCATGACCTATGTGTTCGGTGGTTTCTCTCCGGATTTTTATGCTGCTTACCAAAATGCTTATCCATTAGATGATGGTTTTGCTGTACGTAAAACTTTCTACAACATCTATCACATCATTAATCACTTAAACCTGTTCGGTGGTGGTTATCACGGACAGGCTATTAATATGCTTGAGCAGGTATTGTCTGAAATAAACTAACACTTTATGTGCTTGATTCTGTAAACTATTTCTACAAATTGTGTCATATCACACAGCGTATCTTCCAGCCTGTAGTTTAAGTCATTGATTTATACCGATTCCAAAATTGGCATGATTCCTGTAGTAGTCATTGTAAACCAGGATTGATTTTCTAACCAGAAATCATCACATAAACCAACAACAATAAGACAATACTATGAACTTCTTGCAAAAACACACGCTGATACTACTGATTGCGCTGATACCACTATCGATACAATCCGCTCAGGCTGCCGGGCATGAGAACCATGTGGATCACTCTGGTCATGACCACACCAGGCCGGATAGTCATGCACCGATAGGCGTCACCGGCGATCACCTTATGCGAAAAGGTGAAATCATGCTGAGTTATCGTTTCATGTCTATGGCGATGGATGGGAATCGTATCGGCACAAGCAGCGTAGATGCGCCGCTTCCCGAATACGTGGTCACTCCACTATCGATGGACATGGATATGCACATGCTTGGTGTCATGTATGCGCCATCAGACAAACTTACTCTGATGTTTATGCTTCCATATACATCACTATCGATGGATCACATCGTGCCGCCAAACATGATGAATCCGGTGGGTGCAATTTTCACCACTGAATCAAGCGGTATCGGCGATGTAAAACTGGCCGCGACCTACGGGCTGTTTGCTAAACCGGGAGCTGATTTCCTGTTTAACTTTGCCGTGAATGCACCGACCGGATCGATAGACGAAAGAGATAACACGACGGGTTCAGATGATGTGCACCTGCCTTATCCAATGCAACTGGGCTCAGGTACCTGGGACTTCACGCCCGGTCTGACGTACGTGCAGACTTATGATAGCTGGTCGTGGGGTGCGCAAGGATTGTATACATTTAGAACCGGCGAAAATGATAATGGTTACACATTAGGTAATCAGTTGATTGCAACAGCGTGGGCAGCAAAACAGCTGGCAAAATCAACCAGCCTTTCTTTTCGATTGAAAGCGCTGGACTGGGACAATATTGACGGCAGTGATAACAAGCTGATGTTGACGTCAGCTATGGTACCGACTGCCGATCCGAACCTCCGTGGAGGCACACGAGTTGATGCGCTCATAGGTATCAACTTTGTACCACCCGGCTTTACCAGTCTACGACTTGCTGCCGAAGCGGGCGTACCTGTTTATCAGAAACTGGATGGTCCGCAACTGGAAACCGATCTTGTTTTTACTCTGGGTGCGCAATATACCTTCTGAGGTTCCCTGGTTCAACGAGTATAAAAAAGTTTATCGTAAAATGCGTTGCAATAATCTGTGCTGTTATTTAAGTGTTTTATTAAAATAATTCTGTAAAGAATTTCTACAAGCTGTGTGATACCACACATATTTAAAGGGCATGTATGCCTGTAAGTTTTTGAATTCTATAGTTTGAGCAACTGGCATGCTTGTTGCTTTCTAATCTCTTTAAACATTAAAAATAATTGTTGTTAAGGAGATATGTGTGTTGTATATAAGTAAAAAAGTAAAAACGTTTTCCAGTCATTTGTTAACAGTATCTATGGCTTCTGCCAGTTTGTTAATAACGGCCTGTAGTAATGATAACCCTGCCGCCAATATTAACGATGCGGAACTACTGTCAATGGTTAGTGCTGCCGGTTTAACAGGTAATCCAACTGCCAGTCGAACCCTTCCTGCTATTACTGATACGAAAGCGCAACTGGGTAAAAAACTGTTTTTTACTAAAGGACTTGGTGGTGATAACGATTCTGCATGTGTCACCTGTCATCATCCCTCTCTAGGCGGTGGTGATGGCCTGTCCTTATCGATTGGTGTTGGTGCGGAATTACCTGATCTGTTAGGGCCAGGACGTTTTCATTCTTTTGATGTGGCAGAAGCTGATGGCAGTCTATTTGATGGCGGTCCAACCGTACCAAGAAACGCACCGACTACATTCAATATCGCTATGTGGGACCAGGCGCTGTTTCATGATGGCAGGGTTGAAAGCCTGGGTAAAACAGCGGGTGCAAATGGCGATGACGGTGAGGGTATACGTACACCCGATTCGGACTTTGGTGTTGCAGATCCGAATGCGGCAAATGACACGCTTGCAGCAGCGCAATCCAGGTTTCCGGTGACCTCACCTGAGGAAATGCATGGTTTTAGCCTGCCGGCTCAAATCAACAACGATATAATACGAAATGAATTAGCAATAAAACTGGCAGGAGATGTTGATTGGGTTGCCGAATTCGAGGCTGCCTTTGGTAAAGACATTATCATTACTTATACGCATATTGCAGAAGCTATCGGCGAATACGAGCGCTCGCAGGTATTTGTAAATTCTCCGTGGAAAGCCTATTTTGAAGGTGATGCTGCTGCGATCAGCGAATCAGCAAAGCGCGGTGCGATGCTGTTTTTTGAGAGCATCGAAGATGGCGGTGCAAACTGTACCTCATGCCATTCTGGTGATTTCTTTACCGATGAACAATATCATGTGCTGGCAACACCACAGATTGGTCGTGGCAAAGGTGATAATAACGGAATATTGATGAATGATGATTTTGGTCGTTTCAGAGAAAGTAAAGTTGCGACTGATATGTACCGCTTCAGAACACCATCATTGCTTAATGTTGAGGTTACCGGCCCGTGGGGGCATGCTGGTGCTTATACCACATTGGAGAACATGGTTCGGCACATGTTGAATCCGGCAGAGGCTATTGTAAATTACGATTTTTCACAACTTGATTCGAGTGCCAATATACAGTTTTCGAATATGCACACAAATACCCAGTTTGCCCTGGATCAGCTTGAGGCCAATCGTACTAACAATGTTGCCGAGGTACATCAAAACGTTACATTTACCGATGACGATGTGATCGATCTGGTTGAGTTCTTGAAAGCATTGACAGATCCTTGCGTTAAAGACCGTGATTGTCTGGCGCCATGGATACCTGACACGGGTGAAACTGGTCCAGATGGCTTTCAACTAAACGCTGTTGATAACACTGGTGTCTTTTTTTAAAATATAAACAAAGCAGGTTAGGAATGATTTTAAGCGGCAACCGAAGTAATCTGGTTGCCGTTTTTTTATTCAAAGCTCAAAAAAAAATGTAAAAACCGATAATTAGGGTCAGATAATTAGGGTCAGAGTAACATTAAAGTCAGCAAGTAAGGCGAATTCAACTCCAAAGTGCGCCACTTAAGTAAAAAAAACAGGGCAGCCACTAAATATTATAGAAAATGCCATATAATGTTACTCTGACCCTAATTATTTGCAGGCTTCAGATTCGTGCGTAGCTCTGTATAATAGGTGAGGTATCCTAAAATAAGTGGCAGTTTAAATGTTTAATCCTTTTTTTACTCAACATTATCAAACAATTATATTTGCCAGTCTTTCAATACTGTTCTCATCCGCCCTGTTTGCAGAACAAAAGCCGTATGCGCCTGAAAACATTAAAGATGTGATGAGTGTTTCTGCTGAAGAAGTGATTGAATTGATTCTTGCTAACCCGGATTTGATTGTAATCGACTCGCGTAAGAAAACCGAGTATCAGAAGGGACATATTGAAGGTGCGGTCAACATCCTCAATACGCAATTAAAATCTGAAGACCTTGAGCGTGTTTCACCGGATAAAACCACAGAAATCCTTTTCTATTGTAATGGTACGCGCTGTCTGAGAAGTGCTGACTCGATCAAAAAAGCAAAAGCCTGGGGTTATACCAGGCTGATCTGGTTTCGCGGCGGCTGGAAGGAATGGACGGAAAAACGCCTGCCGGTTGTTACTGATTAGTGATCCCACATCCCTATACATAGAAACGCGAAATAATGTGCAAGATATTGGTTTCACAGGAAAAGCAAAAAATATTAGTCGCACCCATAGGTTCGGCGGCTGTTTTTTCTTTTCTGTGGAATCAAGAGTTTGTGCAGTATTCGTGTTTCTATGTAGGGATTTGGGATGAGGTTTAATCGCAAAGTATTAAGGCGTAACCGGTCTATAATACCTTCATGAAGATTGAGTCACTTTCAATTAAGTCCACCACTATTGCTATTTTTAGCATGATCGGCTTTATCGCCATCATCCTTTCCTTATTGGCTGGCAGCTACTTTAAGCAGACCGCACTGGATGCGCAAATTAACAGTCTGTCACGCGTGCTTGAGGTTGCCTCTCAGGAGATGCTTAAGAAAGTTAGAAATCATACGTTTGATTTGGGTATGAAGCTGGGGCACAGCAGGGAGTTGATTTCGACAGTTAAATCTTCAGTTAGAGCGGCTAATGTGGCTGTTGATAAAAAATACCTGGTTAAGTTACTTGATGACCCGTTTGTGAATGGTTTTGTTGGCTTCTCTGAGATTGATCTGAAAAAAATCAGAGTTTATAACCTGGCGCTCGAACTTATTGGTGAAAACAGTACAGGGCCTGAAAACCTGGATAACAGGCTTGCTGACTATATAGTAGATGTCATCAAGAATAGAAAACCATCCGACCGCCTTAAAGCAATCGATGCCCTGTGGATGTCTGCTGGTGGTCCATTATTCTCTACGCTGGTGCCGCTTGGTGGTCTGCGCCCCGTGGGTTACCTGGAAATTATTGTTAACCCGGTGTTTAACCTGCCGGATATCGGCAATATCACCAAAACACCGGTGCGTATTTATTCCATGTCGGGTGAGCAGATCAATACAAATGAACAGCTAATAACGGATGGCCATCTGCCGGTCGAGTTTACCTTACACGCCTCCGATGGCACGTCGGCATTCAGAGTGGTTGGATATGAAAATATTGATGAGTTGAGCAAAAAAATGGAGCGGACGCAGGCGGTGACTATCAGTAGCTTCCTGTTATTGTCACTCAGCACATTATTATTCGCTTTATGGCTGTTTAACAGGTTTTTGTTTTTGCCTGTCAGTCGCATGATCGCTGACATGCAACAGATAACCCATGGCAAACTGGAATTAACGGTTAATAGCAAAGGTCTGAGAGAGTTTCACATTCTTGCTGATGCGTTTAACTTGATGACAAACCAGGTGAGAATGCGCACTAATGACCTGCAGCGTTTACTTGATCTGGATGACAGTGCCTTGATGTGTTTTGATCACGATTACGATGCGGTGTATTTCAACAAAGGTGCAACCAGTTTGTTTGCTTATAGCAGTGATGAAATTATCGACCTGGACTTTGCTGACCTGTTTTCCGATGACGTAAGCAAACTATTGAAGAACGCTGCTGAACTGGACGATGCACAACAGGAGAGTTTGCGTGCTCAGCTAAATTGCAAACATAAAGACGGCCATGTGTTCCAGTGTGATGCCATTATCAATACGGTGGATGTGATGGGGCAAAGCGGTTTTGCCATCGCCCTGCATTCAGCTTTGGTAGACGAGGAGGCGCCTTCATCACAAAATGACCAGCGACTGAATGTGGTAGAGCAGACTCTAAGCAATCTTCTGGCTTTTGCTAAAGATAATCCGGGTGTAATGCCAGGATTGGGAAATATTGGCTTGGCGGACATCAGCGATGCTGAAGCTAACAGTCAGAAATCATTGCTACGGGAACAGGTAGTCAAGGTAATGAACCTGGCACTGGCCTGCTGGGAGCATGACATTGGCAAGAGCAAACTTGATCTGGCAGAAGAAAGTAAAATCTGGCCGGTATACATGGACAAGTCAACGCCAACAACCCGGACACTGGATAAATACCTGAATATTGAACTCTGCCCGAAAAATCCGCGAAGTCAGAGAGCAATTGATACCGCTGAATTCGTTTTGCGAGAAATGAAAAAATCCACAACGGTTAAACGAAAGGAGTTGGAGCAGGCACTGAATACTTTCCGCCAGTTAGTATCCGGTATTAAATCTCGGCATAAATAGCGCAGCCATGATGGTTTGTTAGACTGGTCTGTCATCACTATTAGATAATCCTTCTGATCTGCTTATACATAAGTTCGAGTAAAGGCAGAAATGCCATCGTGCATTTTCGTACGAATTCAAATTTACCTATCTATATCTATTTGAAATAACTAAATATATTTATATTTTTAAACGCACGAATTCAGACGAACGAATGCCTTGAATTTTTCCTGCCTGCTCATTATTCTGGCCACAGGAAAGACAAAAACAAGTCGATTTCCTTCGAGTTTGTGGTAGATGCCTGTAGTGATTGCTCACAGTGTAATCAGTTGCATGGCTATCTTTTTTAAAAATGAATTATCCATCTGGAGAAATAAAAATGAGTTACAAAATTGATAAGCAGGTGTCCTTCGGGCATCGAGCGCAAAAAATGGTAAGCCGAGCGCTGTGTAGCAGTGTCCTGGTTGGTATGGGCATTATGATGGTGACACAGTCATCTATCGCCGGTTCAGAATATGGTCAAAGCAAATCTATCTCTTTTTCACCGTTTAGCCGTGTCGCTACCATGTCAGCAGTAAAAGATATTAATGGCGATTTTGACAAGGCGGCAACCGATGCCAGGGCAAAAGAAGCTGCACAGGCATTAGGTTTCTATCTTGCAACGGTAAATGAAGGGGCTGATCTTGAAAATTTCCCTGGTGGAAACTGGATACTGGGTGGTTATGAAGGTACTCCTGCCGTTCCTGCTGACACAGCACATGCTATCTTAGGTATCCCTACACCAAACCCGTTCTTACAAAAAGTTAATGTGCTCGATATATGCAATAAGACCTATGCCAGTATGGCGCTGGGTGTAAAACCTATTGTAGGTGGCGATACTCCTTTGGATCCAACAGATGACAAGTTTGTGGTTAATGGCTATGCGCATACCCCGACTTTACCCTGTGAAGTTGCGATCCATTATGATGAGAATAACATCTATGTTGATATGCTTGACCCAAGCGCAATCTTCAAGCTGTTTTTCAGCGACGTAATCTTTAGTGATGAAATGAAAGATGATGCATTTGCCGCCGCTATTCAGGCAATGCCACCTCAGGTTAAATCTGAGCTTAAAGCTATTATCTACTCAGCACTGACAGCATTTGATGCTGACCTGGTTCAGATGGATGAAAGAATGGGCCCTGCCTATGAATCTATTGGTGATATCATCAGCGTAGTTCAAAAATCACCACAACAGTCTCCATACAAACATGTTGCTTATACCAAGCAGGATAATGGTACATTCTCTACAACAGAAGCGTCAGCTGTTGCACAAACTATTATCAATACAATGAGTATTCATGGTGGAACCACACCTGACGGTCGTACTGCTGGTGAACATGTAGAAGAATTAGAATCTATTTTGTCAGATGGATCACTATGGCGTTCAGCTCGTCCAACAGCACTGGGTATACCCGGTAAACCTGGAAAAAACTGGGTAATTGAAGCCTGTTCACCTTTTTATGCTAAAAAAGCACTAAGCACAGGCCCTCATCATGCAACTGCACTGCCTTGCGAGATTACAGTACAAATCATTGATAATGATGATGCTCCAGGCGAAGAAACACTGGTTATCAGCTACCTGGATGCTAACTTCATGTTTAGTGCTCTGTTCTCTGATATGAGCGCAGCAGATGCGGCAACTTTTGCTGCAGTACCAGGTGCTGTAATGGGTGACCTTGAAGCCATGGTTGAATTTTCTTTAGAAAGAGATCTGGAAATTGAGCTTAATGCAGCTACACAGATCAAGTACAACATGTTGCCAGGTAAAAAAGTGGGTCAATTTAAATAATTAACCTATGATATCCCTGGATCATTAACAGCATCAGTCTACTGTTGATGATCCAGGTTTCCTGTCAAACAAACATCAAATGACATCTAAAGTAACAAACAAAGGTAATAAGGCTATGTACAACAAATGGAATACAGCTCTTTTGGGTTTTCTTTTGATGCTCAGTTTCCAGGTAAATGCAGTTGAATATCAATTGCCGGATACTGAAGGACAGATACAATCACTTGACCAGTATAAAGGCAAGTGGGTCATCGTTAACTACTGGGCCACCTGGTGTTCTACCTGCATGAAGGAAATGCCTGAATTAATCAGTTTTCATGAAAACAACAAAGACAATGATGCAGTTGTTGTTGGTATTAATTTTGAGTCGATCGAAAGTGAGCATTTAAAAGAATTTGTTAGTGACAAGGCCATTCCTTACACCGTGCTTAGCACTGAGCCTGTTAGAGTGACACCAATTGGTAAGGTTCCAGCATTACCAACGACCTATATTATTGACCCTGAAGGCAATGTTGTTGCCGGTTCAGTAGGCATTGTGACGCAGGCAGACCTGGAAGCTTATATCGCACAGAAAAAAGGCTAGTGGCAATTATCCTTTTGAATAATTTTAGATGCACTGGAATTGCTGCTCGGCAATAGCTCCTCGACAACTGCTCCTGCGTTGTCTTACTACCATCCATGACTCCTGTCCTTGCGGTACTTGCACATCCTTGTGCTTCGCTTAGAATAACTATTACTACTCATTATCGTGAAACATACGAACACAATCCCTGTGCCCGATTATAATCAATCTGGCTAATTAACTTAATCAGTGAATACTTACATGAAATCGATTTTTCTATTTACCCTCATTTTTTTGCCGCAAGTTGTGCTGGCCGGTAATGATGCAGAACAAGGTGAAAAGTTATACAAAACCTATTGTTCAGCCTGTCACGGTACTACCGGCGGCATGGACATGAGCAAACGAGTCGCTCCACCCATCATTGCAGTAAGGATGCATTACATAGGCCGTTATCCAGACAAAACATCATTTATTACTGCAGTAGCTAACTGGGTAGAAAAACAGGACGCAAATAAAACCATGATGCCTGGCGCAATTCGCCGATTTAATATTATGCCTCCAGTTTCGGTTAGCAGACCAGATGCTGAAAAAATTGCCGCCTATATTTATCATGGCGATATAGATAAACCAGCCGGTTTTGATAAACATTTTGAAGAAATGCACGGTAAAAATCGCGGCAATTACAGTCAGTAATATCCATTCAAAAACAAAGTCAAAAGCATTTACCGCAGAGAACGCAGAGGTGCGCAGAGAAAACCATACTTTTGGTCACTGCGCCGCAGGCGCAGTAACCAGTAAACCTCCGCGAGCCTCTGCGCTCTCTGCGGTAAGTCGTTTTTAAATCTTTTGATTATCTGCAAATGGTTGGCTTTGGCCACCTACGTTTAACACGTCATGTCAGCATAACTATGGATTAACTTATACGTTTTCGGGAATCTTGTACTTCAATATTTCTTCAATTGCGTTATTATCCCTGTTATCTGTTAGAACCACTTAACTAAGGGGAATATTATGTCAGTAGATTTTGCGCCGATGCCGGATGAAAAAGGTTACTTTGGAGAATATGGCGGCCAGGTGATACCGCCGGAACTGGTTAAGATCATGGATGACATCAATGATGCCTATGATGAGGTTATCCAGACCGAGGCATTTCAGCAGGAGCTGGCCATGCTTAATGAAGACTATACCGGTCGTCCCAGCCCCATTTATTTTGCCCGCCGTTTAACAGAAAAATGTGGCGGTGCGCGCATCTTTTTCAAGCGTGAAGACCTCAATCATACCGGCGCACATAAAATCAATCACTGTCTGGGTGAAGCACTGCTGGCTAAACATATGGGTAAAACCAAGGTGCTGGCAGAAACCGGTGCCGGTCAGCATGGCGTTGCGCTGGCATCA
>Ga0164313_10005595_pt1 | contig 11127 bp, 10 predicted proteins | sample GuaBasSedimGuay4_FD_113735 | JGI IMG/M metagenome (GOLD analysis project Ga0164313, IMG submission 113735) | Subseafloor sediment microbial communities from Guaymas Basin, Gulf of California, Mexico - Guay4, Core 4569-4, 0-3 cm | ecosystem: Environmental > Aquatic > Marine > Hydrothermal vents...
AAAAGGCGCATGCAGCTTTCACTCAAATCAAAGAGAACTATTCTGAGATGTCGATCGCTCGTGATATTGACAAATATATCATGCGTGTAGAAGTCGACTAATTTCTACCAGATATAAAAGTAAAGAAGCTCTGCTGTAAAGCAGGGCTTTTTTACTTTTAGGTCGTTTAAAACTCAAATCAATCTCGCCATGGGTACGCAGCATTCGAAGATGATGATTGAAGGAAATATCCCTTCGGGGAAGGGACTAAAAATCGGGATAGTTGTGTCTGAATGGAACGCAGCGATCACGGAAAATCTTCTCGATGGTTGCCGGACCACACTCTTGAAAAATGACGTCGCTGTCGATGATATTGTTATTGAGACTGTGCCCGGTGCATACGAACTCCCAATGGGGGCCAAACTCATCTCAACCGGAAAAGTCCTGGATGCCATCATATGCCTCGGTTGTGTCATAAAGGGTGAAACCAAACATGACGAGTATATTTCTCATGCAGTTTCCAACGGCTTAATGCAACTGAGCCTGATGACCAATATCCCTGTCATATTCGGCGTATTGACTCCTAACAACCAGGCACAAGCCGAAGCTCGTGCAGGCGGAGACCTTGGAAACAAAGGCGACGAATCGGCCGTCACAGCCATAAAAATGGCAACTTTGAAAAAAGAACTTGGCAAATCACCTCATAAAATCGGATTTTCATAATGCAGTTACGAATTATTGACACAGGTCGTTTCAAACTCGACGGAGGAGCTATGTTTGGTGTGGTACCAAAGGTGCTCTGGCAAAAGCTCAATCCGCCTGACGAGAATAACCTTTGTACCTGGGCACTCAGGTGTCTCCTGATTGACACGGGAGAAAAACGCATCCTCATTGATACAGGGATGGGTACCAAACAGGACGAGCGCTTTATGTCGCATTTTCATCCTCATGGCGATTCAGATTTATTGTCGGGCCTCGAACGTGTAGGTCAGGGGCTGGAGGGCATTACCGATGTTTTCCTTACCCATTTACATTTTGATCACTGCGGCGGTGCGCTCACGCGAAATGATACCGGTGAGATTGTGCCAACATTTCCTAATGCCCGTTACTGGACGCACAAATCCCACCTCGACTGGGCACTTGATCCAAACCCAAGGGAACGCGCATCTTTTCTAAAAGAAAACATAGTCCCATTGATCGATCACAATATCGTCTCGTACATCACCGACGAAAATGCGATGAATTGGATGGGTGTATTGGATGTCATGTTTGTCTTTGGCCACACCGAGGCGATGATGATTCCAAAGATTCGTATTGGTGACAAAACAGTCGTTTTCTGTGCCGACCTCCTGCCCTCCTCATTTCATGTGCGCATGCCGTACGTCATGGGTTATGATATTCGCCCACTTGAGACATTAAAAGAAAAGGCCGCATTTTTTGAAGAGGCAATTGAGAATAACTATATCCTGTTTTTAGAGCATGATCCGGTGACAGAATGCATCACTTTGCAAAAAAATGACAGAGGGCGTTACGAGGTAAAAGACTATCTCACATTGAAGGAAGCATTGCAATAATCCTATCGATCAAACGTGAGTCGCATACCCGGCTTATCAATAGTGAGCTGACCATCGGCATAAACCTGCCGTCCATTGACAAATGTCATCTCAACTGACCCTTTTACAGCTTTGCCCTCCAGTGGTGACCAGGCACATTTGTACAAGAGCCCTTCTTTCCTGATTGTCCATTCCCTATTCGGATCAAGCACGACGACATCGGCCCACTTGCCCTCATCGAGATACCCGCGATCAGCGATATCAAAACACTTGGCCGGTGCATGGCAGGCACGTTCGACAATTGTCTCAAGTGCAAGGCCTTCATTGTGATATAATTGCAGCAACAAGACCAGTGGATGCTGCACCAGAGGCAGTCCCGAAGGCGCATGCAAATAGTCTTTTGATTTCTCCTCCCAGGTATGCGGTGCATGATCAGTGGCGATCACGTCGATGCGGCCATCCTTTACGGCCTCAATGATCGCAAGGCGATCCCGCTCGAGCTTAATTGCCGGATTGCACTTGATCTGATTGCCGAGTGTCAGATAGTCTTGCTTCGAAAAGGTCATGTGATGTACACACGCCTCAGCTGTGATCTTCTTGTCAGCGATATCGGCAGTGGAGAAGTGAGACAGTTCCTCTCTCGTGGTGATATGTAAAATATGCAGACGCGTCCCATGCTTTTTGGCAAGCTCGACTGCAAGACTTGAAGACATATAGCACGCTTCTCTGCTTCTGATCACCGGATGCATCGAGATGGGCACTGAAGATCCATATTTCGCCTCTGCGGTAGCGAGATTGTCGATGATCGTCTGTTCATCTTCGCAGTGCGTTGCGATCAGGATCGGCACTGAACCGAACAGTCTGTCCAATGTCTCGCGATCATCGACGAGGAGATTGCCAGTAGAGGAACCCATAAATATCTTTACGCCGCAAACCATCTTCGGATCAGTCCGAAGCACTTCCTCCAGGTTATCATTGCTCGTTCCCATAAAGAACGAATAGTTTGCCGCCGCATCGCGTGAGGCTATATCATACTTGTCTTGAAGTAATTTTTGGGTGAATGCTGCCGGATTGGTATTCGGCATTTCCATAAATGAGGTGACGCCTCCTGCAACTGCAGCACGGGACTCTGAATGAATGGTTGCTTTGTGCGTGAGCCCGGGCTCCCTGAAGTGTACCTGGTCATCGATCATGCCCGGGATGACCAGTTTGCCGGTGCAATCGATCTCTTTGACTGCTCCCGTGACAGCTATTTCACTTCCGACTTTTTCAATCTTTCCGTCGGCGATCAACAAATCAGCTCCAAATCGCTTTCCGCGGTTGATGATTTCGCCGTTTTTGAGGAGGTATTTCATGGTAATATTTGGTGCAAAAATTGAAGTTATTCAAAATATTGGTACGGGTGTGTTTTAAGAGTTGATGATTTACAATCGCTCTGTTTCCGCGCTAGATTGAAGGTTCATAACCGACGCCATGCACTTCAAAGAGATTTATGTTTGCCGGCAATAAAGGCCACCATACATTGTATCTTCGCGCCTCCTTTAAAACGTCAATATGCGCAAACCATTTATTGATCAATCATACAAGCTTGGTATTTTGGGAGGTGGTCAACTAGGTAAGATGCTCTGTCAGTCAGCGAGCAGATGGGGACTCCACACGCACATCCTCGATACATCAAGGGACTTTCCGGCTGGTGCCGTTTGTGATAGTTTCACCGAGGGCAATTTTAAAGACTTTGATGATGTAGTTGCGTTCGGGCAGTCAATGGATGCAGTCACAATTGAAATTGAGAGTGTGAATAGTGACGGGCTCCGTGCATTGCGTGACAACGGCGTCATCGTCCATCCTTCGCCAGAGTCACTCGATATCATAAAAGACAAGGGGCTACAGAAGGCGTTTTACGTTGAGATAGGGTTACCAACTGCAAGTTTCGAGCTATTCGACAAAAAATCAGAAGTGCAGGCGCTGGTGGATTCGGGCAAGCGTAATTTCCCATTTGTCGTCAAGGCCAGACGTGACGGATATGACGGGCGTGGAGTAGCGATGATTCGCAATCAGGAAGATCTGGATAACTGCTTCGACACACCATGCCTGGTAGAGCCATTGATTGACCTCGAATTGGAGATATCTGTTGTCGTCGCCCGGAATATTCATGGAGAAATCAAGTCATTCCCCACGGTCGGCATGCATTTTTATCCAATAGCCAATCTCGTAGACTACCTCTACTGCCCATCAGGTATAGGTCCGTCGCTAGAGAGTGAGGCCATGCAAATCGCTCAGGCCGCCATTGAGGGGCTTGACATCTGTGGATTGCTTGCCGTCGAAATGTTTGTCACCTCCAATGGTGAGATTCTGATCAACGAGGTTGCGCCCAGGCCGCACAACAGTGGTCACCATACAATCGAGGCATTATCCGTTTCCCAATTTGAACAACACATACGTGGTGTAGTGGGTTTACCTCTTGCAGATCCGGTACTGCGCTCCCCTGCCGTCATGATCAATATACTGGGCAGTGAGGGCCACACGGGAGATGCCATTTACCAGGGAATCACAGAGAGTCTTGCACTCGGGGACGTACACATACATCTCTACGGCAAGCAGATCACAAAGCCCTTCCGAAAGATGGGTCACTCCACGATTCTGGCGCCCGATTTGGAGCAAGCAATCGAAAAAGCTAAATTCGTTCGCGATCTAATAAAAGTCATCTCATGAGTACACAGGTAAGTATTATCATGGGGTCGGACTCCGACCTCTCTGTCATGCAGGCAGCGGCAGATATCCTTAAGGATCTTGGAGTGAGTTATGAGATTTCAATTGTGTCGGCACATCGCACTCCCGAGCGGATGTTTGAGTTTGCCAAAGCCGCGCATACTCGTGGAATAAAGGTAATCATCGCCGGAGCAGGTGGTGCTGCACATCTTCCGGGCATGGTGGCTTCACTGAGCCCGTTGCCCGTGATTGGAGTTCCTGTCAAATCCCGCAATTCTATCGATGGCTGGGATAGTATTTTATCCATTCTTCAAATGCCAAATGGCGTCCCTGTTGCGACTGTGGCTCTAAATGCGGCTCAGAATGCTGGAATCCTTGCGGCTCAGATCATTGGCGCTTCGGATGACGCGGTCAGGGATAAGATTCTTCAATATAAAGAGGAGCTTCGCAGAAAGGTTGAGGCAAAGACGATTGATTAAGTATCAATTCAATCCCGGAATCATATTAAACTCAACGCGGCGATTCAGTTGACGGCCATCCTGAGTCTCATTATCTGCAATCGGCATCGTCTCACCGTGACCGACAAAACTCACACGTCGTGCGGATACACCTTGTCCAACGAGATAGTCGTAACACGATTTGGCTCTTTGCTCTGACAATTTCTGATTGAAGGCATCTGCACCGGTACTATCTGTATGGCCACTGATCTCAAGGCGGTAATCGGGATACGCATCCATGATTCCGACGATCTGTTTCAACAAGCCATGCGAACCGCTGCTGAGCCTTGCACTTCCGTGCTCGAACTCTACAGCCTGCATTGCAAATTCCAAAATCTCCCTGTGCTCTGCTTTGATCACCGGGCATCCCTGGTTCTCGATGGGTCCTGCCGTATTTGGGCAAAGGTCGTCGATATCGCGCAATCCGTCGCCGTCAGTATCAGGACATCCGTTAAAGCGGACTAGTCCAGGGGTATCAGGACAATCGTCCATATCATCTTCAATCCCGTCATCATCGCGGTCGTTGAGCGGGCAACCATTGTTCTCAACCGGGCCTGGGTCATTCGGACACTCGTCATCATTATCAGGTACACCGTCGCCATCAGAATCCGGACAGCCGTTAAATTCTGCCAAACCGGGGTACTCGGGACAGTCGTCATCCGAGTCTGGAATGCCATCGCCATCGGTATCAGGGCAGCCAAAGAACACTTCGAGACCAGGAATCAATGGACAGCGATCTAATGTATCAACGATACCGTCACCATCAGTATCCAGGACGGGCGGAATAATGACCTCTTTTGGGGCTCCAAACATATATTTGAACCCTATGCTATGATTAAAGTTATCTCTGTTCTCATCGAGCGAAAACCGCACCTCAGACTGCCATGTGACATAAGCACCGGGAGCCACCCGGAAATCCAATCTAAATCCTACCGGAATCTGAATGTTGGATGAATCTCCATTCTCTATCACAAATCCCGCCCCAGCCAAAACATACGGTCTAAAGTGTTTTTCAGGATCACGAAATTTGTAATTGGCATGAATATCAGCACCAAAAATCTGAATATTTTTTTCCTCCAATAAATTTGCTGTTCCCATTTTTATTGGGAGCTCCACTGAGAAATGATCAGTAATATTATGGAAGTACGAAAACTCAAGTCCGACTGTATACTCTCGGAATGCTCCAAAATCACCGTCAGCACTCAATGTCTGATAATCAATAAAAAGACTCTTGAAGCTAACGCCACCCCATTCACCTTGTGCCTGCAAGCTGAGCGATATCGTCAACAATGCGATTACTAATGCAACGCCGAATTTCATACGCAATGGGTTCTCATTTGTCTTCTCTTCCAACAGCCTGATTTATAGAACGATAAAAATAAACAATAATCTTCATATATCGGCTATGTGACTATGTCACTTCAAAGTTATCCAATCGCCTCAAAATACCCAGTCTTCCTGTTCTTTTGAACCTCTTTTGCATTAAAACACCTGCCATTCATCACAACATATACGCCATGTGGTAAGGATTGCACAAAGGCGAGAGCACTTCCGAGGTTAAAAAAGCCATCGCTGGAAGTTCCGAATGCATACGGAACCATTGCACCTGTGATCACAATTGTTTTATCCAGTTTTGCTTTATCCAAAAGTATCGCTGTTTTTACCATGCGATCGGTGCCGTGTGTAATCAGGATTTTCTCTGATCGTGACCGTTTGCAATTGTACCCAATGATCTCTCTGTCCTCTTCTGTCATCTCCATGCTATCGACCATCATGAGCGTTTTCACATTGATATCAAGCGTACATCGCCCCCTGTCAAACATCCTGGTGAGGTGCGTGTCTTTAAAATACAATTGACCAGTGATGTAGTTATAATCCTTGTCGAATGTGCCCCCGGTTACAAATACTTGTATCATCTTTTATAATTGCAATTGCAAGCTAATAATTTCATGCGCTAATCGGCTTTACCAACAAGGCTCTAACGCATAAAAAAGGGCCATCCAAAACTGAACGGCCCTAATATATTTCAAATCACAACCTATTGAAAAACAGTTGGATCTATCTCTCCGTTTACTTCAACACTTGAAGTCTTCATCTCTAAAGGAAATGGCGCCATCCCTACGATAACCTGATTGTGCGCAAGCATAATACCGCTTACCTCGCGATAGTCCGAGAAATCTTCGGTAGACGTCACCGACTGCCCATTTGCCTCCATCGTACTGATGGACCTGAGCTTAAGCCCGGTATCTTTACTGAAGTAATGGATACTGCTATTCTCGTTCCCATCTGTTACTTTCAGTTTGTAAGCCATTTCTCCATTTATTTCCTCCAGATCAACCACTTCAAGCGCATAACCATCCGCGACGTAGTCCAACTCAGGCGTTATCTTGGCCTCATCCTTCATGTTCTCCAAATCAGATCCCTCCAATGGCATCTTTTGGCCTTGCTGCTCTACATATCCGCTTTCACCATCAAATACCTGACGCATCATAGTCTGTCCCATCGAGGACATTGCCATTGAGTACTTTCCGGGGGCCATCTTATACTCCACAAACTCCATCGTCTGCCCCATCGCATCTGCGGACATTATCACTTTTGTACTCTTGACACTCTCCAATGCTTCTCTTCCTCCAATTGCTGTGATAAAGGCATTCACAATATCTTCTCCGCTCACATCTCCAAAATCCATGGTTGGAGCCTTTTCATTTGCATAAATATCATAGAACGTCACTTCCTCACTGGCTGAAAAATGTGCCAAAGTCTCACTTACTTCATCCTTATTCCCGACAATGATAATCCGGGCCTGATCAGTACTAATATACTTCTGAGCCATTGCTCGTACGGTCTCTTTATCTACCGCAGCAAGCCGCTCGAGGTATGAACTGTAATAGTCCTCCGGCAGATCATAGCGATATGTATTAAGGGCAAAGTTGGCCACTGTTTGCGGGCTCTCCAGATTCCTGGCAAACGCACCGGCGATGAAATTCTTGGCCAGTTCCAACTCATCATCAGTCACATCCTCATCCCTCATGCGATTGAGTTCAATCATAAACTGAATAATTGCGCTATCAGTTACTTCATTGCGCACAGAAGCTGTAGCGCTGAAGCTTGCTACCAGCTCATCGCTACCGAGTGAAGAGTATGCTCCATATGTATACGCCTTATCTTCTCTCAGGTTCTGAAACAACCTCCCCGAGAATCCTGACCCCAGAATACTATTCATTACACGACCGGGAATCACATCTTCCTGACCAGGTTTCAGGTCAACGGGATACGTGATCCTGATGACTGATTGAACTGCTGCAGCTTTGTCTACAAATGCCACTTCATTTGCTTCGGGCATCTCAGGCATTTCGTACTCGTGCTCGGGCATTACCCCCTTTTCCCAACTACCGAAATACTTCTCAACCTGCTTTTTGGCTTTTGCCGGTGAAATATCCCCAACCACAACCATATAAGAGCCATTTGGCATGAAGTAATCAGCGTAATAATTTTTACAGTCATCCAGCGTAATATTTTCAACAGTAGTCTCTGTTGTCATTTCGCCATAAGGATGATCCAGGCCATACGTCAATGCACCTGAGACATTTCCTGAAATCGCATTTGGATCGTCTTTTTGCGATTGTAATCCGGACAACATCTGAGTCTTCATTTTGTCAAACTGATCCTCCGGGAAGGAGGGATTGAGCACCACATCTGAAAACACGCCCAACACTACGTCTGAGTGCCTTGTCAATGAACTCGCAAATCCTCCATATGAACTCGTACTCATCGATCCCCCTACAAAATCTACCTCCTCATCTATTTCTGCTTTGGTCCGGTTGGCTGTTCCTGTACTCAACAAGTCACCGGCGATATTCGTATATCCAGCCTTTTCCCCTTCAAAAATCGCGTCGCGATCAATAAACAGGCGATAAGAGATACGTGGAATCTTGTGGTTTTCGACGACAATGACTTTCAATCCATTATCGAGTGTAAATGATTCATACTTCCCGATTTCAATCGTGCGGGCCGGTCCGGCCTCCGGTACCGTCGCTCTCCAATCGGAGTTCTGCGCACTCGCTGCTCCCGTAAGTGCAATCAAGGCGGTTATTGATATATATTGAATGAATTTTTTCATGATTTCTTCTTTTGCACCCTTCAATTAGGATTTATCACTAGGTTTTGGCAAATAAGTCAGGACGACTCTGTTGTCTGCTTTAAAGTAGTTCTTGGCAGCCTCCCTGATATCCTCTCGCGTAACTTCCATATACCGGTCAATTTCTTTATTGACAAGGTCTGTATCACCATAAAACAAGTAATATGTCGCAAGATTCTCAGCGATGCTGGCCACTCTCGAATTACTGCTGACCAACTCATTCTCAACTTGATTCCTTAACTTTTCAAATTCCTTCTCGGTAATCAAGTCGTTCATCGCACGTACCATTTCGGTATTCATAGCCTTTTCGAGCTCATCTGGTGACACACCCATGTTGCAAATCCCAAAGGCAATTGATGCTCCTGGATCCTCTAATGCAAGCGGGAAATTTCCCACAAAAAGTGCTTTTTGCTGCTCATCGACGAGCGCTTTGTAAAGTCGTGAGCTCTCCCCTCCAGACAAAAGGCGGCTAAGCATATCTACGGCATAATAATCTTTGGTACCCTGTGCAGGAATCCGGTAGGTCTGAATGACAGCTGGAAGTTGAATGTTGTCATATATTGTATCACGCACTTCTCCATTTAATGCCGGCTCAACAATATTGGGTCTGTAGACAGTCTTTTTACTTTTTGGTATTCCACCAAAATATGTCGCAATCAGGTTTTTGGCATCTCCGATATCGATGTCACCTGCTATTGACAGCACCGCATTGTTGGGCACATAAAAATCTTCATAAAACTGCTTGTAGTCTTCTTCCTGTGCATCCTCAAGATCCTTCATGTATCCAATCACAGGCCAGTGATAAGGGTGCTCAGTAAATGCGCGCTCAAAGGACTCCTGCAGCACAGAACCGTAAGGCTGATTGTCAATACGCTGGCGGCGCTCTTCCTTGACGACCTCTCTCTGGGTTTCAATCCCCTTCTGATCCACCTTGGCATGAAGCATGCGCTCAGATTCGAGCCATAGTCCCAGGGCCAACTGATTGGACGGCAATATTTCATAGTAATACGTGCGGTCATACGTCGTGTTTGCATTCAGTGTACCACCGGCACGCTGGACATACGAGTCGTATTCACCACGTTCAATATTCTCCGACCCTTCAAACATCAGGTGCTCAAAGAAGTGTGCAAAACCCGTGCGATCGGGCTTTTCGTTTTTCGACCCCACATGATACATTACCGCGACAGCCACAATTGGTGTGGACTTGTCCTGGTGTAAAATCACGTGCAGTCCGTTATCGAGATCATACTCGACATAATCGACCTTCTGCGCCCATGTCAACTGCGAGGCAGCCAACATAGAGATGATCAACATTAGTTGTTTCATAATTTGCATTTATTAATGGGAAAACAGGTTTCGTTTATACCTATGGATTAAAGGCGCGAATTTAAGTTAATTCGCCGCGATCGACAAATACTATTCGATCAATGGAAGGTTATGGTCATTAAATCTATTAAATCATCAGACAACCTTATCCGCACAAGACGAAGAGGCAAAGGCATCCGGCTTGGCCTTAAAGACAAACCCCATCCCGAGGATGTACCCCATGGCCTCCTTGAGTGCCACATTGCTCTTAAAGTGTGGATCCGTATTGATGTCGGCGTGTACTTCCAGCTCGATATGATACTTGTCAAGCAAATCGCAAAGATTGTAAGCGACCTCGACTGACTTGGCTACTTCGAGGATCATGCGTTCGCGAATCCCCATTTTCTGCTGCATCTTGTCATTATGTATATACATGAAGCCACCCTTCTTCTCACGTAAAAACACAATGACGGTGGCAAACTCAATGACTGAACCATGCACCTGTGAGTCAGTGCCTATGCACACCTTGAGTCGATGGCCCAATCCCGTCTCCCTGATAATTGTCTCCTTTACCATTTTCTTGATTGGCATTGTGATTTTTTCACCGTTGAGACGTCTCCAATTCATGGTGCATGTGCTTTATCACCGACCAGGCGGTTGTTTATTCATTTATATACGTGAAAGGTGTATATATAACTTTGTCTGCATAAGGTAGTTAAAAGAACAGGATCGCTTAGTTTTACGATGTTATTTTTGCACCAAATATATTTCATGTTCCGATTTACTTTTCTCGTCTGTTTTTGTTCAATACTCATGACACAATGCGATGCACCATCCGGAGCGCAATCCGGAGACCACAAATTCACCAACAAACTGGCTGGTGAGTCCAGTCCATATTTACTCCAGCATGCCCATAATCCCGTCGATTGGTATCCGTGGGGGGAAG
>Ga0164313_10005598_pt1 | contig 11125 bp, 10 predicted proteins | sample GuaBasSedimGuay4_FD_113735 | JGI IMG/M metagenome (GOLD analysis project Ga0164313, IMG submission 113735) | Subseafloor sediment microbial communities from Guaymas Basin, Gulf of California, Mexico - Guay4, Core 4569-4, 0-3 cm | ecosystem: Environmental > Aquatic > Marine > Hydrothermal vents...
GCACCTGCCAATGCAAGGTTTTCCTGATCTTGAGTACAACCTGTAAATGTTAAAGTAGTTACAATTGAAGCTGTTAGCAGAAGTTTTTTCGTTGTTATTTTCATGTTCTCTCTCTTTTTATATAGAATGTGACAAATTATATCTATGTATTGTCTTCAAAATGCGACATTTCAAACAAATGTAGTGTAATGTATATAGTAGATTTTTAGTATTATAGAAGTTGATTATGTATGGAATTATTTAGGAGTGTTTCTACCAAGCCAAAAGGCTTAGTAAAAGATTATGCTTAGAACTGGTAAGTTAAACCGAAGTTGATTGAATCAATTTCATGTTCAAATGTACCAGTAACTCTAGGAGCGCCACCAGTAGTGTAAACGAAATCATCATCTTGGAAATCAGTATAGTCAACAAACACAGCAAAGTTTTCTGTGAAAGAATAAGCTGCACCTATACCCCAAGAGAAACCATCAAAGTTCGCATCTGGTAGTGTAGTACCTGCGTGATCTGCATCAACAGATGCATAACCAAGAAGACCATAAATATCAAATGAATCAGTAACAGGGTACATTGGTTTAACATAAATTCCCCAAGCATTTACATCAGAGTCAAAAGTATTACCAAATGCATCCCAATTGCCCTCAGTAAGACCTATCCAGTACCTACCTTCAACCGCTACATAGTCATTAAACTTGTAACCAGCTTGCAACATCATTGCAGAATAATCATCTGCATCAACATTAAAATTCAGACCTGAATTATGAATAAAGTTTGCATCAGAATTAAATATGCTATATGCAGCACCAAGGTATAAACCACCTGTTGACTCTTCTACATATGGAGTCTCTACTACTGGCTCTACTGGAGCTATATCTCCACCCGCTATTGCGAATGTACTCATTGCTAAAACTGCTACTAATGAAAGGTTAAATTTTTTCATTTTATATCCTTGTGATTTTAAATTTCATGCAAATTATATCTTAACAATATCTTCAAAATGCGACATTTTTAAAAAAGTCCTAATTGTGTGTGTTATTCAGTCTATAACCGAATGCATAACTATTTTCTATAAGCACTGCTTCAGAGCCAGTTTCAAGCATAATTTTCTTATTTAACCGAGAAACTAGTTTTGTTAATTTCTTGTCATGAGATGTGTCTGGTATTTCATCATGCCATACATGATAGATAAGTGTATTACGTAGGCAATAATCCCCTAAAGTCATACAAAGAAGCTGTATAAGTAACTTCTCCTTTACAGTAAGTTTGAAATGTTGTTCCTGGTAAAACAAACTGTTACTTATCTTATTCCAAGTCAAACCCTCTTTGAGTTGAATAATATCTTTATATTCTATCTTCTGTATAAGTTCCAGCATTGTATTTTGTAAGATCTTGGTATTGACGGGTTTAAGAAGATACTTTTCAAGCTTAAGTGGGACAGCACGCAGCAGTTTCTCTCTTTCAGAGTGGGCGGTCAGCATGATGATGGGTATTTCTTCGTCCTCTTCACGTATAGCTGCTGCAACATCAAGCCCATCCATCTTCGGCATAGTGACATCCAAAAGTACAATATCAGGCTTTTTCTCATGATACATAGCCAATGCTTCTTTACCGTCTTTTGCCGTATAAACTTCATGAAAATAATCTTTAAGCACAAAAGTATAATTCTCTCTACTTTCTTGATTGTCTTCTGCATACAACAGTGTCACTTTATGCATTTAATACTCCTTTGGGGATACTTATCTCAAAACAGACACCCTCGTTTTTATTTTTTGCTTCTAATTGCCCCTGCATACTCTCTTCGATAAGCATCTTTGCCATATATAGTCCCAGACCAACACCTTCAGTGGCAAACTTTGTTGTGAAATAGGGGTCAAAAATATGATCGATATTCTCTTTGTCTATCCCTCCACCATTATCACAGATAGAAAGATATGTTGTATGTTTATCTTCAGCAATGACAATACCTATCCTTGGATCTTCTGTTCCCCTGGAATCAAAGTTATCTATGGCATTGTTTAGAATGATCATTAGAACCTGCTGATACTCTTCGCTAAAAGAATATAGTTTAACTTCTATATTTTGCATGATCTGTATATCTATATTTTTACTACGTAGTTCCAATAATTCCAATGCACTCTTCAGAACATCTTGAATCAAAAATTTTATTTTCTGCTTGTTAGGACGGGAAAAGTTGGAAAAATTTTCAATTGTGTTAGACATATACTGAGTATTATTCTCTATTTTATCTATTTGTGAGAGTAGCTTTTTCTTATCAATTGTATCTCGCGCCATGATACTGCTGATCACAGCAACATTAGAATTGATGCAATTAAGTGGTTGTCTCCACTGATGTGCAATATTATTGAGCATCTCTCCCATACTGGCCAGTTTAGTTTTACGCACTACAAGCTGATGTTGACGGTCAAGTTCTTCTACCTGCTCTTTTATCCGTGTCTCCAAGTTTACATTCAATTCACTGAGCTCATTAGTTAAATTGATCTCTGTCGTAAGATCCGTATGCGTACCGATCATCCGGATCGCTTTCCCCTCTTTGTCTCGCTGAACTTTTCCACGATCATAGATCCATACCCAATGTCCATCTTTATGTTGAAGGCGATGTTTGTTTTCAAACATACCATTTTTATCAGTTAGACTTAACTCTATATCTTTCAGTGCATTTTCAAGATCATCAGGGTGAACGCGTGATTGCCAAGTATCTAAATTGTTTTCAAGTTCATTATCCTGATAGCCTAACATCTCTTTCCAGCGAGAAGAAAAATAGACAGAGTTATCTATGAGATTCCAGTCCCACAGACCGTCACGGCTTCCATCAAATGCCAGTTTGATTCGTTCTGCAAGATACAGATTTTCTTCTTCCGTTTGCTTTAGTTTTGTCAAATCTATGATCGTTGAAATTCGAGTCTCCCCATCTGATAGATTGATACCTTTTATCAGTGCAGGAAACAGACTTCCATCCTTTCTTTTCATAAAAGCTTCATACGGTACAGTACTTAATTTTATTTTATTTTTAAGTATATTTTGTGACTCATTAGACACAAAGTCCAACATATGCCGTCCTTTTATCTCATCCATCTTGCTATATCCAAAAATATTAAGAGCCGTTTGATTGGCCGTTTGACAAATACCCTTTTTTGAAATCATTACACCCCCAATAGTTGAATCCAATAATTCATTTAATCTTCTGTTATTTTTTTTCAAGATATAAACAAAAATGAGACCGATCAGGAAGAGTACTAAAAATAGAGTTGAAAGCTGCCATATCAATGTGGTATCAGACACACTGCTGACTTTATTTTTTCTCCATTTTGACAGGATCTCATGTTGCATATTTTCAGAGATGGTTTTCATGGCCTTATTCAGTATAGAGTGTAAAAGGGGTTTATTCTTATCTACAAAAAGGGTTACCTTCATCAATATATCTATCTGCCCTGCAATTTTGATATCTTCTATCCCCATACTGACGATAGTGTATTCAACCATAGCCAATGAACCTATAAAGGTATCATATTTACCAGTTTTTACTCCCAGTAATCCCAATTGTATGGTATCACACTCTATAAATTTTATATCTGGATATTTTTTTACAATATCTGCACTATAACCATATCCGGAAACGAAGGCTATTTTTTTATCTTTTATTTGATTTAGATCTAAAATATATTCATGATATTGCGCTGTGACTAGCACTAAAGGACTTTTAATGTAGGTATCAATGGGTTTATAATTTTGATTTAAAACAGCATCTGCCGCATCACCTGAAATAATATCAACTTTTTTTGTTCTTGAAAATTTCAAAGTATCCAGCCAATTTTTTGTGATTACTTTCTCAAACTTGATATTGAGTCTGTTTTCAATGATAACAATATGGTCTGCAATGATTCCTATGTAATTGCCACTGTTATCAAATGCTTCAAAAGGCAGCCAGTTTGGATCACCAGCATAGGTGATATTGTTTTTTTGTAAATACTCTTTCTCTGCTTGCATCAGATCAATAACTACTGTATCTTTATGTATCAAAAACCACTTTTCTTGCAGGCTTAATAGCTTATTTGTTCCTATGTGTTTTAAAGCTTTATCTATAATACTTACAGCCAAAGGAAATTTTTTATTGACAGCAAATACCAGATCAAGTTTAGCATCTAAAGGTACAGTCAGTTTAAGATACGGAGAACCTAACATTTTACTTGTATATAAAAGTGAGCTTCTTCCAAACATTGCATCCGCTTTACCGGTTATTATGCTATTCATTACCTCAGCTACAGAGTCGTATACTAAAATAGTTGCGTTCTTAAATGCACGTGCAGCTTTTTTATGACTCAAAATATGTTTAGAAATAGCTATTTTCTTCCCATCTAGGTCTTGAAGTGTTTTTATGGAAGTATTATCAATATGTGTGATAACCATGATCTGTACAGAAGTATACACATCAGAAAAATTAAGATACTTACTTCTTTCTTTTGTGACTATTCCCGTACTGAGTCCATCAATAGTATCTGATTTAGCCTCGTTTTGTATCTGCTTCCAGTTTCCAATCTTTAAACTAAAGTTCATACCTGTTAAATGATTGATCTCAGTTAGAACATCGACATCAAAGCCTACGATCTCTCCATCGTTTTCAACGATCACATAAGGACTGAACTCACTACTCGAACCCAAAACAATAGTTGGATGATCTTTTATAAAATCTTTTTCCTCTTGCGTCAGACCAATGTCCAGCTCTTGTGCATGGTTAAGAGTAAAGAGTAAAAATAAAATAATAAATATGTTTTTCAGCATTACTGTTTTTAACCTTCAAAGAATAGTAAAATTTCAAAATAAATATGATATCTTTTATATTAATTATCTCTTTTTAAATATTATTCTCACTTAAAAAATTTATCTAAAACCTCTTTTTCCTCTTTGCTCCCTTTTTTATAAAAAGAGTGTTTACTCTCATCGGCATAATAGTTCCAAAAAGATGCTTCAAAACTTTTATCAATAATTTTAAATGATTCGTTCTTCTCTTCTTCTTTTAGGAATTTATGCATCGCATCATAAGGTTCTGCTCCCATTTGCTGAAAAATAATACGGCCACCGTATTGTTTATAGAGTGCTTTGTTGATCAAGCCTTGTTTAATGAATGTTTTGGCTACAGTTTGCTTGTCTTTGATAGCACCTTTAGGATCCATAGCCTTCTCTTTATCTTCCTGAACTTCCATTTTCTGAAGACTTTCCAAAACAGTGAGATTTGACTGAAGATTCTTTTTCTCTTCATCCAAGAGTGATCCTGACTTTAGTTTCTCTTGTACCTCAAGCATTTCAGCTTCTCTTCTCTTACGGTCTTTTACTATAAATGCATCTAAGTTGGCAATATACAGATCAATATCTTTTTGCGAAACTTCTATTTTCTGTTGCTCTGCATACTTTTCTAAAAGCTTTTGACCGATCACAGCCTGCATGATATTCACATCTTTTGTTCTGATTTCCATTCCCAATACTTCAGCCACAAGCGGATCTTCTGCTTTACCGTAACTCTCTGCTGCGATAAGCTGACCTGTTGCACCAAATAACATTGCAATACCGATCCATTTCAATAATTTTTTCATACTCACCTTACAGCACGCCTAACAATCTGAGTACTACCACAATAACAACTACGGTCAACGCCGTTCCAATAAGATTTCTTATCATCTTTTCTCCTCCATGTGAATATATAATAAAGTATATCTCTACAATGTCTGTAAAATGCGACATTTCTAGTCGACACTTTGTAAAATGTCGCATTTTACAGACTTTTTCAAGTTATACTATATGGGAAAATACACAATAATGGAACTCTCATGAAAATCAAAAATCAAAAAAATTCAAAAGTCTATCTCATCGGTTCTGGCATCGCTTCACTTGCTTCTGCTGTATATTTAGAAAAAGATACTGCTGTATCTGCTGAAAATATCATCATCTTAGAAAAAGACCATATTCTCGGTGGTGCTTTGGATGGTACAGGAGATCCTGACAAAGGTTTTGTCGTGCGTGGTGGACGGATGCATGAGATGCATTATGAATGTTACTGGGAATTACTCTCACATATCCCTTCTTTGGAAGACCCAAACGTATCTGTACGTGATGAATCGTATGAGTTCAATAAACGTTTTATTTCAAAAGGTCAAGCAAGATTGCTCAAGAATGGTGAAAAAATTGATGTATCTTCTTACGGACTTAGCTTTTCACAACAGGCAGATTTTCTAAAACTCACTTTTGTCTCTGAGGATTCATTAGGTAACGACCGTATAGAAGATTGGTTTGATGAAGAGTTCTTTGAAACAAATTTTTGGTACATCTGGACATCCATGTTTGCTTTCCAGCGCTGGTCTTCTTTGGCTGAGATGAGACGTTATATGAAACGTTTTATCCATTTAGTGGATGGTCTGTATGAACTCGGTGGCGTGATGCGTACCAAATATAACCAATACGACTCAGTCGTAAGACCAATGAGAAATTATCTTGAAGCAAAAGGTGTGACCTTCCAGATGGGTACGGAGGTAATCGATATCGATTTTGATCTAAGCCAAGAGAAAAAAACTGCCACTGCCCTACAACTAAAGGATGGAACTACCATCACTTTAGGTGAAAACGACTATGTCTTTTTCACCAATGGTTCCATCACGGAAAGTACTGATAATGGCACGTGGGACGTCCCTGCCAAACTCAAAGGCATTGCAGAGTCAGGTTCATGGAAACTTTGGAAGAAGCTCGCAGAAAAAGACCCTTCTTTTGGAAATCCAAATCCTTTTTGCGATAACATAGATCTACAAAAATGGTATTCTTTTACAGCAACACTCAATGACAGTACTTTTCATGACTATATGGAAAACTTCTCAGGTAATGTAGATGGTACAGGTGGCCTTGTGACTATGACTGACTCAAACTGGTTGATGTCCATTGTCATAGCCCGTCAACCTCACTTTCCAAACCAGCCTAAAGATGTAAAGATCTTCTGGGGTTACGGACTCTACCCCGACAGAGAAGGAAATCATATCAAAAAGCCTATGGCTGAGTGTACAGGTGCAGAGATGCTTGAAGAGTTGTACTATCATTTGAAGATACAAGACCTTATGAAACCTGTGACGCAATCCGGAAAAGTAAACTGTATCCCTGTAGCTATGCCTTTTGTAGACTCTCTCTTTATGCCTCGTACACTAGGTGACAGACCAGACGTCATTGTAAAAGGTGCTACAAACTTTTCTTTTTTAGGTCAGTTTGCAGAAGCACCTAAAGATTGTGTCTTTACAGTAGAATACTCGGTACGAACGGCACAAATGGCAGTGTATGGACTGTTTGATACAGATAAGGAAGTACATCCCATGTATGATTCTGCACATAATCCCAAATATCTACTTACAGCACTTCAGGCAATTAATAGATAATATAGGGAGACTAAATGGCAGCATGCGGGTATGTACCTGAAGATGTACTGATAAAACAAGAGATTATTGAGCTTACAACACGGCTTGAAGAGATGGGTTTGGAAAAAGAATTTTGCAAACTTATATTTGAAAAAGATATCTTACATTTTTTCAATGAAGATGCAAAAACCAATACACTACTACAAAAAAGGATAAACATACATCATGAAAAATAAAACAAACACACTTGCGGGTATTGCCCTCTCTATAACTCTTTCGATACTGGGACTTACATCAACAGCCTCTGCACAACTAAAAGATGTTCCCAAAGCAGAACAACTCCCCACTAAAAATGAAATGGTTCTTGCTTACTATGGCCGTCCCGGGGTCAAATCAATGGGTATACTGGGTCAACATAGCATCGCATCACTTATTCCCATCATTAAAGCTAAAACGGCTGAATACAAAAAGGCCAGTGGAAATCAAAACATAGTCCCAGGCTTTGACGTGATTTACGGTATGGCCGCAGGTGACCCGGGGAGAGATAAAGACTATATCATCAATATCTCAGAGAAAAAATTGATGACTTATATCAATGCAGGTCAAAAACATGGCTTAGTGGTCTTTATCGATACGCAACTAGGAAAAATGAGCCCTATCGAAGCTATCAGACCACTACTGAAATACCTTAAGTATGACAATGTACATTTAGCTATAGATCCAGAGTTCGAAGTGAAAAACTTAAATGTACGTCCGGGTAAGAAAATCGGTCATATATCAGGATCTCAAGTCAACCAAGTGCAAAAAGCAATGACCGACTACATGAAACAGCATGGTATCAAGGGAAAAAAGATGCTTATCATACATATGTTCAGACATACAATGCTTAGCAATAAAAGTGATCTAAAAACCTATGATAATATCGATATGATATTCAATCTTGACGGACATGGTTCACCAAGATTGAAAGTAGATATTTATAATGGTATTTATAAACATAGAACAGCAAACAAAGTAGCAGGCGGATTTAAACTCTTTTTCGATGAAGACAAACCACGTCTCATGACAGCAAAAGAAGTACTTGGACTTAAGTCTGTCTCAGGTGTTAAGATGAAAGAGATGCCTAAATTTATTAATTATCAATAATGAAAAATATAAAAGACTTCACCTCTGCTATCACTACACCACTAGCTTCCATCTTCGGTAGTGGTTTTTTAGTCATGGTGCCCATCTTGGTGGGTGCTGTGGGAGAGTATGCTATCTACGGCATACTTCTCATTACCTTTGTGGCATACAATGTGGGAAACATCATCCGATTTAACATCAAACATGTTGAACCTCTCTTAGAGAGCGGTGCAAGTAGAACAACCCTTTACTTGGAAAAAATATCTGATTTTGCACTTACTGTAGCCTATGTTGTCTCGGTAAGTCTCTATCTTCATATACTCTCAGCTTTTGTCTTAACAGGATTACATGCAGATACTGTTTTTAATGAAGATATGCTCACATCTATGATCATCATAACCATCACAGTGATCGGCATCACCAAAGGATTAAACGCTTTAGAGTTTTTAGAAAAATACGCGCTACTCATCACGCTTGTTATAGTATTTGCATTGATCATGAGCTTTTTTGTCTATGATCTAAAACTCTATATGAATGGTACAGGGTTTACTATGCCAAAACCACTTGAACACAGTACCTCTGAAGTATTTGCGATCTTGGCAGGGATGCTAATCGTTGTGCAGGGTTTTGAAACAAGTAGATATCCGGGGAATACATACAGTGCTGAACTACGCATTCAAACTTCCAAATATTCGCAAATTTTTTCTACCATCGTTTATGTCGTTTTCATTTCTCTTGCACTGCCTATTGCTTACCTTTTAAAAGGTGTGTATGATGACCATTCACTCATCATCTTAGTGGCATTGACCTCTTCATTTATGGTCGTACCACTCATCGTAGTCGCAGCACTTTCACAGTTTTCAGCTGCAGTGGCAGATACATTGGCAGCTTCAGGGAGCTTAGAAGAAGTAAGTGATAAAAAAGTAGGGAAAGCGGCGAGTTACTTGCTTATAGCGGTGTTTGCTATCATCGTTACCTGGTCTGTACATACACTTGAGATCATTGCTTTGGCTTCACGTGCTTTTGCATTTTACTATCTATTACAAGCCTTGGTTGCTATTTCTGTGAGTAAGAAAACTTTAGAAAAAATTTACTTTGGGGTTCTCGCATTGATTTTGTTAGGTATTACACTCTTTGCGTTGCCTGTGGGATAATCAGATGAGAAAAATAATAAAATGGCTTGTTATACTTGCAGGGATGTATAAATTTAATTATCTAGCATCTCAAGAGGATTATGATGCTGATGGTAATAAAATCTCCACTTCCCTATAGGTTGTTTTATTTAGTTGTCACCCCAAGTGTTTGATTAATTGTACCAATACTGTTTAAAACTCTGTATTTTGCTGCAATTTCATCATACCTAGCTTTTACAAATGCTCTGTTTGCATTAAAATACTCTACTTGTGAATTTAGTACATCTATAAGCGAACGGCGATCAACAGTATATTGTTCTTCATAAAGTTTCGTTGCTTCTTTTGCATAAGCTACATGGTTTTTCAGCGGTTTTAGTTGCTGTTTTATAGAGCTATATACATTCCACGAAAGTCTAGTCTCTAACTCCAGTTGACGTTGTGTATCAGATGACTGGTCTCCTGCACGAAGTACTTCAATTTGCGATATTTCATGCCGTTTTTCTTCTTTGAAACCATTAAAAATGTTCCATTCTACGCGTACCATTGCCTGATAAGTATCTTGAGGTCCTTCAATACCGCCTGCATCTACTTCATGATTGGCTGAAAGATCAGCATATAAATGCGGGTAGTATCCACTCTCTGATCCATCGCGACGACTCTGGGCAGTGCTTACATTCCTTTGTGAGGCCAACATGGTTGGGTGATCTGTCACTGATTGTGAAATAGCACTTTGAAGTGAGGAAGGTATCTTAACTTGAGAAGATGATACACTTTGCAGATTATGAGGCATCTCTCCCACAACACTGAAGTAAGTAGCTTTTGCATCCTGTACATTATTTTTAGAAGAAAGCAGGTTTGTTTCTGCACTCTGCACTCGTCCCTTTATCTGGATCAAGTCTGCTTTTGTACTCACACCCTGTGCATGTCTTTGAGAAATAGATGATTCAATTTTTTTATGTGTGTTTAAATTATCTTTTGCAAGTGCAGCGATCTTTTGCATCTGTAGCACATTGAGATACGCTTTGATAATTTTTAGTGTCTTATTTCCTTTTAGTGCTTCCAGCCCATAAGCACTAGCCTCTCTATCAAAATTTGCTGCAGATACAGCATAAGTGGTATCAAATCCTTCAAAAATAGGCTGACGTAATCTGGCAGAAGCTTCTTTTCTTGTAAAATTTTCATTTTTCTGTGCAGAATGAAGATTTTCTCTATCCGTTTCTTCATACCCTATGCCTCCATAGAGGTCAACTTTAGGGAGATACCCTGACTCAGCTAAGGCAACAGATTTATCTTTTACTTCATATCTCTTTGTCTCTGCAAGCACTTCTGGATCATAGTTAATCCCTGTTTTTACAGCTTCACTTAGTGAGGTGGCTTGCAAGGTACTCATAGCCAGCAAGCTAACAAGACTTAATTTTAATTTCATTTTCTTTTCCTTATTTTAACATCGGTTTTAAAATATACACC
>Ga0164313_10005599_pt1 | contig 11124 bp, 10 predicted proteins | sample GuaBasSedimGuay4_FD_113735 | JGI IMG/M metagenome (GOLD analysis project Ga0164313, IMG submission 113735) | Subseafloor sediment microbial communities from Guaymas Basin, Gulf of California, Mexico - Guay4, Core 4569-4, 0-3 cm | ecosystem: Environmental > Aquatic > Marine > Hydrothermal vents...
CCCATACATGTACATCTGTTTGGCACCAGTGGCGTCAAACTGGGCAAGGCAAAGCATCAGGATACAGCCCGCCTGATGGCCGGCACTGCTCCCCACCTGTTAGCAGTGGATATTATAGAAGGGATGCGTGATGGCGGATTCAGCAAGGTTATACTCGAGGAGACAACTGCTGAAAAGGCTGCGCTGAACCCGGGTGAACTGGCACTTATCGGTAACTTTACCGAGTTGAATCCCGGTAGCCAGGCAACCCGGGCGTGGATTGGCTTTGGTGCAGGAAAAAGCAAGGTCTGCGTTAAAGGACGTCTGGTTGATTCGAATAACCATTCTCTTGGAGAGTTCACAGATTGCCGTAACGGCCTCGGCTGGGGCGATAGCGCGGCAGAAATTAAAAATAGTACTCAGAGCATCGGTGATCATATCGCCGGAATGTTGGTTGGATGGGCAAACGGCAACTATTCGCAGGATTAGCAGCGGCTTTTTGAGACCTGTTATTGCCGCTCATTGATACTAAACGCGGCCGGCGGCTGATTTAATCGAGTCATGAAGATTCATACCTTTATTGCCCTTTTAGGGCTTTTCTCGTTGGAATTGCCTCTTAGTCGAATGTATCTGGCCATTTCCGTGAAGTATGGTACACACTCAGGATCTGGGCTTCGTCCTTTTTTATGCGATACGGCACAATGTACGGCAGGTCATGAATGACCAGTTCGCTTGTTCCACGCACGCGGCCGGGTCGGCCAATCTTTGGATGTAGTTCGAGTTGACTGACAGCAACCCGTATCCGTTGGACGACTTCAAAAGCAACTTTTGGATTATCCTTCGCTATATAGTTCTGAATTCTATCCAGTGCCGCAGCGGCTGGTACAGTCCAGCGAATACGCACAATCAGATGTTTTCGTACTTGCTAAATATCTTTGCCATATCCGCGTCAGTGGCAAACTGCCCCGCATCAGCGGCCTTGATACCCTCCTTTACGCGTTCGGTCTGCCAGGCATGTAATTCCAGAAGTTGGTCAATCGCCTGATTGACTATGTAACTGCGAGACCTGTTCTGCTGTTTCGCAATACTGTCCAGTTGTTTGACCTTTTTGCTGTCCGCCCGGACGCTAAATGCTTCTGTTCCCATCTGATTGTCATCCTGCTGATTCTCGCGGTTCATAGTGATTACAATGTAATCATAGCAGAATCTTTTTTGAAAGAATTTTCAGAAACACTACGGACGTCCTGGCTTATCGCAAATGCCATTCGTTTCTAAAAGGCTTTTCGGCTGAGAAGATGGACCCATGGCAACTATGCCCGGAAGTAGTGGCGGTTGTTGATGTATCTACTCCCAATCGCGGATATGCTGACAAAACGCGTCACCGGGTACTTTCCGCAGATACTTTTCATCAGCGGTAACAAATAAAGCATCACTCACTACAGCAAGTGCATGATAACTGGCATCGTAGAAAGTGACCGCATGGCGATTTACAAGCTTCGTCGTCAATTCGATAAATCTCAGCGACGGTTGTACGACAGGTATATCCAGATTTGTTAAATGAGCAAGCAGTACCCTCGCAACTTCGGGATACTTAAGGGTGAGTACATTGCCTACTTCGTACACCCACAAAGAAGGGAGAATCAGTTCGATTTCGTTATCATAAAATGCCTGGCTGATGGCGTGGGCCTGGCTGGAATACGGCTCATTTTCAGCGGGCAGAACCCATTTCAAAATAATTGATGCATCGGGAATAATTCTAGTGCTGATTCCGGTCACACCGCATCCACTCCTCGGCTGAACCGGGTAATAACTTCATGTTTTTTGTAACCGCCTCGATTCCTTTGAATGCGATACCGCGCTGCTTTCGGATTGCCCAATCGTGGAGTAGTGCATTGATCACTGTGCTGCGCTTGCCTTTGGGAATAGATTGAAATGTCTTCCAATTTTCATCCTGAAGCAGGATATTGACTCGGTGGCTCATGGCGGAATCTCTCATTTTTCAATTACACACTCATTATACACACGAAAGCTGAAAAAACTGATGATCTCTGCATTACTCATACTGACAGTTTATGCCAAAAATATTCAGTTCAATAGAGCATTTTTGCCTCAAGTTTTGTAGGCAAATGATGTCTATATCATCATCAGTCCAACACAACGACCTGGAAAATCACCGTACTGTCCGACCAGGAATAAATCTTGGGCATCGAATCCTCCGGCCTGGGTGGGGCACCTTCGGGTGTCCCATAGTCCACTTCAATGACCTTGATTTCCAATGGCCTGCCAGGCTCAAGCGTCAGCATTACATCCGCACCCTGCCGGGGCAATCCATACCAACGCCAGCGCCACCAGGCATCCGCCTGTGTTCTGTCCCTCATTTGTGCAGCATCGGGCCATTCCTCCGGCACTTTCACCGGGAAGCCATTTACGCTGGCAGATGAAATGCCCGCATCGCTTGAAAACAACAACTGGACATACTCGGCAGCGGTGGGTGACTGCAGGTGAAAACTGATTTCCCGCCCCGCATCCGTCACGCGATCACGGTTAATCTTCAGCTTGGCGGCATCGTATGGAGGCAAAGCCGTTTTGCGAATCAATATCTCCTCGTCAAAACCCGGTAAAATCCGGTTGAAGTTTGCCTCGCCGGCACCTGTGCCCATAAACTCGCCCAACCAGGTATCAGGCTCTACACGCGCGGTAACCCAGAAGCCCTCTTGCTGATCGACATCTATGGCGTAGTAAAATGCTTCACCACGGGGGTGACGGGCATCGAAATCCCTGCCAAACATCATGACCAGCGTCATCAACAGCCCTGCCCCCAGCAGTAGCAACCCGGCTTTCCCATTCGCAACAGACCCGATATTGCGTACCAGTGGCCACAGCAAAAGCAGTGACAAGGTGCTGATAATCATAATGCCCTGCGGAAAGGTGGAGCCCAGCGCCAGGTAACCCAGGACGATTACCGGTGGTAACAACAGTAACGGAACGGCGCCGGCTATCAGCATACCAACCAGGCGGGCACCACCGTTTGCAGTCAAACCCAGGCTGCGCTGCAAGGAAATACCAAGCAAAACCGAAGCAAGCGGCCAGGCAAGCAGGTAAGAAGCATTCGGCGCAAAGTAAAGCACCAACGCAAGCAGTAACCACCATACGACAAGTGCAGAAACCCAAATATCCGGTGTGTTTTTACGGCCCCGAATAAACCACGTCAGGGCAACCAATATCACCATCAACATGACAGCACCGAACCATGGCCGGCCAGCCAGCAGGCTTATCAGTGCAATCACAAATGCAGGCACAAACACTTCGGCTTTGCTCAACCCCCGCCGGATTGCCATCGCAAACCACACGGTTATTCCCAGCGTGGTGATAAAGTAAGCCAGTAATGGCCACTCCCCGAGTGATATCAAGCGGGAGATCCCTGTTGCGGTTGTCTGCTGGTAATCAATCAGGCTCTCAAACACATTACTGACAAGTAAGATCAATGCCACCAGGCTCAAGAACCCGGAACCAAGAGAACCCCGCTTGATTGTCCCGCGACGCATGGCAGAGACAAACAACCACAGACCAAAAATCAATACCAGGAGGCCGATACCTACCGCCACGCCCTGGTTGTAACTCACTAGCCTGCCTTGCCATAAATTAAAGTAAGTTTTATCTCCGCTGGCAGATTGCCAGTTTTCCAGATTTGCAAAATGCTGCGCTGTACCCAACGCATAATTGGCCTGCTGGGCCAATGTATCCGGGTCGAGATTCTCTGCTGTATCGGTGCTTGAGTGATAATCAAATAAACCGGCAACAAAGGCAAAATTTAATCCAGGTATACCTTCGCCCTTTGAGATACTCATATCAGTATCATTGGGCATGTTCCGGTAAATCTCGTAGGACAGGGAACTTGCCACCAGGTCAGGAGCAGATTCGATCAGGTTATCAATCAACCAGGCATTATTTTCACTGGTCTCAAACATCGATGCTGCGCCGCGACTGCCCCGGGCTTCAAAATCCAGCACCAGGCCGACATTCTTTGCATCAGGGTGTTGGCGGTAAAACCCCTGCGCGCCAAGCAGACCCATCTCTTCACCGTCGGTAATCAGGAACACCACATCACGCAAAGGCGCAGGGCCGCTGGTCATAATACGGGCAACTTCCATTATCGCAGCAGTTCCCGCGGCATCATCACCCGCTCCGGGTCCATCCGGTCGCGAGTCGTAATGCCCCATCAGCACAAGATCGTTTGCACCTTTACCCATTGCCGCAGAAGTGCCGGGCAACCTGGCAATAATGTTCTCGACATTCCCTACAGTGACCGCATCGGCAGGTCTGAATGGGTGGCGGTATATCACCGTGGTTTTCTGTACCTCGGTATCAAGACCGAGCGACCTGAAATACTCAACTATATAGTCCCGGACTTCACGGTTAGCAGCGCTGCCCATGGTATGCGGCTTTGCTGCTATCACAGAAACATGCCGGGACAAGGCTGCATAATCCAGGTCGGAATCAGTGCGCGCTGGCGGTGCCTGGGTTTGGCTATAGGCAAACGCGAGCATCAAAAACAGAAACACCAGGCTGAAGAATGACTTTTGCCAGTTGGTCATGAGTATTCCGAATTCGTGGAGATGGGGGATATTCTACACGTGCTAGTGCTAGTGTAAACGCTCCGAAACCTCATCTGGAGATATGCTGATCTTGCGGGAATCCGCATTCAGGTCAAAAGGCAGCTGGATATTGGATAGACCCATGCGAGTCAACAAACCACGTAGTTCCTGCGCCAGTAATGGGTAAATTTGGCGGGTCAGGCTGGCGTGATGGGTGCTGAATTCTGATATGTCGATTGGCTCACCCGAAGTCTGTTGATAAACGGTTTCAATGCCGATCTTGGCCTTGAAGGCGGGGTTCGACTCTTCGTTTACACCACCAATACAATTCAATCTTGCACTGACTTGATAAGAAGGCAAGCTGTCACCTGAATCCATGTCCATCAAGCGGGGTGTCAGGTTCATCTCAAGTTTGGCGTCCTGCATTGCTCCCTCACGCGAAACACGCAGCAATTCAGCCTGCAGCAGAGAAATCTGAAAGTGTTGAAGTGTGAAGAAGTCGAGCAAGTTCATCTGCTATCCCGGATGGTGCTGTCAGACCAAAATGTGTGGATCAATATATTAGGACTATGGTGTCAGAATCAAGTAGATTCTCAATCATCGACCACCCGCCAGAAATACCAGCTTGCCACGGAACGGTACGGTGCGAGGTGAAAAGTGACATCCAGCACCTGCTCAGGTTTGGGTAGCCCGGACAGATTGTAGGTGATTTGTACCCCTTTCTGGATACCAAGATCTGTGGCGGGCATGACATCCGGGCGACCGAGCGAGAACATCAGGTGCATTTGGGCTGTCCATGGGCCAATCCCGCGAACGCGGCACAGGCTTTCAATAACAGCGTCATCATTCATACCGGCCATTTTCCTGGCACCGGGAAGGCTACCGGAGCACATGTGTTCAGCCAGGTCGATGATTGACAGAGCCTTGTTATTTGAAAGGCCAACGGAACGCAGGGTTGTTACCGGCAAATTGACCGCAACCGAAGCCAGCGGCTGCCGCTGTTCAAATAAAGCCTCAAATCGCCCATAGATAGTGGCGGCTGCCTTGCCTGATAGTTGCTGGTAGGTAATGGATCGTGCCAATGAAACAAAAAGATCCCGGTCTTTACTGACCTCAAGCCTGAACGCTCCTTTTTGCCGCATGAGTGTGGCAATTTTTGGGCACGCCTCACGCAGGCTGTTAACCGCTTCTGCCCGGTTGTAGCGTAACCTGCTCAAGACGCCCCGGGTAACCCAGTATCAATCGGTTTCAAAATATCTTCCTGCGTTTTCACCATACCTTCAAATTTGTATTTTGCGATGCCGTAAGCCCAACCGCTAACACGCTGATTGATCTCTGCAACCCTTCCGGCCACATCCGCTGCCGCCCGCTGCACAACATCGTCATTGCCAAAGCCCACAACCTGGGCTGCAGGATGGCTGGCATATAGTCGCAACAGGTATTGCCCTTCCGCCTCCACCATTTCTGCCATGATTTCCAGACCTGAAAACGTCAGCAGCCTCATTCTCACCGCAGCCTGCCAATCAACATTGTTTTCCGGACGCACAGATTCCAGGTCCAGCAATGACAGTGAAGAAGCAAAGGAATTGACCGACCAACTGCTCTGAATTTCCCGGTCTTGCGGTAGTCCCACCAGTTCAAAATCGGACTGGTCTGCTGAAATCCGGGTAACAAATACCCTTCCGGCTTCAGGGTGAACAATCTCAACTTCGGCAACTTGTGAAGCATTTATATCAATGATTCTTTTGTCAGCCCAGTCCAGTAGCTCGCCAGAAACATCGAGTGACCGGTCCAGCAACGCACTCGCCGCTGAATCCTGCAAACGCACATATTGGCCCGACCTGCCCTGCGCCTGGTGGCCAATCAGGATTCCGGTTGTTTCCTCACCAATTCTGAGTTTGACCAGCATGCTGCCCGCATCCTCAAGCGAAACTGCCTCCACACCCAGCTGCGCGTAGTACTTTGGCTTGTCGGTTTTGACCTCAATCACTATTGCCTGCGCCAGTCCTGCCAGCAGTTTCTGCAGTTTCGGCCAGTCGGCGTGGTATCCATTCATCTGCTCAAGCTGCCAGTCAGCGGCGGACCTTGAAAGCGTTACAACAACCTTATTTCCAGCAGTGACAATTTCAACACGATCCACATCGTTAATGCGGTCGGCCATCCCTGGCAGCAACAAAGTATCAACAGCAGAATCCTCGCCAACATGTTCGCCGGGAACGAAAACCAATACCGCAAGCAATGCCAGAATGGTCATGGCGAGCAGATAGCCAAGCCCCCGCTTCACGAAACACCACCCTCACGCCGTTTGCGCCGGTACCGCCCGAACAGCAGCGCCACCGCGATAATCAGCAGCGGTACCAGCACAATATTAATAAATTTAAGCCGCATGCCAAGTGCTTCAATATCCCGTGTCAGGTCATGTTGAACCTGGCGTAATTCAGTGCGAATTTCCACTTTCCTGTCCAGGAACCGTTGCAACTCACCCTGCTGCTCTGTATTCAGCACCGTTAGCTCACCATCCTGACGGGCAGACTGTATTTCAGTCAGCGTACGCTCGGTTTCGGCCAATTCACCCTGCAGACGCTCTTCGGTATCACGGAACTGAGCCTCTGCCGCCAGGCGTAACGCATCAACCCTGTCAAATGGCCGACTGGTGCTGGCCCTGGCGCGAATGCCGATCAGATCATGGCTGCCCAGCATCTGATCTGCAATGTTGACTACCAGCGTGCCGTTATCGGCGAATGAATTCACCACTGTCTGACCAAGGAAGTTCTGTTTTTGTACCCACACACGATCAGTCAAAATATCAGTATCGGCAAACAGGACAACATGGATTCCTGCATCGCCGGATGCCTGCTGGTGCGAACCTTCTGCAACGCCCGATGGCGCCTGGTCATAGGCAGAATCAGCTTGTCCGGTGATACGGGCCGCCAGTGCATACTGGTCACCTGTGGCCTGAAAATCTTTTTCCAGTTCCTGTGGGTTGGTCAGGAATCTGAGTCGTGAAGCCTCAATCGGTGCTGCATTGTCACTGCTTTGCACCAACACTTCAAAAGTAGCACCAGCATTTTCTCCGGCTTCTTTAAGTGGCGCCAGCCAGCCAACCGATGAAAAGTTCACAACTTCAAGATCAGCGCTGGCCACATCGGTGGCATTCATTCCGTTGGTGGTCACCGACAGGATACCCAAATGACGAATCGGGGCCTGCCCGGCTCCCAGGTTGACCTGCAGGGCATAGGCACGGTCGCCAATGACCGAGGCGGGATCAAAACTGACACCCCAGGCCTTTAGCAGTGGTCCCAGTGTCGAACTTCCTCCGGCATTCATCCTGGATGTGGGATCATTTGTGTCACCACCTGTATCGGTCTCTGCCAGCGGGTCAATGAAAGCCAGCAGGCGGCCACCCTGAAGAACATACTGATCAAGCTGGTAGAGCATTTCATCACCGAGGTCTTTGGGGTGAACCAGAATCAGCAAATCCAGATCTTGCGGTAGTTTTTCTGTTTCTGCAGGAACCTCCTGCAAATCAAACAACTGCTCCAGCTGCTGATAGATCACCCAATTCTCCGGTATCCGCGGTACTGCAGGATCATAGTCCGGGGTCATATCAAGACTGGAAATCAAGCCGACACGCTTGTGTTGCGGGTGCGATAAGGATGAAACCATCCGCGCGAGGTCGTATTCCAGGAATTTCTCTTTGTCCGGTTGCAGGAAAGGCATCACTTGCTGACCATCAAGCGTGTTGGTGCCGACCAGTCCAAAATAGAGTACATCGCCTGCGGTACCCACCGGTGCGCTCTGTAAACCGAACTGGGCGGCCTCATCCTCCTGTGGTGAAAAAGCTTTTGGATCAACCCGGCGCAGCCTCAACATGCCATCGCTGTGGTCTTCAAATTCTTCCAGCATTTCACCTGCCCAGCGCGCATAGCTGCGAAACTGTGGCAGGTCGCGACTCACATCTTCAGAAAAATACAGGGTCAGGGTGACTGGCTCTTCCATATTCCTGAGAATATTTCTGGTTCCGTCACTGAGCGTATACAACTTGTTTTGGGTCAGATCGAAACGCATACCTTTGAGAAACACCGAAGACAATATGCTCAGTGCTACAAACAATATGGCCAGCATGATCAGGGTTCCGGCTGAAACCAGGGAACGGCTTTTTTGTTTCATCATTCAGCCTTCTTCAGTTCGAGTATCACGACATTGGCATATAACCAAAAACCAATCACCAGCACAAAATAGACCAGGTCGCGTATATCAATGACACCTTTTGAGATATCCGCAAAGTGCTTGAAAAAACTCAGCCCGGCGATACCGTCAAGGATGACCTGCGGCGCCCAGCCCCTGAACAGATTCATCACCATCGGCAGCCCACTCAGCAAAAACAGGAAACAGACCACCACGCTTAGTATGAATGCGACCACCTGGTTGCGTGTCAGTGCTGACATACAGGAACCGATCGCGAGAAAACCACCCGCCATTAACCAGCTTCCCAGGTAGCCTGCCAGAATAACGCCGTTATCCGGTGAACCAAGATAGCCCACCGTTAGCCACATCGGTATGGTCAATACCAGCGCCAGCCCTATGAAGAGCCAGGCAGCCATGAATTTCCCCAATACCGCATCAATGGTTGTCAACGGCAGTGTGAACAGCAGCTCAATTGTGCCCGAGCGCCTTTCCTCCGCCCATAAACGCATTGATATGGCCGGCACAAGGAACAGGTAAAGCCATGGATGAAAGCGAAAAAACGGGTCAAGATCAGCATATCCGCGCTCGTAAAAATTACCAAGGTAGAATGTGAACACCCCGGTCATGACCAGGAAAATCACCAGAAATACGTAGGCAACTGGCGTGGCGAAGTATCCCGTCAGCTCCCTGCGCATGATATTGATGGCGCCGCTCATAAGACAGACTCCCCGGTCGTAATGCTGCGGAAGACTTCGTCCAGCCTGCCGACCTCAAGTCGCAGGGCAGATACCTGCCACTGGTTGCTTGCAATTGCTGCAGTGATCGCTTCAAACAATCCATTTTCATTTGCCGGAAACATGGTCAGTTCACCATCACGTAACTCGGCTTTGGCTACCTCCGGTAGTTCGCTGAGAACACTGGCGACTTTCTCAGCTCCTGCTACCACCATGGATACCGCATTATGGTATCTCGATCGGGAAATCAGTCCGCTGGGGCTGTCATCGGCAAGCAATTTTCCGTCGGAAATTATCATGACACGATTACATACCGCCTCAACCTCTTCCAGGATATGAGTTGAAATAACAATGATCTTGTCATGCGCCATATCCTGGATCAGGTGACGGACTTCATGTTTCTGGTTCGGGTCAAGACCATCGGTGGGTTCGTCCAGAATCAGAATTTGCGGGTCATGGATAATGGCCTGCGCCAAACCAACGCGTCGATTAAACCCCTTGGAAAGGGTTTCAATAGGCTGATGGGCAACTGCGGTCAGGTTCAGCTTATCAATCGCCTGATCAACTTTGCCGGCCACATCCTGACTGTTGATCAGCCTGGCGCGTGCGATGAAAGCCAGAAACTGCCGCACGGTCATTTCACCATAACTCGGTGCACCCTCCGGCAGGTAGCCAATATGCTCACATGCCGCAACGGAATTCTCGCTGACATCTATGCCGTTGATCAGAGCATGACCTGATGTTGGTGTCAGGAAGCCTGTCAGCATTTTCATCGTAGTAGATTTACCGGCCCCGTTTGGGCCGAGAAAACCCAGAACTTGTCCAGGCTCAACGGTAAAACTCAAATCATCAACGGCGGTAAATCCGCCATATCGCTTACTTAGGGATCTCGCTTCGATCATGGTTTAATCCAAAGCCATTTGCTTTTCAATATGCTATTTTCACGCCTTTCAAAAATAATTCAAGCCTGCTGTTTCCTGTAGAGCAAATTGCCTGTATTGTTGAATGCTTGGCATACAGAATTTTTGACTGCACCCACATGGAAAAACTGACCGAACTCGACCATTTACCTGACGGATTGCTGGAACGCCAGGCGTCGGCTTTACATCATTCACTTGAAGGGCCAACCCTGATTCATCTGGAGGGCAGAATCAAGCAACCGTTGTTTGTTTCCGTTTTGCAACATGGCAATGAAGACACCGGCTGGGAAGCCATCCGGCGCTTGTTGAAAAGCCATTATGAGTTTGATGAATTGCCCCGTTCTTTGTCTTTTCTCATTGGTAATATCCGCGCAGCAAAACACCGCTTGCGCCGACTTGATGACCAACTTGATTACAACCGCTGTTGGCCAGGTGGTTCTCATGAAGACAGCGCGCCCGGCAAATTGTTCCGGCAGGTGTATGATCGAATGCGTGGTCTGTCTCCAATTGCCAGCATCGATATACATAACAATACCGGTCTGAACCCGCACTATGCTGCCATCAACCGGGTGCGACCGGAGTTTTTACGGCTTGCTTCAAATTTTTCTTCCAAGGTAGTGTTTTTTACTACACCTCCGGGCACTCAGTCCATGGCATTTTCAAAGTTTTGCCCATCAACAACACTGGAATGCGGCCAGGCGGGGGAAG
>Ga0164313_10005600_pt1 | contig 11124 bp, 8 predicted proteins | sample GuaBasSedimGuay4_FD_113735 | JGI IMG/M metagenome (GOLD analysis project Ga0164313, IMG submission 113735) | Subseafloor sediment microbial communities from Guaymas Basin, Gulf of California, Mexico - Guay4, Core 4569-4, 0-3 cm | ecosystem: Environmental > Aquatic > Marine > Hydrothermal vents >...
CGAAGACCTCGGCCAGTTCCTCATCGGCGAGGCGCTGCACGCTACCGGCCTCGCGGTCGAGGAGGGCAAGGTAGAGGTGGTCGCGGCGCTCCTCGAAGGTCTTGCGCTCATGCGGCTTGATGCGCGGATCGTCGGTGTGCCAGACATCAACGCTGCGCTCTTCGAGCAGGGCGTCGATGTCGAGGATGTCGAAGGGTTCATCCTCCGCGGACGTCTCGTCCGTGTCGTCCGTGTCGTCCGTGTCGGCGCTCTCGCCGTCCGCGATCTGCCCGCCTTCCTCGTCTGTGACTTCGCGCTCGCGCAGGCCGAAGAACAGGCGCCGACCGTCACGGCTGTACTCCAGATCGTTGTCCAGTGGCAGTGTCCACGCCTCACCGAACTCGCTGTCGGCGACGCGCTGCTGCACCGACCCGTCGCTGCCATCGAATTCGAGCAGCAACATGTCGACCGGCTGCTCGGGGTCGCGCGTGTCGGCGGAAACTACCGCGAGCAGGGGCAGTTCCCTGGCCCACGTCCACGACTGCCAGGTCGTGGAATCCGCGGCAGCAATGGCGTGCTCGGCCGGGTCACCTTCAGCGCACTCAAGGACGAAGATGCGATTGTCCAGACCGGTCGCGGTCTCCTGCACCAGGGCCAGCAGGGCCCCGGCCTGTGACCAGCTCATGCGTATCACGTCGGCATATTCGAAGCGGGCGCCGTCGGCGAGGCGAATCAGGACCAGCGGCGTGCCAGCATCGCGGGGCTCGGGTTCGTCCGCCTCGTCTTCAGCCTCGGGCACCGCGGCTTCTTTCTCCGCTTCGCTTTCTTCCGCCTCACCTTCCTCCGCTTCCTCTTCCTCCGCTTCCTCTTCCTCCGGCGCCTCGTGCAGCACGACGAACCACTTACCATCAGCAGAGAACGTGCAGCTCTCTGCCCTCTCGAAGCGCGTCTGCTCGCCGCTCTCCAGATCCAGCAGAATCGCAGTCGAGCTGAGCTCGTCGTCTTCTTCGGCCGTCTCGCGTGCCTCGAATGTGGGCTGTTCGAGCACCGCACCAAAAGTACCATTGGCCGAAAGCAGGGGCGAGCTGCCGCGTGCGATCGACCACCGGTCGCGACCGTCGACCTCGCGGAACACGGCTTCCGCATCGCCGCGGTCGGGGCGCGCGGTGAGCGCGATCCAGCGACCGTCGTCGGAGATCACCGGCGACTCGACCTTGCGCACCTGCACCAGATCGCGCCAGCCCATGCCCGGTTTCGCAGCCAGCGCCTGGGCCGCGGGCAACGCGGCGGCGCAAATGACGGCGAGCAGCGGAATCAGGGTGAGGTGGGTCGCTACGCGTCTGCGTTCGAACATGCTGTCTCCTGCTGGAACCGCGGGCTGGAATATCGGGAAAGCCGGGAAAGCCAAGCGCGATTCTGCCCGATCGATCGCCACGGGACAAGAAAGACCGGGCGCGGCAGCAGCCACGCCCGGTCGGGCAGCATCGGGGTTTCAGCGAAGGTCCTCAGTGGACCAGGCGGTCGGTGATGCGTTCGGGGTGCTTCTGGCGCACGCTCTCGATCACCCTGCAGTCCCAGCACAGCGGATAGTGGGTCTCGATAAGCTCGGGCAGCTGCTCGGCGGGCAGGTCCTTCCACTTGACGATGTGGCGGTCACTATCCATGAAGGCCGGCTCCTTCTCGTACCAGTCGATCTGCTCGCCGAATTCCCTGGCGCAGAGAACGCAGCTCTGTCCGGCATAGTAGCTATCGAGAAGTGCGCGCACGCGGCAGCCGTCGGGAGCTTTGGCGATCTGCTCTATGCAGGGTTGGTCGCAGTCGCTGCGCTCGGGCCAGCGCGAGCAATCGCGCAGGCGCATTGTGTCGTCGCCACGCAGGCGATGCGTGAGCCGGTGCAGCGGATCCACTTCGACAGCCTGCGTGTCTCTTGATTCCGGGCAAACTACCAGACGCCTGGCCGACGCCCGGCGCCAGGAGCGGACAAAAGTCCAGCCGCCCACCAACACCACTGCCACTCCGGTAATCCACCAGACCGTTGCCATCAGAGCACCTCCACTCAAGAGGTCGGCGCGCGCACGCACGGGCCCGCACCAGTGTGCATGTTATTGAGGAAAGCAGGCGCAGCGGCGGTGCGAAATGATGCGACTGCATCATCACGGCGGAGGATCGCGATCAGAAGCGCAGCAATACGCTTCCCCAGCCGAATCCGCTGCCAAATGCCGACAAGGCAACAATCATCCCCCGCTCCAGCCGGCCGGCCCGGATCGCCTCGGCCATGCCGATCGGGATCGTGGCGGCCGTGGTGTTACCAAACTTCTCGATCGTGTTGAAGACCTTGTCCGCGCCCACGCCGAGGCCTTTGGCCACCTGCTGGTTGATGCGCAGATTGGCCTGGTGGAACAGGTAGAGGTCGACGTCATGCGGTGTGATCGAGTTGGCCTCGCAGGCCTCGACGATCGACTCGGGCATGGCCTTGCTCGCCGCGATGAACACCTTCTTGCCATTCATGCGCGGGTACTGCTCGCCGGCGTCGAGCATCTCGTGCGTGATGCGCGCACTGTCGCGCGACTGTGTGGGTGCGGGGATCCACAGTTCGCGTGCGTGCCGGCCATCGCTGTGCAGGTGCGTGGAGTAGATCTGCCCTGGATCGTCGAAGGAATCGACTTCGTTGGCCTCCACGACGACCGCGCCAGCGCCGTCGCCGAAGAGCACCGTGGTATCGCGACCGGCATCGGTCTTGTCGAGGCCCTTGGAGTGGATTTCCGCCCCGACCACAAGAATGCGTGAGTACATGCCACTGCGGATGTACTGGTCGGCAATACTGATCGCGTAGACGAAGCCCGTGCAGGCCTGGCGGATGTCCAGCGCCGGGATGCCCGTGACGCCGATCTTGGGCTGCAGGAAGCAGCCCGAGCCGGGGAATTCGTGGTCCGGGCTGATCGTGGCGAAGACGATCATGTCCAGGTCCGTGGCCGCACAACCGGCCATGGCCAGGGCTTCTCGTGTCGCTTCGGCGGCCAGGTCAGAGGTCGTGGTTTCGCCTTCGACCCAATGGCGCGTCCGTATGCCGCTGCGCTGGCGGATCCACTCGTCGGAGGTGTCCAGCATCTGTGCAAGGTCGTCGTTGGTTACGACCTTCGGTGGCAAGTAGCTGCCGACGCCGGCAATGCGGCTGCGTCTTTCGCTCATCGCGATCCTCCGGGGATTCAGGCGGGGTCCGGACGAGCCTACCGGCTGGCGCGCGCGAGGGCAATCAGGTGCGACTTAAATGGTGACACCGGACTCTCGCCTGGGCCCGGTGTCTCCTCTCTCTCACATCTCAAGCCTGCACAAACTGCCTAATCGTCGATGGAAATCGCGTCTTCCGGGCACGGATCCACGCACGCGTAGCAGTCAGTGCATTCGTCGGCATCGACCAAGGCCTTGCCATCCACGAGGCTGATGGCCTCCACGGGGCAGACGTCGATGCAATCTTCACAGGTGTTACAGAGGTCGCGGTTGACCAGCGCGGGCATGATGCGTCCTTCGTTCTCTGGCGCCGCGCCACCACTCGCATGTGGACAGTCGGCACCGGTGGCGTGTTGGATGCTCGAAGAAATAGCGCAGCTGGGCCTGCGCGACAGTGTGAAGTCGTGATGGTACTCAGGCGCCGGGAGCCAGGTGGCTGGTGATGGCCAGCGTCATTTCCAGAGCCTGTTCGTCATTGAGCCGCGGGTCGACCAGGCTGCGGTAGGCATGCTCGAGATCGGCCTCGGAAAGGCCCCGCCCACCACCGATGCATTCTGTCACATGCTCGCCGGTAAGCTCGAAGTGCACGCCTCCCAGACTACTGCCCACCGACTTGTGGACTTCGAAGGAACGCTCCAGTTCGAGCAGGATGCGGTCGAAGCGCCGCGTCTTGCGCCCCCCCTTCACGACTTCCGTGTTGCCGTGCATCGGATCACTGACCCACAGCGGCTGCCGGCCTTCGGCCTGCACGGCCTCGATCAGCGGCGGCAGCGCCGTTTCCACTATATCGGCACCCATGCGATGAATGAGCGTCATGCGACCCGGTTCGCACACCGGATCCAGGACATCCAGCAGGCGAAGCAGGTCGTCCGGCGTGGTCTCGGGGCCCACCTTCATCGCGATGGGATTGCGGATGCCGCGGAAATACTCGACGTGGGCCGAGTCCAGGATCCCCGTACGCAGCCCGATCCACGGGAAGTGAGTGGAGAGGTTGTACCAGCCCTGCCGCCGCGGCACCTCCCGCGTCTGCGCCTGCTCATACCAGAGCGACAGGCCTTCATGGCTGGTGAAGAAATCGATCCGCTTGAGTGCGTCCGGCTCGCGCCCCAGCAGCGCTTCCATGAAGCCCACCGAGTCGCTGATCCGCTGCACCAGACCCTGGTACTTCTCCTTCAGCGCGGGATCATCGACAAAGCGCAGGTTCCAGTACTCGGGGTGGTGAAGATCGGCGAAGCCACCATCGGCGAGCGCGCGGATGAAGTTCAGTGTGAGCGCAGCTCGCTCGTAGCCGCGGATCAGCAGCGTCGGATCGGGCACGCGATCTTCTCGTGTAAAGGCCACGCGGTTGACCAGGTCGCCTCGATAGGACGGCAGGTCCACGCCGTCGCGTTCCTCGCGATCGGTACTGCGCGGCTTGGCATACTGGCCCGCAATGCGCCCCACCCGGATCACCGGTTTGCGCGAGGCATGCACGAGCACCATGCTCATATTGAAGAGGATCTTGAGCTTGGCCGTGATCTGGTCGACATCGCAGTCGTCGAAGCTCTCGGCACAGTCGCCACCCTGCAGCAGGAAGGCCTCGCCGCGCGCCGCCGCGGCCAGGCGCTCGCGCAGCGACTCGATCTCCCAGGAGGTGACCAGCGGGGGCAGCGTGGACATTTTCGACACCGTGGCAGCCAGGGCGTCGGCATCGGGGTAATCGGGCAGCTGCGTGGCCGTGCAGCTCTGCCAGCTTCCGGGCGTCCACTCGATCATGTCGTGCGTGCTCCGGCTGGAGAATGCGTGCGGGCAGCCCTTGACGGGCCTGCTGCGGGCTGGCCGCGCCCCGGCGGTACGGTAGAATAGAGGGGTTCAATGCCCGCTGCCAAGCCCCCTGCCCACGGAAGATCGATGCGCCTGCTTCCCCAGCACCTGCTACCCGTACTCCTGCTGCTACTCGCCGCCTGCGCCCCACAAGCGCCGCAAGGCGCCGACGAGCTGCGCGATCACGCCCGGGGCATGAACCTGCTCCTGGTCGTGCTCGATGCTGCGAATGCGGAGCACTTCTCATTCATGGGATACGAGCGGGCGACCACGCCAAACATCGACCGGCTGGCCGCCGAGGGTGTGGTATTTCGCAGCGCATGGTCGCAGGCCTCGGCCACACCGCTGTCGATGTACTCGATGATGACCTCCCGCTACCCGATCCTGAGCGCCGATGAGTTCGTGGAGACAGGCGAGCTGGCCGCCGTGATCCCACCCACTCTGCCCACTCTCGCCAGCTGGGCGAGCCAGCGCTACGACGCCCGCGGCGCCTTCGTGGCTAACAGGTGGATGCGGGAGGAGTTGGGCTTTCATCACGGGTGGTCCAGCTTCGAGAAGATCTACGACCAGGTTCCTTTGACCGACCTGCCGGTGCCGGCCAACCTGGTAACCGACTCTTTTGCCAGCTGGCTCGATGGCAACCCCGGCTCGCCCTGGCTGGCCTGGCTGCACTATCTCGAGCCGCACGATCCCTACACGCCGCCTGAACCCTGGGCCTCACGCTTCGACCCTTCGGTCCGCGGCTTCACCGACGGCACGTCAGAATCACTGGGCCCATGGCGCGAAGAGATCCCCGGCGACGACCTGCGGCGCAACACGATCGCGCTCTATGACGGCAACCTCGCCTTCGCCGATGCGGAGTTCGGCCGCGTGGTGCAGGACCTCAAAGAGCGTGGCGAGTGGGATCGCACGATCGTGGTCTTGACCTCCGACCACGGCGAGGCCTTCTGGGAGCACGGCGTGCGCGGCCACGGGCTGCATGTGTACGAGGAGTTCGTGCATGTGCCGCTGATTGTCCGCGTCCCCGGGCTGGCGCCGCGTTCGGTCGAAGGGGCGGTCGAGCTGGTGGACCTGGTGCCCACGCTGCTGGACCTGGCCGACGTGTTCGTACCCGTGGGCAGCGCGGCCGGGCAGTCCCTGGTCGAGGTGCTGACCGGCGAGAGCCGCCCGTCCGACATCGCCTTTGCGCGCAATCACCGCAATGGATTCATCGAGGTCGGCGTCCGGCGCGGGCCGCTCAAGTACCATGCGATGCTGCAGGAAAAGCGGGTCGAGCTCTACAACCTGGATGCCGACCCTGCGGAGCAGCACAACCTGATCCCGATGGACGAGCCCCTGCGCGGCGATCTGCGCACCCTGGCCATCGGCATGCAAGATCTCGTGGACCAGTGGATCGAGGGCGGCAACGGTACCGGAGATGGCTTCGATCCAGCGCTGACCGGTGCCGATTCGCTCGACGCCGACACGATCGAGGCACTCAGGGCAATCGGGTACTTCGGCAACTGATCTTCCTGCGCTACAGTTGAGACCTCCTCGAGCCCCGGAGTCTGACCGTGAGCGATGTCTACGACGTCAAGGAAAGCAACCGCGCCCGCGCCCACATCAACTCGATGGAAGAGTACGAGCGCATGTACCGGCTCTCTCTGGACAACCCGGAGTGGTTCTGGGGCGAACAGGCCAAGCGCCTCAGCTGGTACCACCCGTGGAGCATGGTCTTCGACGCCGACTATGAGGAAGTGGACTTCAGCTGGTATAGCGGCGGGCGTCTGAACGCCTGCTACAACTGTGTCGATCGGCATGTACCCGAGCGTGGCGATCAGACGGCGATCATCTGGGCCGCCGATGAGCCCGGCGTCTACCAGCACATCAGCTATCGCGAGCTGAAGCACCAGGTCGCGCGCATGGCGAACGTGCTCCTGAAGTTCGGTGTGCGCAAGGGCGACCGCGTCTGCATCTACATGCCGATGATCCCCGAAACGGCCTATGCGATGCTGGCCTGTGCGCGCATCGGCGCCGTGCATTCGGTGGTGTTTGGCGGGTTCAGCGCCGAGGCCCTGCGTGACCGCATCGTCGACGCCGGCGCCAAGGTCGTGATCACCGCCGACGAAGGCCTGCGTGGTGGACGCAAGATCCCGCTCAAGGCCATCACCGACCGCGCGGTCGAAGGCATGGCATCGGTCGAGACGGTTCTCGTCGCGCGACGCACTGGCGCCGACGTGCCCATGCAGGCCGGACGCGATTACGACCTCAAGGAAGAATGCCACCACCAGCGCTCGACCTGCACCATGCAGTGGATGGGCTCAGAGGATCCGCTGTTCATCCTTTATACGAGTGGAAGTACCGGCCAGCCCAAGGGCGTCCTGCACACCACCGCCGGTTACCTGGTCTACGCGGCGATGACGCACGAACTGGTCTTCGACTACCACCCGGGCGATGTGTACTGCTGCGCGGCCGACGTCGGATGGATCACCGGCCACACCTACATCCTCTACGGGCCGCTGGCCAACGGGGCCACGACGGTGATGTTCGAGTCGACACCGATGTATCCGGATGCCGGCCGTTACTGGCGCATGGTCGATGACCTGGGCATCAACATCTTCTACACCGCACCGACCGCGTTGCGCGCCATCGCCCGGGCCGGCGACGAACACGTCACGCGCTACAGCAGGTCATCGCTGCGCACCTTGGGCACGGTCGGCGAGCCGATCAACCCCGAGACCTGGAAGTGGTACCACGATGTGGTCGGCGACAGTCGTTGCAGCGTGGTGGACACCTGGTGGCAGACAGAGACCGGCGGAATCCTGATCACGCCACTGCCCGGTGTGACCCCGATGAAGCCCGGGTCGGCCACCTTGCCCTTCTTTGGCGTGAAGCCCGAGCTGCTCGAACCCGAGAGCGGCACACTGCTCAAGGGCAATGACGTGAGCGGCGCGCTGTGCATGTCGACGACATGGCCGGGACAGGCCCGAACGGTATGGGGCGACCACGGACGATTCCGCGACACCTACTTCACGACCTACCCGGGATACTACTTCACAGGTGATGGCTGCCGCCGCGACGAAGACGGCTACTACTGGATCACAGGCCGTATCGACGACGTGCTGAACGTGAGCGGGCACCGTCTGGGCACGGCCGAGATCGAGAGCGCGCTGGTCGCGCATGAGGCCGTGGCCGAGGCCGCCGTCGTGGGCTTCCCGCACGAGATCAAGGGCACGGGGATCTATGCCTACGTCACGCTGGCGGCCGACGTAGAAGACGCGGACTCGATCACCGGCGCCCTGCGCGAGCAGGTGCGACATGTCATCGGCCCATTCGCCGCGCCAGATATCGTGCATGCCACACCCGGTCTGCCCAAGACCCGCAGTGGCAAGATCATGCGCCGCATCCTGCGCAAGATCGCCAGTGGCGAGTACGAGGGGCTTGGCGACACCTCCACCCTGGCCGATCCGTCAGTGGTCGACCAGCTGATCGCCGATCACCGGGAGCGGTCAGCATGATCGACGCAGGGAGCTTCGCTGCTCAGGTGCTGGACCTGTTACTTGACGGCACGGATCCGGTTCTGGAAGCGCTACGCAGCCAGACGAAATCGGCCAGTGTACGGGAGATCGAACGGTCGGAGTTCGGCGTGTTGATTGATCTGTGGGTGGAGGACGATGTTCAGCCGCTGGATATCGGGCACCGCTTTGCGATCGATGATCTGTTCGGGAAGGTACGCAGCGTCAATGGTGAAGTCGGGTTTCAGTTGCACGTGATTCGGGGACGGATCAAGACGATCGAGGCCTGGGTGAGTGAGGCCGGCTGGTCGGAGGAGCCGGAGCTGGTCGACAGCTGGTATGTGGCTCCGGATGCGGATCCGGAGAAGGCGGAACTGGTGCGGGTGGAAGAGAGAGACTGTGCGTTTGCGGTGCGGGGGATCGAGGGGGATCCGGAGGAGTGAGTTCCGGCGGATAACTGCCGGATACCTACCGGATACCTGCCGGACGCCCGGTAGCAAGGCTCCCGCTTCCCGCTTGCGACACCCCTCCCCGCCGACTATACTCCAACGGTCGTTGGAGTATTAGTATAGCCTCCAACACACATCTACACCCCCGGAGGCGGCCATGCCCGCAACAGCAAAGACCCTGGACAACACAACCGACATCCTGATCATCGGCGGCGGTCCCGCCGGGATTCAGGCGGCCAGGATGCTCAAGCTCGAGCGCCCCGAACTCGATGTGACGGTGCTCCGGCCCGAACCCCACTCGATGGTCTACTGCGCGATCCCCTATGCGCTCGAGGGGCTCTGCTCCGCCGAAAGCACTTTCAAGAAAGACGACCTGCTCACCGAGGTCGGGGTCAGGCTCGTCCGGCTCAAGGCTAGCCGTGTGAATGTTGGTGAACATTCCGTCGATCTGGAAGACGGCACGACACTCGGCTATGCCAAGCTGTTCATCTGCGTGGGCGCAACTCCCGTACGCCTGCCCGTGCCCGGTGCCAACCTGGAAAACGTGTATACGGTCAAGACCGGCGAGGACATGCACCGCATCCTGGATCGTCTCGGTGGCGAGGGCGATTCTTGTGTCGACGAATCGGCAGGCACGGTTCCGGAGGGTCTGAAGGCCGTCGTCATCGGCGCCGGCGCGATCGGCCTGGAGCAAGCAACTGCCTACCGGGCCCGCGGCGCAGAGGTTCATCTCGTCGAGATGCAGGACCATCCCCTGCCTATGATGCTCGATGGCAAAAGGTGCACGGAAATGATCACCCAGGAGATCGATGCTGCCGGCATCCACTTTCACGCCGGGACTTCTGTCGAGGAGCTGATAGGCGACGGGGAATGCGAAGCGGCCGTGCTATCCGATGGCACACGGATCGATCTGGCGCCTGGGCGGGACTTCGTGGTCATGGCCACCGGCATGCGCCCGGATATCGGATTCCTCGACCTCGAAGATTTCGAACACCGACCCGATGGACTGGTGGTCGACAGCCACATGCGCACCAGCGCCCCGGACGTCTGGGCGGCCGGTGACTGTACGAGTTTCCATTCGGGAGTCGACGGCAAGCCGATCGGCGGCAAGCTGGCGACCAACGCAGTACCAATGGCCAAGGTCGCCGCGAAGGACATGATGGGAATCGAGGCTGAGTACCCCGGTTTCTACAATGGTGCGGCAACCGTGATGGGAGAGCTGCGTATCGGCGGCACGGGTTTCACCGAGTCGTTTGCCAGCGCCCGTGGCCTGAAGGCATTCTCGACCGTGGCTGAGCTGCCGACCCGCTTCCCGATGATGCCCGGCAAGGGCTCGATCCGGGTCCGCCTGGTTTTCGAGGAGGAGAGCCTGCGACTGCTGGGCGCCCAGATGGTCGGTACCGAGGCCGTCGCCGAGCGGATCGACCTGCTCACGCTGGCCATCCAGAACTCCATGACCGCATCCGATCTGGCTCAGCTGAGTTACTCGGCGCAACCCTGGCAAACTTTCTTCCCGGCGAAGAACGTGATCGTCGAAGCCGCGACAGCCGCACTGGACAGGCAGCGTGATTCTTGATGCACGGACACGGGGAACAGCAACAGGCATTGAAGGACCGCGAGGCCTACGCGCGGGTCGCGGCCGTCCTCAACGCCCTGTCGAGCCCGCTGCGGCTGGAGATCGTCGAGCTTCTGGCCCAGTGCGATCGCTCCGTCGATGCGCTGGCAAAGAAGTGCAACCAGCCACTGAAGAACGTCTCGCATCACTTGCAGAAGCTGCACGCGGCCGGTGTGGTCGACCGCAGGACCGAGGGCCGCAAGGTCACGTACTCCCTTGCCCACGAGTCGGTCGCGACCTTCTGGTCTCAAGCCAGGATCTTTGCGGAGGAACGGGCTGCAAATCTGATTTCCCGTTCTGGAGGGGAAGGCGTCCCCACCGTTACCGGAGAACTCACACCGAAGCTCCTCGACGAACTCCTGGCCGGTAAAAAGGTCACCGTGATCGACGTACGCCCACCGGAGGAATATCACGCTGGTCATCTGCCCGGCTCACGTTCGGTGCCATTGGACTCACTCGAGGAACACATGCAGGAGTTTCCCCGGGATCGGCCGGTCGTCGCTTACTGCCGCGGGCGCTACTGCCTACTCGCCGATGTCGCGGTCGACCTGTTACA
>Ga0164313_10005602_pt1 | contig 11120 bp, 10 predicted proteins | sample GuaBasSedimGuay4_FD_113735 | JGI IMG/M metagenome (GOLD analysis project Ga0164313, IMG submission 113735) | Subseafloor sediment microbial communities from Guaymas Basin, Gulf of California, Mexico - Guay4, Core 4569-4, 0-3 cm | ecosystem: Environmental > Aquatic > Marine > Hydrothermal vents...
AAAGAAGGCAAGCAGCGTCTCGATCAGCGCGAAGCCCAACTCGAGCGTCGTCGCTATGAGATCGAGCTCCTCGAAGCAGACCTCGAAGAGCGACGAATCTCCCTCGAGAAGATGATGAACTCGGTCCGCGCGGAGCGGGACAAGGTCCAGGCCTCCTATGACGAGTACAAGGCCAGCTGGCTGCAGATGAAGAAGAGCGAGCTGCCGAGGATGAAGCGGACCTCGGTCATCATCGCCAACATGGAGCCCAAGACGGCCGCTGAGCACCTGCTCGAGATGCTTCCGGGCGACATGGACAAGGCTGTGAAGTTCCTGACCCTGATGGAACCGGAGTCGGCTTCGGAGATCCTCACCCAGATGGATCCGGACAAGGGCGCACAGATCATTCTCAGAAGCACGCAAATCCTCCAAATCTCGGGCAAGTAGGCCTTGGCCTGACCTCGATTCGTCTGACGGGGATCTCTCGGTCCAGGACCGCAAACAGGGTTTACTCGGCATTGCTTCGCCTTGACGACCCTCCTGGAGGCGGTTGCGCCTGCGAAATGGGCACATCATCGCCAAACCGATGATGCGATCCGATCCATAGCATGGCCGTGCAGCGTCGGCCAACAGTCGTCCGTCCCTCCTGCCCGATTCTCCTACAGTCGGCATTCAGGCGTAGCGGAAACGGGAACTAGACGGAATGGACCTAGCATCATTGATCGGCCTCGTCCTTGGCATAGGCCTCGTGCTTAGCGCCATCATGATGGGCGGACCGCTCTCAATCTTCTGGGACTCACCCTCGGTCATGATCGTGATCGGTGGAACCATCGCCTCCATCCTCATGTCGTTCAAGATGAGCGCCGTGACAGGGACGATCAGCGTCATGCGCAAGGTGATGCTCTATCCCTTGCCTGAGCCCACCGAAGAGATCGAGCGTATCGTCGCTTTCTCCAACCTGGCCCGCCGCGAAGGCCTACTGGCACTCGAAGAGAAGCTCGAAGAGCTGGATGACGAGTTCACGCAGAAGGGCCTGCGATTGATCATCGATGGCTTTCCCGGCGAGGTGGTGCGGGAGATCCTGGAGATCGACATGGGCAACACCGTGACGCGTCACCAGGCAGGCAAGAAGCTCATGGAGACCATGGGCGCGATGGCCCCGGCCTTCGGCATGATCGGAACGCTGATCGGTCTGGTCCAGATGCTACAGAACATGGACGACCCGAGCTCGATCGGCGCCGGCATGGCTGTGGCTCTCCTCACGACCTTCTATGGCGCCTTCACCGCCAACCTGATCTACATCCCCTTTGCGGCCAAGCTCGACAACCGCTCGAAGGAAGAAGTGGCGCTCAAGACCCTCATGATCGAGGGGATCATCTCGATCCAGGCCGGCGACAAGCCTGCGCTCGTCAAGGAGAAGCTCAAGTCCTTCCTCGCTCCCAAGGAGCGGGAAACCGTGGGCAGCTGATCGAGATGAAGGATCTGCCCGAAGAAGATCCGCCCAAAGGCGCACCAGAGTGGCTCGTGACGTTCTCGGACCTCGTGTCCCTGCTCGTGACCTTGTTCATCATGATGCTCACGTTCACGACGAGTGAAACGGATGAGTTGGTCCGCGTCTTGGATGTCCTGAAGGGGAGCTTCGGGTTCCACGAGAACAAGAACAAGCCCGACGTCAGCAAGCAGGTCCACGAGTCCAACCGGACACGCAAGGGCGTGAGTTCGCCCCATCTCGAACGTCCTGACAACGTCAAGACGAGGATCCTCGAACTCCAGTCGGACTACCTTACTCTCGAGGACTTCGAGAGGGGTGTGCGGATCATCCCAGAAGTGCCCAATGGCTTCGTCGGCGGCAGCGACAAGCTCTCCGAAGAGTTGAAGGCGGAGATCCGACGATTGGCTCAGAAGCTCAGGGTGCATCCAGACCGCAGATTCCTGGTTGTGGGGCACTGTGATCCCACGAGCGACTCCGAGAGCCATGTGGGTGGGCCAGACCTCCTCGGTTTGAGTCGCGCCAGACGCGTGGCACGGATCATGGGACTCTCCCGAGTGCAGCTCGAAAAAATCAAGATCTCCAGTCAGGGGGACAAGGTAAGCCGCACGGGAGGGCACAGCGCCAGCGAACAGGACAAGAACCGCCGAGTGGAGATCATCGTCTTCATGTCGGACAAGGACAAACCGGGACAGGGGAAGTAGCCATGGCGAAGCTCCCCAAGGACGAACCGAAGGCTGGTGTGCCGGCATTCATGGCCACGTTTGCCGACCTGATGACTCTTCTCCTGGTCTTCTTCATCCTGCTCAATGTCTACGCCAACGAGAGACAGTATGGGCTCCTCTCTGCCATGACTGGTTCGATCTCCGCGGCCTTCTTCGACAAGGAAGGGGAGGGGGGGCTCCTGGATGGATCAGCGAGCCCCATCGAGCGCGATCATGCGCGTGCCGACTTCAAGCACTGGGAAGACGGCGAAGGCCCTGAGGCCAAGCAACGTCGAACAGGAGAAGAGGTGGGCATGGGCCGCTCGAGTGCCGAGCGCTACACCGGGGAGGAGGAGCTCGAGATCAGCTCCGCATTTTCCTTCGCACACGGGAGTGCCGAGCTGACACGCGAATCGCGCAAGTATCTGGATGGCTTTGCTCGCAAGTATTCCTCTCCGGAGATGACCGTCAAGATCGTCAGCAGGTCCGCCTTCACGGAGAACTTCCAGCCCATGGAACTCTCCTTCCGGCGTCTCAAGGCGATGTTGGGGTATCTCGAGGCGGTGGGCATGACGGCTCGGCTCATCCCGGTAGGAGTGGTCGCAAGCCGGCCTGGGCCGGTGCGGCGCACCGGAAATGCGATTTATCGATCGGTGAGCATCAAGGTCGTCAGGCGGCGCTGACGAAGAGGGAAGAGGAGTACCGCAATGGCCAACAAGAAAGACAAGGACGGCGAAGAGGTCGTCGAGGATAAGAAGAAGAGCGCCCTGATCCCCGTGATCCTGGGCGCCGTCCTCGTGATTGCTGCCTCAGCTGGGGTGGTCGTGATGACGACCCCTCCCACGCCCCTGCAGGAAGCAGAGGAAGTGGATTTCGCCTCCCTTCCGGCCAAGCAGTGGGCAACGTCTCTGAGCGAGACCTTCAATCCGCTCAACTCCAAGAACAGCATCTGCAAGCTGAGCTACTACTTCGAGTACAAGGCTCCCCAAGATCCGCTCCTCGAGCAGCAGGTCATCGAGCCCAATCTGCGCAAGGCGCAGAGTGAGATCCTCATCTTCCTCAAGGGGATGACCAAAGAGGACCTCGAAGGCAGCTCCGGTGCCCAGCACATCCGCAAGAAGCTCCAACAGCTCCTGAACGAGAGCCTCTTCCCTGAGTCCCAGGGTCTGGTCTCCGACGTGTTCATCAAGGACCTGCTGTTCACCTAGAGCACCTTGGCTTCCCGTGGCTCCAGCTCAGGGGACCCGGTCGTGCACATCGTCCGAATCGCGGGGTTTGGGCGAGAAAACTGCGCAAGAAGCCGACACGAACTGCCGATAAGAAGGGGACCTCGTCCAGGCTCCTTTGGTCCGGATCGAGGGTGGGTCCCGGTCCGAGACGTATCGGAGTAGTGTGAGCGAGATTCTCAACAACGACGAAATCGATGCCCTGTTGGAGCTCTTCCGAGCCGAGGGTATTCCAGAGGACCTGGCCGAGGCGGCCTCGATCCTGGAGAAGGGAATTGGCGCGGCCAGTCTCCTGGAGCGCGTGGCTCCCCTTGACATCCTCAAGCCCAACCGCTTCACGCGGTCACAACTCGTCGCCATCGAGCTGATCCAGGACATGGTGGCCAAGAGGGTTGCGGCGACGATCACCGAGCGCCTCCACGTCGAGGCCGACTGCGACTGTGTGGCGGTCGAGCAGCTCGCGTTCTCGACATGGCTGGGACAGCTGGAAAGGCCGATCGCGGTCTACACGCTGCAGATCGAGCCCATGCAGGCTCCAGCAGTGATGACCTTTTCTCCGGGCATGCTCTATAGCGCCGTGGACTGCATCCTCGGTGGGACCGGCGGTAACGGTCACCTTCAGGAGACGCCCAAGGAGCTCAGCGAGGCAGAGTACGTCGTTGCGGATGCTTTCGTCAATCCGATCCAGGAGCAGCTGGCCAAGGGATTCAGTGAGCTGGCGGAACTTCGATTCGGGATCACGGGGCGCTTCACCAACCCCAACATGGCGCAGGTCCTCCCGCTCGGCGAGGTCGTCCTGGCGCTGCACTACCAGGTCTCTGGCCCCACGATGATCGGCGACATCCGCTTGGTCATTCCCTACTCCAGCCTCGAAGCCCAGCTCGAGAACTTTGCCACGAGCCGCTTCATGGGAGATTCCCAGGGCCTTGGCGACTACCGCGAGCTGCTCTCCAAGAATCTTGCCAGTGTGGACGTGGGTTTGAGTGTCAATCTCGGGACAGCGCAGATGAAGATCGGCGAACTCATGTCCCTCGAAGTCGGGGACATCATCCAGGTCGACAAGAAGCCGGGTGATCTCCTCGAAGTTCCTGTCCAGGACAGGGCCAAGTTCCGTGGACACCTGGGGCTCCGTGGCTCCCGATTTGCCATTGATATCCGTGAAGTCGTACAGGAAAGCTAGACGAGAATCACAGCTATGAGCGATACCAACATCGACGTCCAAGAGGGCAGCGGGATCACGGCGCAGAAGGTCAATTTCGGTGAACTGGGAAGCGAGAAGGGAGGCGAGGATCGCCAGAATCTGGACCTGCTCCTCGATGTGACGATTCCGGTCACGGTCGAGGTGGGCCGGACCCAGATGAGTCTGGACCAGGTCCTGGATCTCGGTCCCGGAAGCATCATCCCTCTCGACAAGAAGGCCGAGGAGCCGGTGGATCTCCGGGTCAATGGCAAGCTGATCGCTCGAGGTGAGGTCGTCATGGTCGACGATTGCTATGGCCTGCGCGTCACACAGATCCTGGCCCCCTCCGGCCGCATCGAGTCGCTGCGAGGCTGATCGCATCCGAGAGATCTGTGCGGGATAGCACGATCTACACTCGCAGGCATGCAATCCAATCCGATGCTGCGTACCTAACTCCTTGTGATACAAAGCCTTGCCCCTTCGATCCTAGGGGCTGTGTTTTCTGACAGCTTGGTGTAGGAATTGCTGTAGGGATGGTTCCCCCGTCCAGGAGGGCCTGGCAGACCGCAGAGACAATCGCACGGATCACGGATCATCGGCATGAAGAGGCGCCGGTCCTAGCTGTGGCGAGTTTCTTGGAGTGCTTGGCTCGTCCTTGTCGAGTCCCCGCCAACGCGATTCCCGGGATGCGAGATCCGACCATGAAGTTCAGTCCACAGGCGCTAGTCGCTTGCTTATCGCTCCTACTTCTCGCATCCGCGCCGGTCTCTGCGCATGGCGGTTTCTATCGAGGACCGGGGACGACCAGCCCGCCGCGCGCTGGAGCGGGTGTGTCCGGCGGACCGTCCAAGCCAGGCGTTCCCGGAACTCCGGGTGGCCAGGGCAGGGCCGCCTTCTCGTTCGATGACGCGTGGTACATCTGGTGGGAGTACAACAAGGACGGCTATCTCTATCGCGACCGCCTCTCGGCGAGCGAGGCAGCGGCCGCAGGCGGCTCCAAATCGTCCGGGCCACGCGCCGCACTCAAGCGAAGCTACGTCGAGCAGACCGTCATTCCCCTCCTGACCCAGGTCCTGGAGAAGGGAAGCAACAATCGCGAGCTGATCTCCGGCTCCCTCATCGCGCTCGCCAGATTGAAGCCCAAGGATGAGGTCATCCAGACGATCGCTCGTTATCTCAAGGAGAACCAGGAGTTCTCGGAGACGGCTGCGCTTGCTTTGGGAATCACAGGCAGCAAGGCGGCGCTTCCCATCTTGTTGTCCATAGCTGCCGACAACAAGGAGGGAGCAAAGGCCACCGGCCACAAGCGGGTCCACTATCGGACGCGGTCCTTCGCCCTGTATGGAATCGGCATCTGGTGCCAGCAGTCGAAGGACAACTACCAGAAGCTCAAGGTGCTACCAACTCTGCTCAAGATCCTCGGCAAGGAGTCGAGGAGGCGTGACAAGAACCTACGTCAGGACAGCGAAGTGGCTGCGCTGCAAGCGTTGCGACTCCTGGCCCCTGGCAGCAAGGACACCTCGGGGAACCTCCTCCGCAAGGATGCCATCGAGTTCTTGTTGAAGTACATCGCGAGCAAGGACAAGAAGGCCAGTCTGCTGCGCTCTCATGCCGTCAGCGCACTCGGCGGCGTGCTCGGGCGACACGAAGATCCCACCGGCAAGGCCCTCCCTGCACTCCTGGATATCCTGGATGATCGTCGGGCCCAGGCTTGGGTGCATCAGAGTGCGATCCTGTCTCTAGGGCAGGTCGGCGCCGCGGACGACAGCGAGCTGCTCAAGCGTCTGAGTCTCTACATGCGCAAGGGCAAGGACAGGCATGCCCGTCACCTGGCCTCGGTGTCAATCGGACGCCTCGGCAGCGACGAAGCCCGAGAGTTCCTCCTCAAGAGTCTCCCCAAGGCGAAGACGCAGGACCGGACCTGGATCGCGCTCGGCCTTGGAGTCCTCGACGACGTGAGGCGGACGCGGACCGGGAGCAAGGAAGTCGACCGGACGATCGGCGACTCGCTCTTGCAGATCTCCCGTAAGGTGAAGATGAAGGCCAATCGATCGGGGCTGGCCATCGCTTTGGGCATCCAGGGGTATCGCCCCGCGGGTCCGTTGATCGCGGCTTGGATCCAACCGAGAATCAAGAACATGTTCAACGCCTACTTCGCCGAGAGCCTCGGGCTTCTCCGCGCCAAGTCGGCTCAAGACACGATTCGGGATCTCGCCGACCGCAGCGTGCGGCATCCTGGTGTCTTCGCCAAAGCTGTCTTGGCTCTGGGCCAGCTCCGGGATCCTGCCGTCGCCCCCTACTTGGTCGACCAGCTCCGTTCCCAGAACTCCTCCCTCGTGCAGGCCTCCCTGGCGCAAGCGTTGGGGAACGTCGGCGGCGAGCGCGAGGCGGACCAGTTGGTCGAGATCGTCGGGGACCGAAAGGAGCGCGACATCGTGCGTGGCTTCGCTGCCGTAGCCCTCGGGCTCATGGGCGAGCCGACCAAGTTCCCCTGGCATTATCAGTTGAGCTCAGGCATCAACTATCTCGCCCAGTCCGAGACGCTGGTCGGGGGAGGGATGGGGGTCCTCGAGATCCTCTGATGGCCTCCAGGCCAATGTCGCACTATCCCCCTGGCGGGGTAGAGCTGGGTTCCGAGTCACTCGTTTCGGGGACGGGGTGGGTTGCGCTTCCATTGTTGGCCCCTAAATCTTGGTGAGAGAGCGGCTTAGGGGCTCCTAGCAATCGGTGCCATCGGTGTTCGACTGGTATGGTCCTTGCTTCTCCCTGCCGGACGTCCTCCGATTGGAGGGTAGGGTGGTGCCGGCTCTCTGGTTGCCACGTTGGATCTCATCGAGATCGGAGACTCGCTCATGCCCAAGATCAGAGCGGCGCTGGCCGCCATCGCTGCCCTCATTTTCGCTCACTCCCTTCCCGCTCACGGCGGGACCTATATGGGACCGATCGCAGGTAACAAGTCGCCGCCGAGGGTAGCGGGCGGAGGTGCTGCGCCGACGAAGACTGGGACAACGCCTGTAAAGGCCGGGCTACAGATCAAGAACTATGATCGCGCATGGTTCATTTGGTGGGAATTCAACAAGGGTGCCTACATCAACAGGGATCGACGTGTCGCTGGCGAGAAGACACCAGCGAACCCGACCGGCTCGACTTCTGCGCGGATGGCCTTGGATCGCGGGTACGTTGAGCAATCGCTCGTGCCCGCATTCGTGAGTGTTCTGAAGAGGGGAAGTGGCAATCGCGAACTGATCACAGGCTCGCTGATCGCCCTGGCGCGACTCAGGCCCAAGGATGAGGTCATCCCGACGATCGCGGCCTACATGAAGAAGAATCAGGAGTACGAGGAGACTGCCGCTCTGGCACTGGGGATCAGTGGGAGCAAGTCGGCGCTACCGATCCTGATGGCCTTGGCCGCCAATGACAAGAGCGCGCGTAAGTGGATCCGAGGCAGTCGAGTCGGTTACCGAACGCGGTCTTTCGCTCTCTATGGCCTTGGCCTGTGGTGCCGCCAGAACGCGAACAACTATGCCAGTTCGCAGGCTCTTGCCGTGGTACTCAGGATCATTGAAGTCGAATCCAAGAGCAATCGCCGCAAGCTCAGGAAGGATACGGAGGTCGCAGCTCTCCAAGCCATACGGCTCATCGTCGGGGGTGTCGAAGGGGTGTCGGGCGATCTCCTACGCAAGGACGGTCTACGCTGTCTTGTTGCATACATCCAAGACAAGAAGAAGAAGGATGTGCTGCTGCGTTCCCATGCGGTGAATGCCCTCGGAGAGACCCTGGGGCGGAATGAAGATCCCACGGGGCAGGTGAAGAAGTTGCTCGTCTCGATTCTCAATGACCGCAAGGCTCCAGCCATGGTGCACCAGAGCGCGGTGATCTCCGTGGGCAGAATGGGGCGATTGGATGATGACGACCTACTCGAGTGTCTGGATCGCTACACGCGCAAGGGTAGGGACGGCCATGCCAAGAACCTGGCTCTCATAGCCATGGCTCGTATCGCCAGCGATGAAGCCAGGGATCTTCTGCTCAATCCTGGATCGAGGATCGGAGGCCCGTGGGCCGTGATTGCCTTGGCCGTCCTGGATGTGGAGAGGCGCAAGCGGTTCGGTACCAACGAAGTTGACAAGACGATCGGCGAGAGGCTCATGCAGTCGTCACGCGGTGCTTTTCGGATGACTGGTGCAAATGGGGCGCTGGCCATAGCCATCGGCGTGCAGGGATACCTGCCTGCTGTGGACAGACTCGAAGGAGGACTCAATCCCAAGCTGATGACCAATGACAGCGCCTACCTGGCTCTGGCCCTCGGGCTCCTGGGAGCCAAGTCCAGCGAGAAGAAGATCCGTAAGATGGCGGACAGGGCGCTCGAGTATCCCGTGCTTTTCACGAGAATCGCGACCGCTCTGGGGCAGCTCGGACACGAGGGTTTGGGCGACCACTTGGTAAGACAACTTCGCTCGCGCAAATACACGGTCGAGAAGGCCTCCGTGGCTCTCGCGCTCGGCAACGTCGGCGGCGTCGCCGAGGCCGATCAGTTGATCAAGGTCATGAAGAGCTCGCGACAGGAGGATCTCGTGCGGGGATTCGCCGCCATTGCTCTAGGGATGATGGGTGAACCAACCAAGCGGCCTTGGCACTACGACTTGCTCTCGGGGATCAACTACATCGCCCAGACGGAGACGCTGGCCGGCAGTGGCAATGGGGTCCTCGAGATCTTTTGACTTGGGCGTGGACGACATCGGTCCGGGTCGCGCGCGGAGCGAATGCGGTGCACGGCCTGCTTCAGCGTGTCCTTCCGGTGAGCGTGTGAAGCCTCGGATTCTCTAGGATTTCTTCCAAGTTCCAGAGGCGACTGCAGCCTCCCGAGCCTTCAGGTAGTTCCAGAGCATCCAGGATCCAGGGTCTTGCTTGAGCGCCGGGGCATCCCCGGGCGGGGGTGGATGTGGATGCTCGGGCGGCGGTTGTTCCTGCTCTGGATCAACCCCCCACAACGGTGATGCAATGTCAGCACCAGCTGGAGGCATGGACCTCACAGCTGTGGATCTTGCGCAGGGCCGAGGGAAGGGGCCAGGCGATCTACCACCTGACATCGAGAAGAAGCTCGAGGAGTGGAACAAGAAGAACCCTCAGCAATAATGCCCAAGCACGTCGAACCCCATACTGGTGCCAGTGTCATGCACCACGCCAATCACAAGCTATGCGGGAGCCATCGCTCAGTGCAGATTTGAGATGGGAACCCAGATCGAAAGAGCACTTCCTTCTTGTCCGATGCCTTGCTGGGATGGGAAGAAGCAGAAGTTGTGCCGGTTTGGGATCATCGGCATCCCCGAGGTCGACTCTAGGTGGTGCACAGTGCGCCCTGCACCCGGGAAAAGTCTGACGCGCATCACGTGTAACACAGCAGCCATGGCTAGGCGCACATGCCGGTGTCCCGGAGTGGAATCTTGAACTCGAGCATCCTGAATACCCTAGTGGTCTTTTTGGCGATCGCCTCGTCATCACGATGGACAAGGACTTCGGGGAACTGGTCTATCGGCAGTATCGTGCGCATGCCGGGGTGCTCCTGCTTAGCCTCGAAGATGCGAACGGGCCAGCCAAGGTCGCTGTTGTAGCCCAGATCTTCGACGTGCACAGCCAGGCTGTGCACGGACGCATCTCGGTATACAGTTGAGGCTATCTTCGAGTTCGCAATGCCGACCTAGGCAAGTAACGCAGGGGGCAACAGGATTGCCGATCTCTTGCCTGGCAACCCGTCGCTGCGCTTCTCTCGCGGCCGCCTCAGCCTTGGACGGCCTCGAGCTTGCTGTAGGTAGTATCGCGCAGCACGGGCTCGTAGCCGGCGGAGCGGATGAGGTGGACGAGATCCTTCTGGGGCAGCAGCATCGGTGCCGTGGTGCCGGCGTCGTGGGTGATGTGTTTTTCGGTGACCGTGCCATCGATGTCGTCCGCGCCGTAGGACGCGGTCCACCAGGATCTCGGCGCCGCCGCCGGGGCAGGAGCCGAGGCCTGCTTCGCGCAGGTCGTCGAAGACCTCGTCCTCGGTCTTGCCCGAGATGTTGAGCATGTGCTCGATCTCGACCATGGTGAAGGCCTTGACGTGCACATCGGGCAGGCCGCGCTTGGCACCGCGCACGATGTCGAGGTAGTACTCGTAGCCCTTGTCGGGGTGGATGCCCGCGACCATGTGGACTTCGCTCAAGTCGGTGCCCCGGAACTCGGCCAGGCGCTTTTCGATGTCGCCGCCTTCCATCGGGATCTGCTTCTTGAGGGACAGGAGGGGAACGTACGGAGCCCATCGGAGAGGACGCGCAATGCAAGAGTCGAGCGATGCGGCAACACAGATGATCCAATGCATCCATCACGGGAAGTGTACTCTCTGTTCCGACGAGATAACCGAGACCCCCCTGCAATGCCAAATGGCCACGACCTATTCCCAACAACGTAGAACACCTCGCTCCAACAAGCCGTCTAGCCCGGGTGCTCAAGCCCGCAAGTAGCTTTGCCGAACACGAGCTTTACATATATGCGATGTGATGTGACAGATC
>Ga0164313_10005604_pt1 | contig 11120 bp, 10 predicted proteins | sample GuaBasSedimGuay4_FD_113735 | JGI IMG/M metagenome (GOLD analysis project Ga0164313, IMG submission 113735) | Subseafloor sediment microbial communities from Guaymas Basin, Gulf of California, Mexico - Guay4, Core 4569-4, 0-3 cm | ecosystem: Environmental > Aquatic > Marine > Hydrothermal vents...
CATTTTAGACAATAAATACTGATGACAAAAAAATATTTTCCTCTCTAAGCAACATTTCATAGTTTAAATCATCTCTTTATAAAACAAACTTAAAGTGTGTGAAAAAATCATCAAACGACATAGTACAATTTACAATTGCGTACAACCGCTACAAACTTGGCATTTATAATTATGTTCTTAAAATGGTTGGCAACAAAATGGTATGTGACGATTTAATCCAAAATATTTTTATGAAATTTTTTGAAAATCTTAAATCAATTAAGAAAAGAGATAGTATCAAATATTGGCTCTACACAACTGCACGAAATGAAGTCTATACATACTTTAGAAAAAAGAAGATTGATACATCAAAATTTGTGACTGAGAATTTGTCGGAAGTTGAAAAGAGTTCAGATGAAAACATTGAATATCAATTTGAATTGAAAGAGATGAAGAATTTAATTCTCAAAGAACTTGAAAATATTTCAATTGAACAAAAGGAAATATTTTTATTAAAAGAGTATGGCGGAATGAGTTACAAAGAGATTGCAGTAATTTCTAATGTTGATGAAAATTTGGTAAAAAGTAGATTATATAAAACAAGACAGAAGTTGATTGATAGACTTTCGAGAATAATTTGATAAAGTAGTGTCATTGTGAGCCAGCCTTGCCGCTAGGCAGGGAGTTCTTTTTTTGAACGACGTGGCAATCTATTACAGATTGCTTCACCCAAGAGACGGGTTCGCAATGACAACAATATTTCACACAAGTGTATAGGATTAAAACAAGGTAGCAAAATGAGAAGCGATAAAATAAAAGAACTAATAAACAGATACTTCGATAACGAATTAGATAAAAATGAGGAAGTATTTCTATTCACACAACTCTCACAAGAGGAAGGGGCAAGAGAGTATTTCAAACAGATGAATGTGTTAAGTGAAAACATAAAAAACACATTTGAAGAATTCCCTCTTGGGTTGGAGGAGGATATTCTGAATGCAGCTGTTAATGGAAGAAGAAATAAAAATTGGTTTGCATTTAATATTCAATCAATAATTGGATATGCATTCTCAGTTGTGTTGTTAGTAGTATCACTCTTTATTTATACACAATCGGTTGAGTACAAAGCAGATATTGAAATGAACATCCAGCAAATAAACCACCAAAACAAAATGTTGGAAATGATGTTCCATGCACTTCCACCAACAGAAGTAAAAGCAAAGTTTACGAATGATATAATAATTAGACCAACAATTTGAGGTTGATATGAAAAAATTAAGTTTAATAGTAATTATTGCAATAATGCTATTTGGTTGTTTTGAGCAAGGAAAAATAGATGTTCTTCCAAACTATGATGTTGAGTATTACAAAGTTTCTGATTATGAGAGATACTCTATGAATCTTGTACCTGAAGAAACTCAAAAGAAAATGCAAAAAGAGGTTTCTGAGTTATTCAAAACCGTTAAAAGTAATGATGAAATTGATAACCCTTATAAGTATGAACTATATATAGACAAAAGTAAAATAGTAAAGGTTCGGTCCGAAAAGGAATGGAACTTAAAACTTGATAATAAATTAGTTGAGAAAATGAATGGGTGGATGTTTGGTAAATATGTAAAAGATGGAGCTTCTCAAAAATATAGAATTCTGTTTTCTTTTGGTGCTTTCCATTATAAATATCAAGAAAAGGAAGGGGTTAACGTCGTTGTTTATGGTAATCAAGTTGAAGAAATAAATAAAGAACTTTATTACCTCGCGGTGGAAGAAATGCCTTCACCAATTGGTGGAATGAAAGAGATACAAAAGAATATAAAATATCCTGAAATTGCAAAAAGAGCTGGGATTCAAGGACGCGTTTATGTTAAAGCATATATTGATTCCGCAGGAATTGTAAAAGAAACTGAAATCATAAAAGGAATAGGATCAGGTTGTGACGAAGCAGCAATGAAAGCAGTAAAAATGGCTTTGTTTAATCCCGGTGTAAATAGAGGAAAAGCTGTAGGAGTTCAAGTAACAGTACCAATTCTGTTTAAGCTACAATAATAAATAATCAATTAATTAATGTTGGGGGAACCAATGAAAAATGTAATCAAAGTAATTCTAATTGTTCTATTCACTTCTGTTTTATTAATGGCACAAGAAAAGAGTCTAGACGAAACACCCAAACCAGTTGGTGGAATGTCAGCACTTGCTGAGAATATTGTTTATCCAGAAGCAGCAAAGTTAGCTGGAGTTGAAGGTAAAGTTTTTGTAAAAGCAACCATTAACAAAGATGGAAAAGTAATTAAATGTGAAATTAAGAAATCAGTTTCGAAAGAGTGCGATGAAGCAGCAATCAATGCAGTTAAACAAACTAAATTTCAACCAGCGGTAATGGATGGCAAAAAAGTTGCAGCTGAAGTGACTATTCCAATTACATTTAAATTGAAATAGTAAGTTACTCTAATGTAACTAAGTAATTTGTGGGGGAATTAAAACCTGCCAACTAACAACTTGTTCAATGTTGTTACAGGCAGGTTTTTTAATTTTATAACATTTGTATTTAGTCAATAATAAGTCTTGGTGGTGAGCCACCTTCTGCAAAAACTGAAATTATGGAATTAACGAATTGATGATGAAGTCGAACGAGAAGTGTTAATTGTATTTTATTCTTTACCTTACTCAATAAATTGTTTGTAGTGTTCGTACCTATCTAAAATTTCACGAACATACTTTTCCGTCTCTAATCCTTTTGCGTAACCATATTTGACAATACTATCAGTATAAAATTTTGGGTCGGATTTTTTTAACAGATACGTTTCCACATTATCAAACCAAATATTTTGATCCACCCCATATTTTTCTGCCAGATTTCGTGCATCTACAATATGACCTGGACCAATATTATATGAACTCATTACAAATTTAATTCGTTCAGTTGAATCTGAAATTTCTTCTCTCCAATACTCTGTTAGCCATTCTAAATATTTTACACCAGCTTTAACATTTTGATGTACGTTGGTAACATTGGTTACACCAAATTGTTCTGCTGTTGCAGGCATAAGTTGCATTAGTCCGCTTGCTCCAGCCCAAGAAGTTCTGTCAGGATAAAATTGTGATTCTTGATAAATGAGAGCAGCAAGTAATCGCCAATCCCACTTAAGTGACTGGGAGTACTCTTTTATTAAATCATCATATACAGAAATACTACCACCGTTTAGAGAAAAATATTCACTAGTAATTCTTCTAGTAAATGATTTTCTACTTTCAAAATATTTTTCATAAATCACATAGTATTCTGTTTTCTTCTTCATTTTCTGAAGCCAAATATTAATAGCTTCCAGCAAAAGTGGTGATTTTTTTCGAACAGCCCATGCAATTCTTTGTGGTAATGAAATCGCCATCTGTATATCAATATTCGGATGCTGGTAGAGCTGCAGTGTTGCCACGTTTTCGTCTTCAACTGTGAACTCAATATCTCCACTTGCTACCATATGCACTAGATCCTCAGAGGTAGTGCCATTAGGCGCCTCAATAACATTGAGATCTTCACCAATCTCTTCTGATAAATTTTTTAGTCTTTCAATATAAGATGAACCACGAACAACATGAATCTCTTTTCCAATCAGCTCGAAAGGAGATTTAACAAGACTCTTCTCTATTGAATGTTTTTTCATTTTTTTCCAATTTTCTGGTTTTCTTTGAACAAGAACCTGGCGAGTTGTTGTATGGTGTTGTGCAAATGAAACTATTTCTGTCCGTTGTTTATTAACCGTTAAGTTATATGCAATTAAATCACCCTCTCCCCTATTTAACATTCCAATCATTTCATCTATATTGTGAACGACTTTAATTTCTAACTCAAGTTCCAAATCCTTTGCCAACCGTTTGAGTAGTTCATACTCATAACCCATTGGCTGCCCTTTGTAAATAAAATAGCTATAAGCATTGTAACCAGTAATCGCAACGAGTTTGTTTTTTTTCTTAATTTCGGGAAGGTCCGTTTTTACTTCATAATACTTTTTAGGTCTATCATCATTTTTCTTTTCCACAGTACAGCTAAAAAGCATTTGAATGCTTAAAATAATTATAAATATTTTCAAAATTGTTTTCAGCTTTTTTCCTAATATTATTCTAAAATAATGAAATTGATGTGCTCTTTAATATCAAGTTACAATAAACTTTTTGAAAATACAATCTTGACAAAGTCTAAGAATTGATATAAAAAGAGGAGTGAAATCGGATGTTATGTGGGGTTTGTATTAATGTTTTTTAGGTGAAATGGTATTGTCTGATGAGAACTAGAGGATGGCGTCCTTTTAAAGTCGGACAAGGAATCCATCCTCTAAATAAATTAAAAATTAATTTTCGTGAATGAAAAACTTATTTACCATATTTTTCCAATTGTATTCATCTAGTTCGGCTAACTCTCCTTCAAAAAGAGGTTTGCTATTATCAACAGTTTTATCTTTTACCCTTAGCTCTGTAATTGCATCTGTATATTTATCAATTTCTTTGTGATAAAATGCTACTGCAGATTTCCCAATTTTCAAGTCTAGTAATTCATTATCCAAATTATCGGCATCGATAGAGCAAATCCAACTAGTTTCATATGGTGTAATATTCATTGATTCAATATCGTCTTTTAAATCACTATTAATTTTTGTTACAACTCCACTTACCGGCGAAACAAAAGCAAGAGTTCGTTTCTTTTGTTTAATACTAAACAAAACCGACCCTTTGTTTGCCTTCATTCCAAGGTTTGGCATTTCAATATCATCAATTTCACCGACAAGTTTTTTTGCAAAGTCATCAATTCCTGTCTTTGCACTCCCATCAGCTTCAATGTTCACCCAGCAATGATTTTTAGAAATAAATATTCCACCGGGAATTGAGAACTCACCAGAATTAAAATCTTCACTTCTATGAGCATGAGAAATATGAACTTTTGGTTTCAGTTCTTTTTTAATTCTTGCTTCTCTTTTGATAAGTGCGGTTTTAGTAAACGCCAACAGTTCATCTTCCGTAAATGGTTTTTGAACATAATCAACAGCACCATATTTCATTGTTTCAACAGCTGTTTCTACAGATGCAAACCCCGTTATAATTACAACATCGATATCTGGACGCAGAGTCTTAGTCGCTTTTGTAACCTCAACACCATCCATAATTGGCATTTTTAAATCAGTAAACAGAAAATCGTAGTGATGTGTTTTTAACATCTCTAATGCTTCTCTACCATTTTCAACCGTATCAACTGAGTATCCATCTAGCACTAGAATTTTTCTGAAGCTATCTAAAATAATTGGTTCATCATCAACACAAATAATTTTTGCTTTTGGATTTTCAATTTCTACTCGCTTTAATGACTTAGCTTCTGTAGAACTTAAATCAACATTTAAACTTTCATTTAAAATCTCTTCTCTCTCTTCACGAGTTTTCTTTGAATTCATTCTACTTATTACAGTACGAATTATAACATCCGCAATCGCAAAAAGTAAAACTGCAATAATAAATAGTACCATTTTATTTCTCCTTATTTATTTAATATTTTAAATATCTGAGCTGCATGATGTTAGCTTTTCCACTTCCCCTTCAAGTGAGAATGGAATTATGGTGTAAATCCATCCATCGAAGTATGGGTCTTTTGCCAACAAATTTATGTTTTCAGTAATTTTATCATTTACGTTAATTATTTTTCCGCTTATGGGTGCAAGCACTTGGTGCATATCTTCATTTGAATCTATTATTTTTAACGCTGAATTTCCCTGATGAATATTTTCGTCAATACTCATTAACTCAATAGTATCCAGTGTTCCAACAGAATTTAAGAATAAATCGGTTACACCTATTTTAACAGTTCCCTCAAACTCTTCATTCATCCAGCTATCAAATCCTAGACGAGAATATCTAGGAGGGCAAGGAACAATGGAAAGCAAATTATCGTCGTCACTTTCAGTAGAATATTTATCAAAGATTTTTGAGTACTCCATGCCACGCTTAAATACAGATGTTAACTCTTCCAGAGTAAATGGTTTTGGAACAAATGCAATTGCTCCTTTATATAATGCTTCTACAGCATTTTCTAAAGTTGAGTATCCTGTTGTCATAATAACTGGAGTAGTAATATTCATTTGATTTACAATATCCAAGAATTGAAAGCCATTCATTTCAGGCATCATTATGTCTGTGATAATTAAGTTGAATGTTGTTTCCTCTAATAATCGTAGGGCATCTCTCGGATTTGTAGCTGAAGCGGTTGTGTACTCATTGAAATTTGCAATCCTATTAATTGCATCAACAATTACCTCTTCATCATCAATTATTAATATGTCATAAGTTTTATTAGTCATTATCTACCCTTAGATGAATTGTAAAAGTTGTTCCTTCATTTATTGAACTATCAACAATAATTTTTCCTTTGTGGTTGTTTACTATACCCCAGATCACCGATAGTCCAAGTCCAGTACCCTGCTGTCCTTTAGTAGAATAGAATGGGTCAAATATTTTACTAAGATATTTTTCATCAATGCCACAGCCACTATCCTTTATTTTAATCTCCACAAACTTGATGTCACCAGCATTATCAACAGCATCCCATTTTTGCCACATACATTTAAACTTTGTACACCCTTCAATAACACCTTGACCAGGAACAATTAAGGAATAAGTTGGTGCTCCACAGTTTGGGCCTAGCTTGCTTTCGTCAACTAGTGAGATTCCACATTGTGGACAATAAAGACGCACTATTTCATCATCTTTAATTTGAATTCCATAGTGGTCCTGATGTTTTCCATAGATAGGGTCTAAATGAATAAAACCTTCGTTTGTTTCTGATTTTGCTTTTAGTTTTATTGAAGGCATTCCCTCTATTTTATGTTCTTCATCAATAAGTGAGTGTCCTTTAGGACATGCTGCATTCCTAATTTGAATTACTCCATAAGGTGAAAGTGAGACCTCTTTTGTAGCAATTTGTATTAGGCCTCCTTTTTTACCAATCGCATCAATTGCATTTATCAATAAATTCAAAAAAACTTGCTGAATCTGATTTGCATCCGCAGTGATTTTGGGTATATGATTATCACATTTTTTTTCAAGTGTTATATGATTTATCTTCAGTTGATTCGAAATAACATCTACAGCATTCTCTATTATTTCCCCTATTATTACTGATCCCTTTTTGGGTGTTGATTGACGAGAAAAATCAAGCAACCCTTTTACTATCTCTCTGCTTCGCTTTGTCTCACGTACAATTACTTCTAAGTCAGCTTTCATTTCTGGATTGTTTTTTACACGCTTTAAGAGAAAGCTGCTATATGTTAAAACTCCGGTAAGAGGATTATTTATTTCGTGAGCAACCCCTGCAGCTAAGCGCCCTATTGAAGCCATTTTGTCAGATTGGAAAAGTTGCATTCGTGTCTCGGCAAGTTTACGTGTCATATTATCGAATGAGTCTGCTAGCTGCCCAATTTCATCTTTTCGTGTATATTTAATTCTGTGGCTCAGATTTCCAACAGCCACATAATTTGTTGCCTTCACCAAATCGCGCACAGGTCTTTGAATTAGAATTTTAACTAAAATAAGCAAGATTATTGCAATAATTAAAATTGCAATTAGAGCAAAGAGTGCAACATCCATTTTACTTTCATTTACCACTTTTTCAACTTCTTTAAGGCAAACAGTTAAATCAAGAACCCCAAGAACCGTTTGTTCCTCAGTGTGTGCATGGCAATCTGCATCCCAACAACTTTGTTCATTATATATTGGATTAATAACTCCAAGCATATTTGAGGAATCTGGATGAATTCTAAAAATTCTTGATCGATTTTTAATTGGTAGTTTTTGTAAAGGTTCATTCTCTACATGGCACACATAACAACTTTCACCCTTTTTGTCGAGCATAGTTCCAATTTCTGTTGTATCTGTTGAGTATATTATTTCACCTTCTTTATTAAGAAGTCTTACGTTTTTTATACACTCTTCTTCACCAACACTATTCATTACTCTTGTAATATGATCTCGATGATTTTGTAGCATATCAAATTGCATTGTGTTTTTTATAGTTTCACTAAGTTGATTTGTATGCCTTTCTACTTCTGAGATTAGGTTTTTTGAGTGTGATTGAATATTAAAATATGCAAAAACACCAATGATTATAATCACAGTGAGAGAAATTGCAATAATTAATCTTGTCCCTATTTTATTAAATAGTTTCATCTGGTTATTCCATTTTATTTGATTCACAAAAGTTGCACAAAGGAGACACACAGAGGAATTCTATTATCTCTGTGTAACTTTGTGATACTGTGTGAATCTCCGTGTTAGCTCTAAATCTTTTCATTTATTTAACTCTTTTTCCTGGTAATTTTTGAGGCACAACAAATCCTTCTTCCTCTTCATGACAATTTGTGCAAGTTGCTTTTTTATAACTGAATTTACCTTCATCATCTTCGTGACAATCACTACACTCTAAATCGAGATGATCTTCACTAAGCTGTATGCCAGTAATAGTGTGCTTAAAGTTCTCTTCATTCCAATCATGACAACTTTGGCATTCTGTTTTCAATCCAGAGTACTTCCCTTTCTTTTTGTGACAATTTTGGCAAGTGTTCGCTGAGTGATATTTATTTAAATCAAAACCAGTATTCACAAAATGATTAAATGCTTTAGTCGCTTTATCACTCTGGCACTTTGCACATAGCTTTTTGTTTTCTGTATCATGGCACGATTCACACCTACTATGGTTTGATCCATCAACGCTTTTTTGAAAGTCTGGTTTTTGATTGTGGCATGACTGACATGTTTCGTTTTGATGACAATCGTTACATTGAATTCCAAATAGATTTATGTGATCGTTGTGGTGGAATGTTGCTACTTTTCCTTTTTCATATTCAGTTGTTAAATAAACCTGAGTTGTCGGGCGAGTAACTGGTTTGTGCATTTTTACAATTTCATTTGCTGAAGTTGAGGTTTTATATTCAACATTTAAGGTATGACAATTTTCACATTTTGATTCTTCTTCCCACTCAGCATGGCAATTCATGCATTGTCTGTGGTATGCAGATTTTAAATCTGGCATGTTAATGTCACTTGTATTTCTATCTACTTCGTGACAAAAAGCACACTTCACAATCTCTCCAGGAGGATTATAGTGATGGCAGGTTGTGCAACCACCACTCATTTCCGACATCTCTCCATGTGCTTTATGATAAAACTTCACAGGACCGTATAAGTCTTTCTCACCAAGAATATTGTTAATATCGAAAACATTTTTAGTATTACCAAAGCTATAAGATGTGGCAACACCAGCATTTTCTCTTGGACATTTTGCCAAACAAGGATTTGTTTTAGTTGGTGTTTCACACTCATGACAAGCAGTACAATCTAGATTTTGATTTGAATGCAATTTAGAAAGTTTACTCTGAGCAAACGAAGTTGAGACCAAAAATCCCAGCAATATTAGATATATTAATTTTCTCATTTCAAACCTCCACGAATGGCGTATTTAGCTTGGGTTCCAAAATTCTTAATTGGAACACTGATAATTGGAAAGATTTTCACGAAGAGACGATATATTAAAATTTCCAAGGCAACAAAACCGATAGTAACTGAAATTTCTCCTATTGATGGAAAATATGATTCAGTAGCATATGGAGGTGTGTATGCTGTTATAAAATTATTAAATCGGTTCATAACAACTCCAAAAATCACCAGCATAGATGCAACATAAAGCCCTGTTATAGAATTCCGAACAGCCGAGGAGAGAAACATTCGTAATGGAATTATAACTCCTACGATAACCTCAATTCCGAACAAAACAGATACTGTGTTAAATTCAGTTAAGTAAACAAAAGTTTCGCGAATAAACATATCGGTTAATTTGGCTGCAAGATAGATACCGAGTAATGGGGCGATAAATCTTGAAAGACTGGAAAGAACATCTGTTTCTGGTTTTAAACCAAATGATTTTGATGCTGTAATTGATTCCATTATTACCATTGGGAATCCAACTGCAACAGCGGAAAGCAAGAAAAGTATTGGTAACACTGGGGTTTGCCAAAGCGGATGAATTTTAGAGCCCGCAATAACCATCAATGTTCCAAGAGACGACTGATGCAAACATGAAAGAACAACGCCAGCAATAATAAAAACAAACATTGTTTTATCAAGTCCACGATTCAACTTTCTTAATAAGCCATCAACTAAAAGATTAAATCGTTTTAAAAAGCCAGGCAAGTTTACTCTACCAATAAAGCGTTCCGCTACAATTGGTAAAAATTCGATGTAGAGAACTGTAAGATAAATCGCCACACAAGTACCAACTTCAAAAAGGGCAGAGTTTCCGTTCCACATTACAAGAGGATGCCAAATGTAGTACCATCTACCAATATCTATGGTAACGCCTATTGCAACGAAAGTATATCCGAGCATTGCAGTTAATAATGCTGGACGAATAATGGATTCATATTTATCACGATGCATAATATGCCCAAGTGCTGCAGTGGTAAAGCCGCCCGCTGCAAGTGCAACGCCCGCACCCACATCAAGTCCAATCCATATTCCCCAAGGAAATTGATTGTTAAGATTTGTAACCGAGCCAAGTCCAAAAATAAATCTCATTGCTAAAAAGATCATTCCGTTTAAAGCAATTGCAGTAAGGACAATTACCCAAGGAGTAAAAAACTTTTTAGTCATTTGTTCTGGTTTATGTGCATGTTCCACTAGTGACCTCCTTCTGTTTTTTCTCTATCTTTCGTAAGCCACATTACTCCGCCCAGTAAAGCATAAATAGCAACTGGAGGTACAAAATATGCAAACAGACCGTGTTGAATTGATTCTGAAACACCCGGTGCAGGGTTAGTTCCCAACTTTGGAAATACTTTTTTAACTAAGCTATCTTCTGCAAGATACAACCATGATGTTCCACCAACTTCATGTTCACCAAAAACATGGTCATGATATTTTTCTGGGTTTTTACTAATTCTTCTTTTTGCTTCAATTATTAATTCTTCTCTTGTGCCATATGTTAGGGCACCAACTGGACAAATTTCAACACACGCTGGAAGTTTGCCTACTTCAGTTCTATCGTAACAGAAATCACATTTAACAATTTTTGGATCTAATGCTTTATGATATTCAAATGCTGGAATTTGGAACGGACA
>Ga0164313_10005605_pt1 | contig 11120 bp, 5 predicted proteins | sample GuaBasSedimGuay4_FD_113735 | JGI IMG/M metagenome (GOLD analysis project Ga0164313, IMG submission 113735) | Subseafloor sediment microbial communities from Guaymas Basin, Gulf of California, Mexico - Guay4, Core 4569-4, 0-3 cm | ecosystem: Environmental > Aquatic > Marine > Hydrothermal vents >...
ATTGATAAGCACATTGTAGTAAGCGCTTACCGCTGCCGCCCTGGCTGCCGCTGCGGCTACACCTGCATCGGAAACTGATGCCTGCATACCCTTCTCTTCTAAGGATGATGCCATTCTGATAATAGCAGGACACTGACTGAGTACCCGGAGGGGTACTTCTATCGCTTTTTTCACAGCCGCCTCAACGTCTCCGTCCTGCCTTGCGGCATCCATCCAGTCATTGAACGCGGCGGTATCATCATCTATGGCATTCAGAAGATCGTCCTTCACGGATTGGGCTTCGGGGGCGATCTCCCGCATCAGACCCCAGTTATCCCTGCATTTTCTGTTCTTCATGGTCAGGTTGGCTACCATGGCATCAAGGGAAGCTCCCAGAGCGCCGATAAGTGCTGCGGCCGAACCGCCCCCCGGTGCGGGGGAGTCGGTCGAAAGCTCATCTGCGAAAGCGCTGCATGTTTTACCGGAAAGGTTCACATCCTTCTCCGTAACCATGTACTCTATGATCTTCTCGTCCGGATCGAAGGGTGCCACATCCCGAAGGCCCATTGATCTTATGGCGATCTCGATAAGTTCCTTCTGAGGGACTCCGGTCGTCCGGCCCTGTCTGCCTGTTGAGGAGAGACCTTTGTTCTGCTTTTCAATATAGTAGCGGCCGGCTTCCAGCATAGCGTTCAGGGGCAGAAGCCCTACTACTTCAGAACCTGTAACCCTCGCTCCGAGCTTTTCTGCTTCCTCCCGTGCTGTCTCGAAGCCGATATGAAGGGGAGTAATCGAGAGATCAGTGAGGTTCATGGTTACCTGCGCTGTATCGTACTCCTCTATGTACCAGCCAGTTGCCTTGCAGCACTGAAGCTTGCCGGGCTGCTTCGTTTTCTTTCCTTCTTCATCGCGGATGAATTTCCATTTGCTGTCACGCAGAAATCTCCCGTTGTCTCTTATGGTAAGGCCGATATCCCGGGCCACACCGGGATCTTTCGTGTTCAGGTTTACATTGTAAGCTATAAGGAAATTTCTGGCTCCGATTGTGCATACTCCGGTTTTCGCAATGGTCTCGTTCCATTCGTTAGGGCCGAAATCCGGTTTCCATTCAGGCTTTCCAAGTTTATCCGGAAGAGCTTCGTACTCCCCCTCACGGATGTTCGGGAGTTTCTCCCATTCCGGTTTCGAAGCCGCCTTCTCGTAAAGGTATACAGGTATTCCCAGCTCTTCTCCTACCCGTTTCCCAAGTTCCCGGGCGAGTTCAGCGCATTCCTCCATTGTTATACCGGAGACCGGTACGAAGGGGCAGACATCCGTAGCTCCGTGCCTTGGATGCTCACCTGTCTGCGAACGCATATCGATAAGTTCACCGGCCTTCTTAATGAGCTGATAGCAGGCTTCCACTACTGATTCGGGGTTACCTGCGATTGTGATAACGGTCCGGTTTGTAGCCGCGCCGGGATCAACATCCAGAACTCTGCTGCCTGCAACTTTCGATGCAGCCTTTACGACCTCGTTGATAAGTTCATTATTCTGCCCTTCCGATATATTCGGAACAGCTTCGACTATTTTCCTGGACATCTGATCCTCCTGATGAGAATGAAGGTGTTTCTATGAATGGAATATTCCTGTAGATTCAAGTATCAAAGCTAGGAAAAGGTACCCTGGAAGTCAACGAGCAGCGATCGGAGAATACATGTTGTACGGTGTAGTTGAAGGGTTCTACGGCAAGCCCTATAGTGCCCTCTGCAGAGGGATTCTGATCCGCTACCTGTCACTTCTTGATGAGGCTGCTTTTGTCTACGCACCCAAGAATGATCCTTTCCACAGGCTCAGATGGAGGGAAGATTATCCAGCGGAGAACTGGTCGGAATTATCAAGTACTATAAACACTGCTGCCGAAGCAGGAGTTGATTTTATTTTCGGTATAAGCCCATGGCAATTCAACGACGGTGATCGCAGTTATCTGAGGAAAAAGGTTGAACGAGCTGTTGATGCCGGAGCCACGGGGATAGCCTTTCTCTTTGATGACATTCCTGAAAAAGCGGATGCACAGCTTGCGGTCCGTCAGCTTGAGCTTGCCCGCGAAACCCTCGATGACTCTGACTGCGCGGTATACCTCTGCCCCTCTATTTACTGTATGGAGCTTCTGGAAAAGTACGAGGGAGCTGAATATCTCTCTGCATGGAGGGACAATGTTCCCCGCAACTGGAATTCCTTCTGGACAGGGAACGGTGTGATATCAAGGGAACTTGATGAAAACATTATGACGAAAGCGGACGGATTACTCGGCGGGAAGCCTGCAATATGGGATAACCTCCTGGCTGATGATTACTGCCTGCGAAGGATATACCTCGCCGGTCTGCAGAACAGGATACCGGATGGGTATTCATATTTTCTTAACCCTTCATCATGTTTTCCAGTGGCTCTTCATGCTGTCTATAGGCTTCTGCAGGCTTCCGGGGTCAGCTGCGGTTTTCCTCCTGAGCTTGGGAATATGCCCCAGGCCTGGGATGTTCTCAGCGGCTTTCATTACCTTCCCTGGCATACTGGGACCGGGGCCGAATCCCTTCTCATGGAAATTGAGAATGCCGTTTCGGGTGGTCCTTCTGGACAGCTGATGGAAAAACTGGGATATATGTCAGGAGTTCTGGGCAGTTTCATCGATTCGATCGAAGATATCGAGGACGGTTTTGAGCTGATGCCCTACGTCGTGGATGTCCGGAAGATTATCTGCTGGTGGGAAAATGTTCTGAAGCTGCCTTCCCGGTCTGAAAGATTGTCAAGGTTGAAATATCTTATGTTTGAAAGGCTTCCCTTCGATCATCCGCTTGCAATGATCACAGCGGAGCTTGCAACGAACAGCGGAAGAGGGGAATAATGAACATCCAGCTGGCTGGATACAATACGGATGTACAGAACGGGGGCAATACCCCGGAAACACTGTCAGCTTCTTATGCGCGGATCAGTCGGGATCCCAGACCGATCAACGTTCTCCGGAAGGAAGCAGCCGAGGAAGTTGAGAAAGCAAGGGCATCCAATAAATGTATTATCTTCGATTACGGTCACGGGTCCGTGGCCGAGCATGCCGTATTCAATTTCGATATTCTTGATGTATCCAGGCTTGCAGCCGAGGAGCTTCAGAGTTTCCGCCTGGCCAGTTTTACAGAGAAATCACAGAGGTACATCCGCATAGGTGAGGATCTTGTGATTCCCCCGGAGCTTAGCAGCGGCTCTCAGGGGAGTTACAGTGAATGCGCCTCGAAGCTGTTTCAGCTCTACAACAGGATCTACGACAGCCTCCGCAGCAGCGGCCTTGCGCCGGAACGAGCGAAGGAGGATGCAAGGTACGTTCTGCCTCTGGCAACCTCATGCCAGATGGGTATGACGGTCAACGCAAGAGAACTTGAGCTCATGGTTAGAAGAATGTCATGTCATCCCTTTGAGGAAGTTAGAAGTATCGCCGCGGGACTGCTTGAGCTGGTAATGGAAGCGGCCCCTTCGCTGTTCCTGTTCCTCCGGCCCACAGCCATGGACACATTCGCTAATTCTCCGTCCCCCATCGAATCCCTTCCGCCGGATCGCGTAGTGCTGCTGGATTGCGATGACGATTCAAAGGTGGGATCCCTGCTTATTCAGTGGAGCAGGGGCAGCTCCCTTGATACCGCGGCGGCAGCGTGGTCTGAACTTGATGGAGAGGGCAGAGAGGAGCTTTTCATGGATGCCCTTTCGGGGCTTGGGATACATGATCCTCTCCCCAGAATATGGGAATTCTTCAGAGCTGAATTCCAGCTGGTACTTTCGGCAACAGCGTACGCCCAGCTGAAAAGGCACCGCTTATGCAGCAGGCTTGTCTCGGTCTACGATCCGATTCTTGGTGTAACGGTTCCCGCTTCCATTTCCGATGCCGGTCTTGAGGATGATTTCATGAGGGGCATTTCAGAAGCGGAAAGAACTGCAGGTTCACTCGCGAAGCTGTATCCCTATATGCTGACAAATGCCCACAGAAGAAGGGTAGTTCTCAGAATGAATGGACGAGAACTCTACCATTTTTCAAGGCTCAGGGAAGATGTTCATGCACAGTGGGATATCAGAGAGATCGCTCACGAGATGATGTCCGTCTTAAAAGAGAAGGCGCCGCTTACTTTCATTCTCAGTGGCGGGAAATCCCAGGTATCCGATCTGTTCAGACCTGACATGCACTAGCTGAAGGATACCAGGATGCAATGCCCCAGTGTGGATAGTCTCTTTCTCCGGGCAAACGGTAATTTTGTCTGCTGGGACGATGCCGGAAGTGATAAGGTTCTGCTGCGGTACGGTGCCTCGAAGGATATGTCCTGTATTGTCTTTGCCGGCGGCCCATGTGAAGCGATAGCAAAGAACCTCGCTTGCAATATCCTGCCATTCCCTGAAATCTGTCCCGGATGCTATTGTCTATCTTTCTCCGGTTCGCCCTGCTTTCGCAGCCGCATACTCAACGTTATGCAGGTTGAACCCTCTTCTCGGTGCACATTGAGATGCAAAGCCTGTGCAACGCCCCTGGAAAGAGAAAGGCTGCAGCAGCCTCACGATCTATCACCCTCAGTATTCGAGAAAGTGCTTCAGGATTTTGCCAGGAGCGGGATCGACATTCGAACATTCGATTTTTCAGGTCATGGAGAACCTATGATGAATCCTGATCTCCCGCAGATAATAAGTCTGGCACGGAAGTACTACCCCGGCGCGTTTCTCACTCTGATCACAAACGCTCATGGAGATTTTGAGGAGGGGCATGTATTCTCCGGTCTTGATCAGATCCAGTTTTCCATAGATGGTGTGGACCAGGAGAGTTTCGAAAAGTACAGAGTTGGCGGAAACTATGAAAAAGCGCTCGGATACATGGAATCCTTCACCAGAACTGCCAGGGCCGAAGGATCACCCGTTCGCACTGTCTGGCGATACATCCTTTTCAACCACAATGACAAGGCTGATCAGCTCGGAAAAGCCTTCGAGATTGCATCCGCTTTCGGGGTTCATGATCTTCGATTCATATTTACTCATAAAGGGATGTGGTCCACTGCCCTTACATCTGCCGCGGAGCTGCGGGATTTTCTCATCGATCTTAAAGTGCCGTCCCGGAGCATTCAGATGGATTCATTCAATTCTCTCCGGAAAAGACAGAAACTGAGCCAATTACTCAAACGAAGCCATACCTTCTACAGAACAGCCCGGAAACTGTGGAGGAAAGTTAAAAGAAACCCTTTGCGCAGTACGATAATAACAGCTGATTACTATCAGTTGTATGAACCGGAACTGAAAAAAGCACTTGATCTGGGATATGAATTGCTCCGCTGCGGGAGGGAGCCCGATGCGCGGGCTATGCTCATGCATGTTGATAAGATGGTTCAATCTCCGGTATCGGGCAATGCAGCATACGACCCGGCGATTATTTACAGGCATCTCGGATGCTCCTACAGCCGGCTGAAAGCTGCGCTGAGCGATCGTTCGGCCGGAACAGCAACATAGAATGAAAATAAGACAAACAACCGGAAATCTATTGAGATCCATTCATCTTCTGCATGCAGGGCGATATGCATACAGAAAACTGATCGGGCAATGGAAAACCCTTCTTTGGCGTATCGGGCACGGCAATGAGCTTGCGCCGGATGGCCTTCCTTATCCGCATCCGCATCTCTGTTACAAGGTAGCTGCGAATTACGATCCCGTTCATTATTTCTCCACTGGAAAGACTGGAGCCGCCGCAATTCTGAATATTCTTCAGAAGAGTGGAGGGGAAATCGAAGAATTCGAGAGGATACTTGATTTCGGATGCGGCTGCGGCCGAATTGCAAGGCACCTGCAGAACCTCAAAGGGGTCGAAGTATTCGGTACAGATATAAACTCAGCGCTTACAGCATGGTCTCGAGATAACCTGACTTTCGGCAGGTTCAGCACCAACGGACTTGAGTCAGGATTGGAATACCCGGATAGCAGCTTCGATTTTATATACGCCGTCGCGGTGTTCGGTCATTTTCGGGAAGATCTTCAGAAACACTGGATGAGTGAACTTCAACGTGTCCTCAAACCGGGCGGCTTTCTCCTTATTACTGTCAAGGGGAAGAACCGGATAGGTGAACTTACTGAGAAGGAAGCTGCAAAGTTCATGTCTGGAAGAATCGTCGTGATCGAACCCGAATGCTCCGGGGCGAATTACTGCCTTGTCTACCACCCTGATAGCTATTTTCGAAATACTCTCGCAGCTGATATGGAAATCCTTTATTACGAGCCATCAGGATCTCCGGATACCGCTCAGGATGTTTACCTTCTCAGATAGTCTTTGATCCGCTCAGGGAACTTACGTTAATGCTCCTGCTTTGCTTCCATTCTTTCCAGAGCCCTCTCCAGAGATACATTCCTGCTTGAAAAAACAAGCTGCATTGGACTCTCGACCAGGATGACTAAGGTTTCATCAGAAGTAAGCCATAGCGGTGCTGCTGCCAGATCATACAACGCAGTTCTTCCTCTGACTTCCGGCACAATAGTTATCACTGAATCTGGATAAATCTGAGAGACAAGGTTCAGAGCACCGGATTCTTCAGTTCCCAGGCAGGATGGATAAAGGATCAGGTTACCTGCTGGAATGCTGCCAGTCAGCAGCAAAGCAGTGTCCGGGAGTTCAGTGTACATGTCCAACGAAACAGGTACTGAAATGTAATTAGATGCATCATTAGAAAGAAAAATCAGGAATCCCGAATCGTTCTCTGTGCTAAGAGCTTCCCAAATTCTGTCTATTCCAGTTACATACCGACCCGGCCGTATCCCCAGACATTCCATTGGAGCCATGTACTCACCAGGCCAGAATGTGCCGTAACCTCCAATCTCATTCTTAACACCGTCCACAAAAAGCGGTCCATCTCCCGGAAGTTCATCTGCTATCTCTGCCAATCTCAGTGTGGTTCTATCAAGGTAGTCCGATGCAATTCCCAGAGTTCTGATCTCATCTATGGAAAACAGAATGATGCCAGCAAAGAATACTGCAAGTGCTGGATAAAGAAATTTTCTGCCATGAAGTCTCTGGACAAGAAAACCCAGAAAAAGAGCAGATCCGGGAAGAGCTGCTACAGAAAAATCAGGTCTCAGGGTAAGATTGCTGACTGGAAGCATAAGAAAGATACCCAGAGAGAACACGAGAATCCGATTCTTCCACTTCGGAATTCCAAAGTACACTGCAACCGGATAAATGAGGACAAGCAATCTTGCTGAAGCACCGAACAGCCAGGGTTGCCAGACGATAGAATTCTGCAACAGAATATTCCTCAGTATAAACGGTCCGAAAGTAGTGCTCTCGGCATAGTTCACACCGAAACCCATTGCCCGATATCTTAACACTCCATAAATGACCATTGGAACAAGGCATGTGATAATTATGAAAATCGTTTTCCGCCATTTTGATTCGTTTTCTGACGAGCAGAATGCTACCATTGCCATTACAGGAAGAGCTGCTAGAGCAGTTTCTTTCACCAGCAGTGAAATTAGAAAAAGAAATGCTGCGGCAAAGGGCATCCACTTCTTCCCAGAGTTTCTGCTCCATATAGATATCAGAATGAGAGAAGCGAGAAAAGGAATCAAAGCAAGAATGGTTGTGCTCCACGATACCCGGGCAACAGCAATTGCCATGGGGTAGGAAAACATGAAAAGAGCCGTACCGAAATAGATGGCCTCGCGTTTCCTGAGAAACCGACCTAGAAAAATGTATACAAGAAGTGAAGATACCAACAGGAGTATAAGGTTAGTTACGTGCCAGCCAGTCTGGTTCTCGGCACTCCATATTCTATTATCCATTGCCCAGCTGAAAATCATCAGTGGTCTGTATCCGCCTCCATATTGGGTGGAAAAAGCGACCGGAACTTCCCGAAGAGTATGACTGCAATCAAGAAAGTCATCGGTAAGAAATCCCGTTTGGAGAGTGGGAATATAAAGCAGTGCAACAACAAGAAGAATCACAGCCGCCGGTAGAAATTTCCTCATGGTTCTCTCTTTACCCTTCCGAGTATTCGAACAATTCAACAGCATAAGAAGAAATTTTTCTGGTCATATTCAATCTTGCTGTCTTGAATGAAATTGAAAGTGTGGGTTGGCTCAACCCAGCAAAGATCCAGACCACCAATACACGCGCTTCTTCCTGGTATACTCTCAATGAAAAACGGTTTTTCTTTTATCATAGACAAATAATACGAATCCGGAGCGTGCTCAGCAATAGAATGTGTGGGATCCTGATGCGGATCTGACTCCTGCTGAACGATTGTTCTAGAGATCGAAGTTGGATGTGTTTTTTACTGATCCAGTTAAATTATGTGAACAATAGGAGTAGAGATAATTCTGCATATAATCTCTTATGATGCTTGACCTGCATCGAAGAGTATGAATGTAGTAATCATCTCCTGGATCTCAGACTTTTTAAAGAAACGCAGTATCCTCTATCTGAGGCCTATCTCCAATATTTTTGGTCTGCCCAGCAGTGCCCCGGATACAGGTGTTATTTTCAGCAGAACCTCGTACAGTCTGTCGTCCAGGTCCGCATCAAAATGCCAGATGAGTTCACCTTCGTAGCTGCTGATGTACCTGCCGAAGATATCTCCGGATACTGTCGCATCATCCCATGTGCTTCCGTTATCCATGCTGAACGTAACCTGAAGATCAATGGTTCGATTTCGAGGGTCGGTCAGTTCGTAGGAGATTGCAACAGTGCTGTTTTGCAGGGAAATGTCACTCACGGCAGCCTGCATTACTGAAGGCAGCCTGGAATTGTTTATCGAGAGAGGGCCTGCAGCTTCGGAGAAAACAGTGTCCGCGTCAACAGCGCCAAGCCTTATTCTGAGTTCCATAGGTTCAATTCCCGGAAGGTCTTCCGATGAGTTCCAGGTGACGGTTGATTGGTATGAATGAGGAAGATACACATTATTTGCAATCAAACCGGTTGCGGGTATCCAGATGGATGAACCTTCCAGTTTATACTGCAGCACCAGAGAAATATCATCTTCCTCCGTGTCGGATATCCGGAATGAGATCGGTACGGAACCGTCAAAGTGTTCCCAGTTCCCCGGGGATGTTATCGTAACTGAGGGAAGGCTGTTATTATCTACATGAAATGGAGAAGATGGAACTGCTGTTCCGGTATCCAGGCTATCTGGAACTGCTCTGAACTTGACTTCAGAACCATCAAATCCCGGTATATCCACATCAGATTCCCAGATGATCTCGTACTCATATGTGCAGGCGGTTGGAATTGAACTCTCAAGTACGGTAGCTGTTCTCCAGTCAGTACCCGCATCGATTGAGTATTCGTACTGAACATCGAGTGGATTCTTGTCAGGGTCGGTCAGCCTGACTCCAAGAGTGATTCTGCCGGAGGCTTCCCCCTCCGGTGCGATTATCTGACCGCACAGAAATCCATCGGATTCAAGATGGAAATTGCAGAGAACGCTCCATTCTCCCGGGTCCTCATCCGCAGCTCTTACCCTCAGAGCCAGATTCTCGATATTCAATGAGTCTATATCATTGTAAGCGTGCCAATTGAATGGCTCTCCGTAGAACCATTGCGGTATTTCGAAGGTGCTGCCTGAGAGGCTGGTGTTATTCCAGGTCTGCTGGCCATCGATTGAGTACTGCGCCTGCAGCTGAATAATATCGCTCTCCGGATCCTCAACGGCATATTGAATAAGGTAAGACCCGTCCGATACTTCCTCCGACATGAAAAGGTGCAGTGTAGGAGGGACGTTGTTATCAAGATGGAAAATATTGGACAGACCACTGACACCAGGCCCGTCGGGGCAGTAAGGTGTTACTTTCAGCGCAACCTGTTCCATGTCCTGCCCCGGGAGATCCTCATCGCTGAACCAGATGATACTGCCGTGTTCATCACGGAAACTGTCTGTCTCCTGCCATGAATATCCTGCATTGGTCGAATATGCGAGTGAGATGTCTGTTACATTGCTGCCGACTATCTCATAGGGCATGGTTACAGCACCGGAGGCTTCATACGTTACACTTCCAGCCCGGGCAATGGGAAGGTAGGAGATACCGTAACTACCGGAATTGGATTCATCGCACAGCGCCTGCGGCCATGAGGCCGTCGTTGCGCTGATGGTGGAAATCGAAAAGGCTGCAAGCTTTCCCGATCTGCCCAGAACAACCAGCTCCTGATTTCCATCGCCGTCGATATCTCCTGCGGCCGGAGTTTTGGATACAGGCTGGTCAAAGTCGATGGGGAAACCGTCAATACCGTTTCCATCCGCATTCCAGGCGTATACATATCCCGCGTCTGACCCAACAATAACGCCGAGTCCATCACTGGTCCTGCTGATGATCGGTGATGTTGGAAGACCTTCTGTAACGTTCGGCCAGCGCCATTGTCCGGCTATCCTTCCACTGCCGTTGACCAGGTTTACAGAACCGTCTATGCATGATACTGCAAGTTGCAATCCTGTAATATCCGGATCAAGATGACCTATTGCCACAGCTCCGCCGGTGGACCTATTGTCAAGAAAGAATGGCCATCCATCAACACCGGCTCCGCTGGAGCTTACCACATAGAGCCTGTTATTGTATGTAGCGAAGACAACATCACCAAGACCGTCGGCATCGATATCCGCTGTAACAGGTATGCTTCCGGAGGTGAATCCCGTATTGATCGGCCATCCGGGAAGTATCGATCCTTCAACTGACAGGGCATATATCTGAGTGGTAACCAGTGCGCATACAAGTCCGTATCCCGAATTGCCTCCCAGTGAAAGCTGAGACGGCTGCCAGTAAAGTTTAGCGGGGAGCTCCACAGGCCAGCCGGGCAGAGGAAGACCATAAATATCGAGAAGATGAACGCGGGAATCAGCTGAACCGAAAGCGATCACCGGGGTCTCGTCATCATTCAGTCTGACCACCGAAATGCCCGTTATGATTCCAGATTCTGCGAACACGGGCCAGCCGGGCTGCTCGATCCCGCTGTGATCGACCATATGAATGTATCCGCCGTTGTCAGCATATACTATAACATTACCAGTTGTCGGTGAGTTAAATGCTGCCGGATTTTCTGATACTCCCCGATGGCAGGAAACAGGAAACCCGTCAAGTACCCGGCCCATTCCAGTCCATCCCCCGAGGCCGTG
>Ga0164313_10005607_pt1 | contig 11118 bp, 14 predicted proteins | sample GuaBasSedimGuay4_FD_113735 | JGI IMG/M metagenome (GOLD analysis project Ga0164313, IMG submission 113735) | Subseafloor sediment microbial communities from Guaymas Basin, Gulf of California, Mexico - Guay4, Core 4569-4, 0-3 cm | ecosystem: Environmental > Aquatic > Marine > Hydrothermal vents...
AGGTTAATAGTTTCGACCAGATTTTATTAATTTGATGATTTGAAAATGAATTAATTTGATAGTTGATAGTTGGTGGTTGATAGTTGATAGTTGGTGGTTGATAGTTGGTGGTTGATAGTTGATAGTTGGTGGTTGATAGTTGGTGGTTGATAGTTGATAGTTGGTGGTTGATAGTTGATAGTTGATAGTTGATAGAAGTTTTTAGAGAAAAGACGAAATAGAAAAGAGAAAAGGGAATATAGAATAGACTTGTCTTCTTTTGTTTTTGGTTAAGAGGAGCACCGTGTACTTTGTGCCTTCTTTGTGATCCTTTGTGATCCTTTGTGATCCTTTGTGATCCTTTGTGATCCTTTGTGATCCTTTGTGATCCTTTGTGATCCTTTGTGATCCTTTGTGGTTATAAAAAATTAATAAAAACCGGTCAACAATCAGGGATGTTCAGATAATCAAAATAGTGCAGAAACAATCAGTTCAACATAAAACAAAATACCTATTGAGAAATAATCTTTAAAATACCCTCATACAATTCACCGTTACAAACAACACTTCCTTGTTGTACCAAATCGAAAATATCATCATTTCTTTCTTTACTATATTTCTTTTTACCTCTGAAATATTCAAACTTTTCATCTTGTGAATTATCCAGGAACCACTCAAATTTATCCTTCTGTGTAAAGTCAAAATTATCCTCAGTAGATTTCACCACTACTCTTAACATCTCGTCGTCATTACATTTAAACAAATTTATGGCGCCTTCGGAAAAGTGCTCTAAATACTTCGATTTACCTAATACTTTTTCCCAAACAAGATCGCTGAACAAATTCAGCTCTTCATCTGCAATTTCAGGCTTGTCTTTTTTGATCAGCTCCCATTCTGAAATATCAATTTTTTGAGTGGCTAAGAATAATGCAAACTCTTCGTGCAATTCTTCAAATTGTTCTTTGGTAAGTTGAGCGTATCTCATTGCTGTCAATTAAAATTCATTTAAAAAATTCAGATTGCAAAAGTAACAAAATTCCCCAATTTCAAAAGAATATAACCTCGATTAATTGTTTTAAATACAAAAATAATATTGTATATTTGCACGCTTAAATTTTAACATTAAAAAAACAATTTATGAATCATTACGAAACTGTTTTCATTTTGAATCCCGTTTTATCTGACGATCAGGTAAAGGAAACAGTACAAAAGTTTTATGACTATTTGGTTTCCAAAGGTGCCGAAATGATTTCAAAAGAGGATTGGGGCTTAAAAAAATTAGCTTATCCGATCCAAAAAAAGAAAACCGGATTTTATCATCTATTTGAATATAAAGTGGCCGGTGAATCAATATCAGCGTTTGAATTGGAATTTAGAAGAGACGACAGCATCATGCGTTATCTAACGGTAAGGTTAGATAAACATGCAATAGCCTGGGCGGAAAAAAGAAGAGAAAGAAACAAATCTACTAATCCTAAAAAATAATTATGGCATCTATAGAACAACAAGCAAAAGGTGGCAGTAAAGGAGAGATTAGATATCTTACGCCTTTAGAAATTGACACTAAAGTAAAAGTAAAGTACTGTCGTTTTAAGAAAAACGGAATCAAATATATTGATTATAAAGATGCTGACTTCTTAATGTATTTGGTTAACGAACAAGGAAAAATATTACCTCGTCGTTTAACCGGAACATCTTTAAAATATCAAAGGAAAGTATCTCAAGCAATTAAAAGAGCGCGTCATTTGGCTTTAATGCCATATGTAGGTGATTTGTTAAAATAATAATAAGAAAATATTATGGAACTTATATTAAAACAAGACGTAGCTAACTTAGGATTTAAAGACGATCTAGTGTCTGTAAAAAATGGTTACGGTCGCAACTATTTAATTCCTCATGGATTTGCTGTTTTAGCTACTACTTCCGCTAAAAAGGTTTTAGCAGAAACTCTAAAACAAAGAGCACATAAGGAGGAAAGCATTGTTACAGCAGCTAATAAAACTGCTGAATCATTAAAAGCTTTAGAATTAAAAATCTCTGCAAAAACAGGAGAGGGTGAAAAATTATTTGGATCGATTGGAAATACAAATCTGTCCGAATCATTAGCGCTTGAAGGTCATGAAATTGAAAAGAAATTCATAACTATTGCTGGTGGATTAGTAAAAAGACTTGGTAAATATTCTGCCAAAGTAAGATTACACAGAGATGTAATTGTTGAATTGCCTTTTGAAGTTATTGCTGAAAAGAAGTAGTTAACAAAATCAATAAAAGTTAAAGAGACTGTCTAAAAAGAGAGTCTCTTTTTTTTTGTAGTTTTATCAAAAAATTAATTGACATTTTATTAAGTATAATGGAAGTACCTGAAATTCCTGAACTAATACATTACGCTATACCTTTCTTTATAATCACATTAATTATAGAAATTCTGATCGATGCTCGCGCAAGATCAAATTCCTATGAAACTAAAGATGCCATTACATCTATTAGCATGGGTTTAGGAAATGTTTTCCTGGGACTTATTAGCAAAGTATTAGTTTTTGCAGTTTTTTATTATCTCTATGATAATTTTAGATTATTTACTATTCCTTTTGTTTGGTGGGCATGGATCTTAATCTTATTTACCGAAGATCTCATTTATTACTGGTTTCACAGAATAAGCCATTTAAGTCGTTTTTTTTGGGCTTCACATATTGTTCATCACTCCTCTCAAAGATATAATTTAAGTACAGCACTTCGCCAGACCTGGACAGGGAGTTTTTTATCCTTTGTGTTTTGGTTGCCCCTACCCCTACTGGGATTTCATCCTGTAATGATACTTGCTCAAATGTCCATTAGCCTGATCTATCAATATTGGATCCACACTGAGTTAATCAGAAAAATGCCAGGTTGGTTTGAAGCATTTTTTAACACTCCTTCACATCACAGGGTACACCATGCCACGAACCCTCAGTATTTAGATAGAAACCATGCGGGAATTTTTATTATTTGGGACAAATGGTTTGGTTCTTATGAACCGGAAATTGAAAAACCTATATATGGTTTAGTAACCAATATTTCATCTTATAATCCATTGTACGTTGCTTTTCATGAATGGATTAATTTGTTCCGGGATGTTTTTACCAGCAAGACATCTTTCATTAACCGGTTAAAATATATTAGCAAACCTCCGGGATGGAAACATGATGGAACAGGAATATTATCTGAGGATATCCGGAATAAATGGGAATGTAAAAATGAAGCTGATAAAATATGATATGCTACTTGTTCCCCTAGCAAGAGGGGAACTGTAACGTTTAAAAGTTTATGTATTATTGGATGTAAACGTGTATTCTGAATGTTGTTCTTTTCTCTTTTTTTTATTTCCTTTTTACATCATAATCATCATCCCAATCCCGTACGTGTGGTTCGCCGAGTTTTCCCTCTGTTTTAGCGACGATCATAGATACTGTGGCATCACCTGTTACATTTACAACGGTTCTGCACATATCCAGCGGACGATCAACGGCAAATATCAAGGCCAAACCAGCCTCCGGAATTCCCGCCTGAGCCAATACAATTACCAGCATTACCATACCTGCGCCAGGAACCGCAGCCGAACCAATGCTCGCCAATGTAGCCGTGGCTACTATTCCCAATTGAACTCCAAACGACAAATCCATACCGAAAGCCTGAGCAATAAAAACGGCAGCAACCGCCTGATACAAACTCGTGCCATCCATATTAATCGTAGCTCCAATAGGCAGGACAAAACTGGATACCTCCTCCTCAACACCCAAATGTTCCGATACTCTTTCCATCGTTACCGGTAAGGTTGCGGCACTTGAACTCGTTGAAAAAGCTAAAAGTTGCGCGGGAGAAATTCCATTTATAAAAAATTTAGGTTTCTTTCCTGTAAAAACAAATACCAGTAAGATATAGAGAACGATCATTAGGAACAATCCTAAAACTACCGTTAACGCATACCAGCCCAATGCCATAAATAGATCCGCACTCGGTGATTCTACAATTAAGGCAGCTAGTAAGGCAAAAACACCATAGGGTGCCGCCAGCATTATCAGATCGATCATCTTTAAAATAACTTCATTAAAACCATCAAAGAAATCCTTGACCGGTTTTGATTTTTTTTCAGGAATTAAAATTAGTCCCACACCAAAGAATATGGCAAAGAAAATAACTTGTAACATATTTCTATTCTCACTGGATGCACCTATTATATTATCCGGCACAAGATCGATCAAAGCCTGCAATGGACCACTTTCAATTTGTGTTGCTGCCTGTTCTTTGTATTTTTCAGTATTTTGAGAGTAACTTCCAACCAGTTCCAGTCTCGTTTTTTCACTTATTGAATTTCCCGGCTTTAACGTATTTACCAACGCCAGTCCAATCGATACAGCCATTACCGTAGTTAATATGTAGATTAAAATGGTTTTACCTCCCATTTTGGAGAGTTTGGAAATATCTTTTAGATCAGATACTCCTTTTATCAAGGAACCTAAAATTAAAGGCACTGCAATTAATTTCAGAGAGTTAATAAATATTGTCCCGAATGGCTTTATCCAATCCTGTACAAGCCCTTTACCCTCCGTAAAACTTGACATCAATATTCCAAATAAAACACCAAGTACCATTCCCAACAATATTTTCCAGTGTAAGGCTAATTTTTTCATATTTGTCCAGTCTAAAACTAAATTTTAGGTAAAGTAATAAAATAATTCCAAACAAAAATATTTTAATTCTCTTTAGTGCATTTATTTATATTCCCTTACTTTTGTCGAAATTTTTTTGATGAAAAAGTTAAAACAAAGGTGGGGATTAACTTCGAATTGGCAGGTATTGGCAATTATCTTAGTTTTTAGTATCAATGGTTCTTTTGCAACATGGGTGGCGAAACCTGTTACCGAAATTTTTGGGTTAAGTTCAGAAACAACCAAACCTTATATTTTATACTTGACATTAAGAATTTTACTTATTTTTCCTATATACCAGATCACTTTACCTTTGGTAGGATGGATGTTCGGGCAATTCAAATTCTTTTGGAATATGGAAAAAAAGATGCTTCAAAGAATGGGACTCGGAAGGTTTTTTAAGTAGATTTATTTTTTTTAAAAACATGGACATAAAGCCATGTCAAAGTAAAAGAAGGAAAAAAATCCAACCCGGGCACTATTTCTTCAACAAATGAAACTAAACCCGCTATTTTACCCACATCACCTTTATACATTTTAACCATCAAAAAAGCGGAAAGCGGTGCCCATACAATATCTATGGGTGGAAATAAATAGGATGTCATCCCGATAAGATCAAACAGTAATCCAACCCATAACAGCTGATTTTTGGAATAATTTTTATTCTTATCCGACTGCACTATTTAATTTTAGATTTATACTTTTTTACGAACTTATCTAATTTCGGATTGATAACCGCCCTGCAATAACCTTGATTTTTATTGTTATTATAATAATCATTATGATAATTCTCAGCCAAATAGAACTTATCTAATTCGGTGACTTCTGTAACGATCTTATCTTCATATACTTTCTCGAGTTCCAATTGTTCAATCATTTTCAGCGCATCCTCTTTTTGACTTTCATCATGATAATATATCGCTGAACGATATTGCGTACCTACATCATTCCCCTGACGGTTTAAAGTAGTTGGGTCGTGTGTATAAAAGAATACATCCAGTAATTCCCGATAACTAATGACCTCCGGATCATAGCTCATTTGAATCACTTCTGCATACCCCGTAGATCCTGAGCACACTTCCTTATAAGTTGGATTATCAGTACTGCCACCTGCGTAACCGGGTACCACATTTTCAACCCCTTTCAATTGTTGAAATATTGCTTCGGTACACCAAAAGCATCCATTTCCAAAAGTAGCTAAAGCCATATTACTTTCCATAATTTGTTCCGTATTCGTTTTTTTATCTATCATTTTTTGAGAGAATAATAGATAAGCGATTAACGCTAATATCAGGGTAAATGTAAGTTTATTTTTCATCAGTCATTTAAAATCTATGTCGAAATAGTTAAAAGATCTTTACATTTGAATTCAAATCTTTAAATTATTTAAAACCTTAATTACAACCTTCAACATTTTATCTGTAAAATCCAAATGTGTTACCATTCTCAATTTTCCGTTCCCCATAGAAATTATTAAAATTTCTTTTGATTTTAAGGCATACACGAAATCTTGCTCAGCGATGTTATCATTCACATAAAAAATGACAATATTTGTTTCTATCGGCTCTACTTTCTTTATAAATTCTGAATTATCCAGTGCCTCTCCCAATCTTTTTGCTCTTTCATGATCGAGGGCTAATCTCTCTACATGGTAATCCAGGGCATATATTCCGGCAGCAGCCAGATAACCAACCTGCCTCATAGCTCCCCCGTATAATTTTCTAATTCGCACTGCTTTTTTTATTTGCTGCCTTGTACCTAACAATATCGAACCAACGGGAGCTCCTAATCCTTTTGATAAACATATGGAAATGGTATCAAAAAGGCTGCCATATTGTTTTGGTGTTTCATTTTTTGCAACCAGAGCATTGAATAATCTGGCACCATCCAAATGGTAGGCTAAATTAAACTCTTTACAGACTTTTTCAATTTTTTCTAATTCATTGAAATCCCAACAAGCTCCTCCCCCTTTATTCGTTGTGTTTTCAATGGCGACCAAACTCGTTATCGGAATGTGATAATTTTCAGGATCATTGATGCTTGATTTTACTTGTTCGGCATTGAACATACCTCTGTCACCATCTAATAAACAGCAAGATACGCCTGAGTTAAATGAAGCGCCACCTCCCTCAAAATTATATACATGCGCCCATTTATCACAAATAATTTGTTCGGCGGGCTGTGTATGGATTTTTAATGCCGTTTGATTTGCCATGGTACCGGAAGGAAAAAATAAAGCGGCTTCCATACCGAATATTTGGGCCATTTTATCCTGTAATTCATTCACGGTAGGATCCGCCATAAAAACATCATCTCCAACCTTTGCTGCCATCATGGCTTGTAGCATCTCCTTAGTTGGTCGTGTAATAGTATCACTAATTAAATTTATTTCCATAATTTCCAATTGAAAGTCTATTTTTGTAAAATGATCACATCCGAGCAAATCAAATTACTAACAGAGCGCATTGGCAAGTTAAAAAGCTATTTGCAAATAGACAATAAAAAGATCGAGATTTCCAATGAGGAAGAAAAAGCCTCTGATCCTGATTTTTGGAATAACCCAAAACAAGCCGAAATATTAATGAAATCCCTTCGGGAAAAAAAGAAGTGGGTGGAGGATTTTAATCAGGCTAAGACAGAAGTTGATGATCTGGATGTACTCTATGATTTCTTTAGCGATGGCGACGCCTCTGAGGAGGAAATAGAACAGCAATATCATAAATCCCTTGAGCTCATAGAATCTTTAGAATTTAAAAATATGCTCTCTGATGAAGGAGATAATTTAAGTGCTGTTTTACAGATAACTGCCGGTGCCGGAGGAACAGAAAGTTGCGACTGGGCACAGATGCTGATGCGTATGTATATAATGTGGAGCGAGAAACAAGGCTATAAAATTAAGGAATTGAACTATCAGGGTGGAGATGTGGCAGGTATAAAAACGGTGACTCTTGAAATAGATGGTGAATATGCCTTTGGCTATCTTAAAGGAGAAAATGGCGTACATCGATTGGTACGGATATCTCCATTTGACAGTAATGCCAAGCGGCATACCAGTTTTGCTTCAGTTTATGTATATCCCCTGGCGGATGACAGTATCGAAATAGAAATTAATCCGGCAGATATTACCTGGGATACATTTAGAAGTTCAGGTGCAGGCGGACAGAGTGTAAACAAAATTGAGAGTGCTGTGCGACTTAAACATGCTCCATCGGGGATTATTATTGAAAATCAGGAGTCCAGATCACAGCTTGAAAACAAAACCAGAGCTTTAAAACTATTAAAATCTCAATTATATGAAGTGGAGCTGCAAAAACAGAGAGAGAAAAGAGATAGTATTGAATCCAGTAAAATGAAAATTGATTTTGGTTCTCAGATCAGGAATTATGTGATGCACCCGTATAAACTGGTCAAAGATGTACGGACAAAATATGAAACAGGCAATGTTGATGCAGTAATGGATGGTGATCTGGATGGGTTTATTAAGGCTTTTCTTATGGCCAGTGGACAAAAAAGTAATGAAGAAGTACTATGATGATTAATATAACTACAATTATATTTGATCTGGGTGGAGTTTTAGTAGATTGGAATCCTGAATATGTTTACCGGGATGTCTTTGATAAAGATCAAGATAAAGTGGATTGGTTCTTAAATAATGTTTGTACTTCTGAATGGAATGTCCAACAAGATGCGGGAAGAACTTTAGAAGAAGGAACAGACATTTTAGTGAAACAATATCCTCAATATGAAGATTGGATAAGAATCTATTATGACAAATGGGAAGAAATGTTGGGTGGACCAATTCAGGAAACGGTCAATCTGCTGAACAAATTAAAAAGAGACAATAAATACAGATTACTGGCCCTGACCAATTGGAGTGGTGAATTATTTCCAATTGCCCTCGAGAGGTATGAATTTTTAAAATATTTCGAAGGTATTGTAGTTTCCGGTGATGAAAAAACGGCAAAGCCCTTTCCAAAAATATACGAGACAATAATAGAAAGGTATCAATTATCTCCTGAGAATTGTGTATTTATTGATGATAATTTTGAAAATGTAAGAGCTGCCGGAAAATTGGGAATTTATGGTATTCACTATAATTCACCTGAACAATTAAAAGAAGAATTATACAGGATCAAAATCTCGATCTAGACCCCAATTTCTTTAATTTTCATTATAGATTATCTCTATAGCAATACCATATATAGTTCTATATCAATGCTTAATGTGCTTTACTTCGTGCAATAGTTTAATGTTGATTTTGAATTCCAAATTTAACAAAACTAAAAGCTAATGGAGGTTCTTTCAATAATTGTTCGTCAAATATTTTCGAATTTCACGATTGAATTCGACCTAAAATTAAGTAAACTCTGCTCCGTTCTTTCTAATTACAGCGATATGAATTCTATTTCTTTTGCAGATTAGCCAGCGGTCAAATTAGTGCATTTTGAATTATATCCGCCCCACTCATTCTATGTTCTGAACAGGGGCTTATTTTTATTAATGAAAATCCAAATACAACGAGTTTAATAGATCTATCTTTGTATGCCACGGTTTGAAATATTAATATTTAGAACAGGAGTATCATTTTTATAAAATATTGATCTATGAGTATTCTACCATCAGAAAAAGTTAAAGAGTTAGGTCTGGAATTACCTCCGGCACCAATACCTGCAGGCCTTTACAGACCAATTTTAGTGGTTGGTAAACTTTTATATGTATCAGGGCAAGGGCCTATTAAAATGGATGGTTCTCTAATGATCGGCAGAGCCGGAGATGATCTGACAATTGAACAGGCAAAACTAGCCGCAAGGCAGGTTGGACTTACAATGCTTTCCACAATTCAAACCCATTTTGGCGATCTTAATAAAATTAAAAGGCTTGTAAAAGTGCTGGGCATGGTAAATTCAGCTCCTGATTTTGGCAAGCAACCACTTGTAATGAATGGGTTTAGTGAATTAATGGCGGATATTTGGGGGTTGGAGTATGGTATTGGCGTTCGCAGTGCCGTTGGAATGATGCTTCCGGATAATATCCCGGTGGAAGTTGAGGCGATGTTCGAGTTACATTAAATTAATGAATGAATAATGGGAAGCTTCCAGGATTTCATTTCGACGATCCCTTTTTCCATTTATTTATGTTTTCTTCATTTTCTTCAACTTCAAAGAGGAAGGAGTTCTTTTTAGATACTTCTATCGCTTCTTCTGCAAAAACTATTGCCTCCTCATATTTCCCCTGTGAGGCCAGGATCTGAGATTTTAACATCCAAGGGGAAGGATTAGGTGCATTTAAAGCAATAGCTATGTCTATATAATACAGGGCCTTCTCCTTTTCATTCAATTCATAAAAATAGTACTGTGCTGCTGCCGAAAAATTATACCAGTCCTCTGTGGACTCACTCAAGACTTTATTAATTTCATTTATCGCTTGCACCCGGGTATCCGTTTCTATTTCCAAATTAATACTCAAATTTTCCCAGGCCATTTTCAGCACGCCTTTTGACTTACTCACATCAACGAAGGTATAAGTGCACATTTCAGTATAGTCAATTTTTCGCGGGATTATTTCGATCCTTAGAACATCGTTATCCTTATTATAATTGTAAGCACCCCATTGCTTCCAATCACTATTTAATATCACTATCCATTTGTCTTTTTTAGGAATCATAAACAATCCATATTTCCCCGCCGGAATTTTGTTCCCCGCTATACTAATTGAATAATTAAAGGCAATAACTGTTGCTTCGTTCGCTCCTGCCCGCCACACCTTATCATAAGGAACCAATCCTCCTATAATTTTTCTGCCATTGGCACTTGGTCTTCCGTAATCAATTGATACAGAACAGACTCCAATAGTTTGGCTGATGGAGGCACTGGGACTCGATCTGGGTATTTCCAATGTCTGTCCATTCAATATAGTATTGAATAATAAGGGGGTAAGAAAAAAAAATACTAAATATTTGGCGTAAAACTTCATAATTGGTCTTTGAGAGTGAATAAAGATAATCAATTCACACGAAAAAAATAAAATTACACTTTCTTAGAAAGTGGCTTTGGCTAGCCCTTATAAGGGTCATCAATTTGATTTTTTTGAATGTCCAACATCGATCAACCCAGCCTGCCGGCTGGCAGGGATTTTAGATTTTCGAAGTCAAATTTATGAACATCGATTGACGATCTAAGAATTATGAAGTTAAAATGAACATCCCTGATTACTATTGACCGTTATTAGACATTATTTTCAGGTAAAAAAATTAAGAACTGGAGAACCATAATCTCTACTTATTGCATCATTCTATCATTCTATCATTGACAAAATAAAGCAGTAAGAACTATAAACCCGCTTTATGCATTGGAACTTCGTAATGAGGATCTAAACAGCAATAAATCAGGGAGTTTTATTGGTTTTAGCATAGCACCGTTATGGTTAAATCAAAAAACTCAACGAAGTTTCTGAT
>Ga0164313_10005609_pt1 | contig 11115 bp, 6 predicted proteins | sample GuaBasSedimGuay4_FD_113735 | JGI IMG/M metagenome (GOLD analysis project Ga0164313, IMG submission 113735) | Subseafloor sediment microbial communities from Guaymas Basin, Gulf of California, Mexico - Guay4, Core 4569-4, 0-3 cm | ecosystem: Environmental > Aquatic > Marine > Hydrothermal vents >...
CTTCCACGCTTTTACTTTCAAATTCTAAGACAGGGGACATGGTCTTCCTTCCTTTTATGCATATTTTTTCTGAATGTAGGTCTGCTGTGCAATCGATAGGATATTGTTAATCAGCCAGTAGAGCACAAGCCCTGAAGAAAAATTGATGAAAATTACCGTAAAGACGATAGGCATGAGCATCATCATTTTTGCCTGAGTCGGGTCTCCGGGCGGCGGGGACATTTTCTGCTGCAACAACATCGTTGCGCCCATAATGACCGTCAACACAGGTATACCATACGGCGGCTGCATAAATGGTATCGAAAAGGAGAAATGGAACAGACGATCCGGGGCAGACAGGTCGTTAATCCACAAAAAGAAAGGGGCGTGGCGAAGCTCGATAGCCTGATAAAGCATTCGGTAAAGTGCAAAAAAGACGGGTATTTGCAGGACCATGGGAAGACATCCACCCATGGGGTTGATTTTGTAGGTTTTGTACAATGACATGATTTCCTGGTTCATCATCTTTTTGTCATCTTTATGTTTCTCTCTTATCTCTGCCATCAGCGGTTGCAAGCGCTTCATTTCGCTCATGGACTTATAGCTCTTTGATCCAAGCGGCCAGAGCAGAATTTTCGTCAATATGGTCAGGACAATAATGGCAATACCATAGTTGGGAACTCTGCCGTAGATGAAATTCATGAACCATAGAAGCGGTTTTGCGATTATGTCGAACATACCGAAATGAATGGCCTTACTGAGATCGTGGCCGACGTCCTTGAGAACCTGCATGCTTTTCGGGCCGAAAAATATCTCGTAGGCAAAGCGCTTCTGGGTCCCTGATTGAATCGTGTTTTCCAGCCCGATGAAACGGCTACCCAAGATCCCCTCGCTGTCCAGGGAGAGTTTCATTACGCCCTTGGTGTCATCCAACGGAACTATACTCTTCATGAAATATCTGTCCACAATCGCTAACCACTTGATTTCACCAGGATATTCGCTCTTGTCTTTGATTTTCTTTTTCTTGATCTGTTCAAGCTTACCATCAATCAGGGCACAGGGGCCCTCGAAGGAATACCCACCCTTTTCGGTATCGGAATCATTTTTAATACCCAGGATAACCTTGTCAATAATCGGCCGGTCAGATCCGTTTTTGATGTCGACTGTCAGCTGGATAAGGTAACTTTCAGGTGTAAACGTGTATCGCTTTTCAACCAGAACGCCGGCATCAGAGCGCCATGTAAAAACAATTTCCTTTTCCGTGTCTACAACCCTGAGCGTGTCCGGAGCTTCTTCGGCGGAAAAAGTGGCGTCTTCCAGGCCGGGAATGCTCTTTCCGGCCAGGGATATCCTAAGCATGTCACGGCTGGCGGCCGGAGGGATCAGTTCTTTATAGGCGGCATCCGGGGCAATACTTTCCCTGAATTCTTTCAAAACATAGCTCTGAAATACGGCGCCCTTCTCGTTAATGGCCACCGAATACAAGGGTGACTCAACCGTAATCATCCGGGGCAGCGTTTTTTGTGAACCAACGGGCGCCTTTGCCACATAGGGCTCCACGGGTTTTTCTTCCACAGCTTTATTGACAGGTGCTTCCGCATGGGCCGCTATTTCTTTTTCGGTTTTCTGGACTGCGGTCTCTGCTATCGGTGTCTCAGGTGTCTGTTTCTCGACGAAAAAGAAATTCCACAAAAAAAACACAAGAAATGACAGCACGATTGCAATCAATACACGAGCTTGCTCCATTATCTTCTCCTACTGGTCGGTTTTCTGCCTACAACGAACGGAAAGCACTCCGGTTGAAGTTTCACAAACAGGTTAGCTGGGGAATAAAGCGTGTGGAAAGCTACGAAAATGGGCGCGGATAACCACCTGCACAGGAACCGATCAGGGAACGGGATCTATTCCACCTGGATGATATGGATGGCATTTCAATATCCGCCTGATCGAAAGGGACAGGCCTTTTACCGTTCCATATCGCGCTATCGCCTCATAGGAATACTTGGAACAACTGGGTGAAAATCGGCAAGCTGGACCCAACACCGGAGATATCGTATATTGGTATGCTTTTATAAGGATGAGAAATAGATACTTAATGACAACAAGCCCTCTTGATCTTCTCAAACAAACCATTTAAGGAATGAAACATTTCCTCAGATGTTAAATCCACTGCTTCTTTCTTCGCGATAACATTGATATCAAGATACGGTTGAGTGCACTTCCGGTTTAACCGGAAGTGTTCGCGAACGATTCTTTTAATCCTGTTCCTTGTGACTGCTTTCCCGACCCGCTTGGTTACGGTGATACCAATTCTCGATGCGCTGTTTTGACCGGGGCAGTAACAGGCAATAAAGTACCTGTTCTGCACTTTTCTACCCTGTTGAGAGACCTGAACAAATTCGCTTCGTTTTCGCAGCCTATCTGCTTTGGTATATGCGTTGTCGCTCAACAGAAAAATTCCCGTAACCAATCGGTGCTCTTGTTCCGCCAAACAAACGTTTTAAACCTGTTGATAAATCCTTTCTGACAAATCTGTTAGTGGGTATAAGGATGGCGCCTAGGCGCTTAACCGTTTTCTACCCTTTTGCCGTCTCCTGTTGACAATTCTTCTTCCTGCCTTCGTGGACATCCGATGTAAAAAGCCATGCGTTCGGGCACGTTTAATCTTGCTTGGCTGGTACGTTCGTTTCATTTTATTTTACCTCTGTGATAAGTTTTTTTATTCCAACATGTTTAACCTAAAAATAAGATCATATATCTTTTTATTTGTCAACAGGGCTTTTTTCTTAAACCGTAAATAAAACAATATGAAATTGCATACCTTTTTAAGGTCCCATGCTCTCCAGGATATCATATTCTTCCATGTGAAATTTTGGGTTTGGGTAAATAGCGACACGTTTTCCGATCTTTCTTTCAAGGGAACTGATCAGCGTGTTCTCTTCACCGTAAAGCAACTCAGCGATCTCCGGATTCACCCGTACCGTAAACCGGACTCCCATCATATTTCCGGCCTCTTTCAGAACGGCCCGGTATATATTATAGCTGATTGTTTTTCTGGAAACGATATATCCCTCACCGTCACAGTAGCTACAGGGCTCACAAAGTAGCCTCGTTAGCGGCTTTCTTACGCGTTTGCGTGTCATCTGGAGGAGTCCCATTTCAGACATGGGGAGCACATGGGTCTTGCTGCGATCTTTTTTCAGTGCCTCCGTCAAAGCATTAAACACCTTTTCCTGGTTGGATATTTTTTCCATATCTATAAAATCGATGACAATGATACCACCGATATCTCTTAATCGAACCTGATAGGCAATTTCTTTGACCGCCTCAAGGTTGGTTTTGGTAATCGTTTCTTCCAGATTGTATTTGCCCACATACCGACCGGTGTTTACATCGATGGCGACCAGCGCTTCTGTTTGCTCGATAACAATATACCCGCCTGATTTTAGCCAGACTTTTCGCTTGAGTGCCCGCGAGATATCGCCTTCCAGGTTGTAGGCTTCAAAAATCGACTCGGTTCCGTCGTAACATTCCACGGACTCCTTTAAACTCGGCATTAACGTATCCAGGAAAGAAAGAATCGATTCGTACCCTTCCCGTGAGTCGATAACGAGCCTCTCCGCATCCTGGATGAGAAGGTCCCTGACGGCACGAAGACTTACCGAAAGTTCCTGGTGAATCATGCTTGGACAAGACGCTGTTTCGTATTTTTTTTTGATGCCGGCCCAAATGTTTCTAAGAAAACCCATTTCATAAGACAGTTTTTCCTGTTGAATCCCCTCGGCAACCGTCCTCACGATGTAGCCAAGATTGTCAATTCTCGAGGCGCTTACCATCTCTTTGAGTCGATCTCTTTCAACGTTGTCCTCGATTCGCCGTGAAATGCCTATATGGTTGGAAGTTGGCATCAGGACAAGGAAACGACCAGGAAGCGAAAGATAGGAAGAAATCCGGGCGCCTTTTGTTCCCATGGGTGATTTGACCACCTGGACCAGAAGTTCCTGTCCTTCCGTAATCAACTCCTCGATATTGGTTGATTTTGAAACAAATGCTCCTTGGGAGGTCCCGCCTTCTAAAAGAGGTGCTTCATCTTCGCTGTCTAACGATTCAAAAAGTCGTTCTATTTCCTTGAGATTATCCCCTAAAACATCATCCACATATATAAAGGCCGCCTGGTCCAGACCGATATCCACGAAAGCTGCCTGCATGCCTGGAAGTACCCGCTGCACTCTTCCCTTATATATATTTCCAGCAATATCCAAGCCGTCGTTTCTCTCGATAAAAAGCTCCGCGATCGTTCCATCTTCCAGCAGCGCCACGCGTGTCTCGTGTTCAGCTACATTGATGACGATCTTTTTATACATGAATGCCCCCTTTGATTATGGATGCCTGTTTTATATCTTCCGTCGGCAATGCAAAAACCCGCCCTAACACCATCGCCGGCCTGATCCGTTTTCCTCCCTGGTTTTGAATCATTAACTGTATGCTGTTCGGCTGAACTAAATCAATATTTAAAATTCCGGCTTTAAGATCCATGGTGCCGGAAACGCCCTTTTTATTCGTGAACGCGTATTCGACTCGCCTGCTTTCTACAAACCGATCAAGCCGTTTTTTATCAAATACACCCTCTTTGAGCGTAACCGTATAATGATCCACAGGGGGTTCCTGGGCCGACCGCTTGGTGGTTACCACTTCGCATCCTTTGATGAAAAGTCCCTCGGGAAGTTCCTGATTTGTTCTTCGAACCAGCTCGTCACAGGCGATATCGCTTTTCACCGAAATGAAAAAAAACTCATCGACACCCTCCATGCCCATGGGCAACGGATCGTCAAAGGATATCCTGGGCATTGGATGAAATCCGTTAGAATAGACCAGATCGACACCTGCCCGCCTAAACGCCCGGTTGATAATGTTAACCAACTCCAGATGCCCGAAAAACCGGGTGTCCTCTCTCTTTGAATAAAACAACTTCAGTTTCCTGAAAGCTGTTTGGGGTGCGGCGTCGGGTTTGTCTATCCGGAGGGGTTCTGTTTTTGCGGCCGCTTCGAACAGATGCGGTGAGATGCTTTCAAAATCACAGACACCGCACTGCTGGCATGAATGCCAGCGACAGTCTTCTGTTTTGGTACCTTCTAAGGCACCCATCCATTCTTTGATTAAAAACGCTTTTTCAACGCGTACATCGATATGATCCCACGGAAGGGGTTCTTCGAGGTCTTTTTGCCGGCTCGTATAAAAATCGATATCAATTTTCGATTCTGCAATGGACGTCTGCCATGTGGCAAAATTAAACCGATCGCTCCACCCATCAAACCGGCAACCCTTTTCAAAAGCCCTTACCAAAAGACTGGATAGACGCCGGTCTCCTCTCGCCCAGAGTCCTTCCAGAAAGCTGACCTCTGGATTCTGCCACTTAAATTTCACACCTGGAAGTCGCAGTTTCGAGCGCAGCCATTCAATGCGCGTCCTGGACTCTTCAAGGGACAACTGGGTTGCCCACTGAAAAGGTGTGTGCGGCTTCGGAATAAAGGTTGCGACGCTTACATTCAACCTGCCATATCGGCCATTGGGGCTCTTTATTTTTCTCAGTTTTTTTACCAGATCCACAATACCCTGTATATCGGTTTGGGTTTCTGTTGGAAGCCCGATCATGAAATAAAGCTTGATTACGCGCCAGCCGGCAGAGAAAGCATCCTGAACGGTCGCGACGATTTCATCTGTCGTGATGTTTTTGTTGATGACATCACGTAACCGCTGACTTCCCGCCTCCGGCGCTATGGTAAATCCCGTCTTTCGAACCTTTTTAATCGTCCGCATGAGTTCGGGCCCCAGTGTTCCGGCCCGGAAAGAAGGAAGCGAAACGGATATGTGTTGTGAAGAAAATCTGTGCATCAACGTGTTTATCAGGGGAGAGATCCCGGTGTAATCGCCGGTACTCAGAGAGAGCAGAGACAAGTCTTCATAGCCGGTACTCTGAAGGCACCTGTCCGTAAGATCCAGTATTGTATCCATGGAACGCTCCCTGACCGGGCGGTAAATCATGCCGGCCTGGCAGAATCGGCAGCCCCTGGTACACCCCCTTGAAACCTCCAGGCGTAAACGATCATGAACCGGCTTTCCGTAGGGAACCACCGGCATGTCCGGAAACAGGGCTTGATTGAGATCACTCACAATGGCCCGCTTGACCCGCCCAGATGCGGTTGGGCAACTCTCATTCAGGGGATGTGTAATCTGATGCCCCTTTTCATTGTACGCTACCTGGAAAACAGACGGTACATAGACGCCTTCCAGGCTCGACCATTTTTTCAGGAGGGCTTTCTTGTCCACTCGGCCTTTACTTGCCATTTTTATTCGGACGTCAGCCATCTCCAGAATGACGTTCTCCCCGTCTCCGATCACGATGGCATCGAAAAAATCCGCCACGGGTTCCGGGTTGCTGGCACAAGGACCGCCTGCGATAACCACCGGATCCGAATCGGATCTTTGTGATGCGTAAAATGGAACACCCGCAAGGTCCAATATCGTTAACATGTTGGTATAATTGAGTTCATATAAAAGACTGAACCCTATGATATCGAATTGTTTCAGGGGATACCGTGATTCCAGGCTCGCCAGGGGAAGGCTGGACGCTCGCATCAACGATTCCATGTCCTCAGCCGGTGAAAAGACCCTCTCGGCAGCAATGTTCCGACGTTGGTTTAAAATGTGATACAGAATCTGCATGCCAAAGTGGGAAGTACCGATTTCATAGAGGTCCGGAAACGCCAATGCGATTTTCAACTGGACCTTTGACAAATCTTTTTTGCATGTGTTGACTTCTGTTCCCAAATAACGACTCGGTTTATTCACCAGGGGCAAGATGTCTTGAATGGTTTTCAGGGTCATGATATGTCTTTCTCAATATTATATTGCAAGTGATCTGAAATCTGTTTCAAATATAGCCTTTTATGTTATTCGAAAATAGCGAATGTTCACAAGGTGCAGCATCTCATATTTTCGGTATATTTTAATCACGAATAACGATTATGCAAAAATTATCCTCATACTTCAATCGGTTTCTGTGCGTGTTCTTGTTTCTTCTCTGGTTCCCGGTTGCCGGCAACAGCCATGAATTGGACCGCAGGAACGCTGTTGTGAGTGCCATTGAAAAAATCGGCCCGGCTGTTGTCAATATCAGCTCCGAGTATCAAGTCCAGACACGACGCAATCCCTTCTCCGACCTTGGAATGAATCCCTTTTTCGACTCCTTTTTTAAAGATTTTTATGATCCGGGTTTAGAGCACCGCGAGAAACGAACCAGCCTCGGTTCCGGTGTCATCATCGATGGCAAAAGGGGGTTCATACTTACCAATGCGCATGTTGTCACCCAGTCGGAATCAATCTCGGTCGCCCTGAAGGATGAACGGGAGTTTCAGGCACAAATCGTGGGTGTGGATCCTGATTCGGACCTGGCTGTATTGAAAATTGGAAACCAGGAAGACCTGCCGGCGATTGAAATGGGAAATTCCGAAGATCTCATGATCGGCGAAACCGTCATCGCCATCGGCAACCCATTCGGTTTTTCTCATACGGTTACCACCGGTGTCATCAGTGCGCTTAACCGGAGTGTTCGTACCGATGATGCGGTATATCACAATTTCATCCAGACCGATGCGTCCATCAATCCCGGCAACAGCGGAGGGCCCCTGCTGAACATCAATGGTGACTTGATTGGCATCAATACCGCCATCTATGCCAAGGCACAGGGCATTGGATTTGCCATCCCCATCAACAAGGCCAAGCGTATCGTCTCAGACTTGATTCAATATGGCGAGGTGGTCCTTTCCTGGACAGGGCTTTCTCTGCAGGACCTCGACAAGGAACTAGGCTACTACTTGAAGGTCCCCGAAAACAAAGGCGTCATTGTCAAAGACATTGAGCCCGGCAGTCCTGCCATGATCGCAGGTGTCCGCAAAGGGGATATCATTCTTGCCCTTGATAAAATCCCGATTCGTACGGTCGATGACTATCAACAAGCCCTAAAAAGTTTTTCTGTCGGTTCCAAAATCAAATTAAAAATATTACGTGATGCCCAACAAAAAACACGTTCATTGACAACATCTGTATTTCCGGAAGATCGCGCATCTGAGCTGACCGACAAACTTTTGGGCATCTTGATCGAGGACTTGTCACCCACGCTTCGCCAAAGATATCAAATTTCCGCCAAAGAGGGGGTCGTGATTTCAAAGATTGCCCCCCAGTCATACCTGGCGGGTATCGGCGTCGACGTTGGTGATGTGATTCGGCAGATGGATGACCAGGCCATTTCCTCTGTTGATGATTTTAAAAAGGCTATCATCAAGTGTCGTCAGAAAAAAGCCCTTGTGATTCTTTTACAGCGGGGTGGACAAGGATATTATATCACCGTAAAACTATAACCTGAATTGAGCGATTTTTATCTCGATCTGCACCGATCTCTTCGGGAAAAATCGCTCAGTTCAAGTATGAAGGAATCAAACATATGTCGCGAATTAAAATCAACCACCTGTTAAGATCTGAAAACCCCTTAGAAAATGTCCTGATCAAAGGATGGGTTCGAACCAAGCGGGACACAAAAACGTTTTCCTTCCTGGAAATAAATGATGGGTCCTGTTTGAAAAACCTTCAAGTCATTGTCGACGACAGCCTGTCAAACTACGGAGAGGCAAAACAACTCACCACAGGCTCGGCTGTTGCAATACACGGGAACTTGATACCCTCGAAAGGAAAGGGACAGCTGTGGGAACTTACAGCCACGGCGATGGAGGTTGTCAGCCTGGCACCCGAAGAATACCCGTTGCAAAAAAAACGACATACCGATGAATATTTAAGAACCATCGCCCACCTGCGGCCCAGGACCAACAAGTATGGTGCGGCCTTCCGAATTCGATCCGAGTTAGCCTACGCGATTCATCTCTTTTTTAAAGAGCGTGGATTTAAATACATCCATACACCCATACTAACGGGGTCGGACTGTGAAGGTGCGGGAGAACTCTTCCGGGTAACAGCTTTTGATTTGAACAACCTGCCCCTCAAAGACGGCAGCCCTGATTATTCCCGTGACTTTTTCGGAAAAGAGGCCAACCTGACCGTTTCCGGGCAACTGGCGGCAGAAATGTTTGCCCTGTCTCTGGGGGATATTTATACCTTCGGGCCCACCTTCAGAGCTGAAAATTCCAATACACGACGGCACGTGGCGGAATTCTGGATGGTGGAACCGGAAATGGCGTTTTGTGACCTTAAAGGTAATATGGATCTCGGTGAAGAAATAATCCGGTTTTTAACCACCTACATCATGGATGCTTGCCAGGAAGATATCGAGTTGTTTGCAAAATTTGTTGACAAGAATCTCATGGCAACCCTGGCATCGATTGTTGAATTCGATTTTGTTCGTCTTCCTTATGCGGAAGCCGTGAATATTTTAAAGATTTCCAATGCTTCATTCGAATTCGAAATTGACTTTGGGAAAGACCTGCAGTCCGAACATGAACGCTATCTTACCGAAAAGCACTTCAAAAAACCGGTCATCGTCTATGACTATCCCAAGGAAATAAAAGCCTTTTACATGCGTTTGAACGATGACAACCAAACCGTTGCCGCCATGGATGTCCTGGTACCGCAAATCGGGGAAGTCATCGGTGGCTCCCAGAGGGAGGAACGCTACGGGATTCTTGAAAAACGTATTGTCGCAGCCGGCCTTCCAAAAGAAGCCTACTGGTGGTATCTGGACTCACGCCGGTATGGCAGTGTGCCTCACAGCGGTTTTGGTCTGGGATTTGAACGACTGCTCATGCTGTTGACCGGCATTACCAACATCCGAGATGTGATACCCTTTCCCAGGACACCCAACAACATCGAGTTCTAAATTTTCCAGTGCGAATTTAGCGGGCGCGACGTCGTCGCTCTAATTTAATGGCCTAACCAGTGTCCGTCCAGAAATGAGGATTTTTGCATGAGATCAAGGCGGACGACAGATTTAACCCGGGATAAAAGCAGTAACAATTATTCCAGCAATAGCTGTTATCATTCCAAGCCCCTGAGTTTTTGTGATTTTGTCTTTTAAAAATATAATGGCCAGTGTTATGGTTACTATCGATAAGGCAGAAGCGATGGGCGTAATCAATATTGCATCGCCTATCGTTAATCCATAATTAACCAACGCGACGGCTCCGGCCTCTATGCTGCCCATTATTAGAACCATTATCTTTGTTTTTTTAGGCGCTTTAGTAAGGACAAGCTCACGTTTAATGAGAAAAGAAAAGAGCAGCAAGAACATAATAATTCCAAACTTCACAAATAGCGTTGTCGGTAACCATCCAATTCTTTCAGATATAACTTCGCTAATATTCCAAAAAACGCCAAAGAAAAATGCGCCCAAAACGGTTTCCCTGACGCCGAGTGAAAGTTTAAAACTATGATTTTTGATATCACTCCAATTTAAAGATGCTATAGTGACGCCGAAAATAATCATGAAGACACCCAAGGACTGCATTGCGGAGAGCCGCTGGCCCATAAATATATAAGCAAACAGCATCGTGAAAACAGCCCACAGATTCATAACTACGGCTATGATCGATACATTACCTATCTCAAACCCTTTGAAAAATAATAAGTATCCAGCCGAATAAACAATTGCAGCGATGGGGAGCAGGATGATTACCAAAATAGGGATGTTTAGGTTTATGGTGAATGTGACTAAAAGCAGAAGGAGAGATATAAAACCCGCCAGTTGTGACCAAAAGAAGGATTTAAAAGGTCCTATTTTTTTGGAATAAACACCACCTAAATAATCGTATATTCCCCATCCAAACATACCCCCTAATCCAGTTAATATACTTAGAATGGCTGTATTCATAAATTTGTATGATGTTTTTTTAACGGAATCATAACCAATAAAAAGGTGCCCCCGAAAGCGGATGGGTGATCCCTGTGCGAAAGTGAAACTGTCTGAGGTCCATAGAGCCCGTAATGCCGAACAGTTTGTAAATATAACCCGATAAACGCATCCGGTATTCAAAATACAAAATTCATCTTAAAGATATGGCCCTGTTCGGCATTACGGTCTCTTGGGAGCGAGTTTTTCACGTTCGCACAGGGATTATCCATCCGCGATACCAC
>Ga0164313_10005610_pt1 | contig 11114 bp, 20 predicted proteins | sample GuaBasSedimGuay4_FD_113735 | JGI IMG/M metagenome (GOLD analysis project Ga0164313, IMG submission 113735) | Subseafloor sediment microbial communities from Guaymas Basin, Gulf of California, Mexico - Guay4, Core 4569-4, 0-3 cm | ecosystem: Environmental > Aquatic > Marine > Hydrothermal vents...
CTATCCACAAGCTTACGTCACGGAGCACCTCTCAACGCAATCGTTGGACAGCTCGGTAAGTGTGACGGTGAGGTTACGGCCTTCAGTAAGGCCTTAATGCGCGTACTGCGCAAATATATTACTGATGAGGAATACCTGGCGACGTCCGCGTGTCAGGAGTGCGGCAGCAAGAACCTGGCTCTTCAGGAAGGCTGCCTTAAGTGCGCTGACTGCGGGTTTAGCGGATGCCAGTGATATGAAAACATGTACCAAGTGCGGTGAGCCTAAGCATACGTCCGAGTTCAATAAGGATAAGTCTACGGCCGACGGTCTTCGATGTGCCTGCCGTACTTGTACTAAGAAGGCATACAGAGGTTGGTATAACTCTGAGCAGGGTAATGCTAAAAAGCGCCAGTATGATAAGAACAGGGATAAAGAATATCTCCAGGAGAAGAATAAAAAGTGGCGCGCTGACAACCCTGAGCAGCACTTGTTGAATGTGAAACGTTGGCGTGAGCTGAATCCCGGTAAGGTGGTAGCGTTGGAGAAGCGTCGCCCTTCTCGCGCCGCCTGGTACAGGAAGAAGCGCAAAGAAGATGTTAATTACAGAATCGCAGGTTCTCTCCGCGTCCGTTTGAACGCAGCAGTGAAGGCGCAGTTGAAAGGCTCCTATGTTAAGCAAGGTTCCGCTATAGAGAATCTTGGATGTTCTATGGGGGAATTTATTGACCATATAGAAAACCTTTTCCAGGATGGGATGTCTTGGGAAAACCACGGTGATTGGCACTTGGATCATGTCAGGCCTTTGTCAGGGTTTACTCTGATGGAGCCCGATCAGTTATCTCAGGCCTGTCACTATACCAATCTCCAGCCCCTTTGGGCGAGGGATAATTTGCGAAAGGGTAATAAGGGGAAACAAGAGTAGGCCCAGGCAGTTGCTGGGCCGAAGAGCGGGGAAAAAATAATTCAAAAGCGGGGAGTGAAGTGAGGTGGCCTTATGGCCAAGAGACTTACTCCTACCGTAAAGTGTGAGGTTTGCTACACTCGGTACAAATCATTAGCAGGTCATTTAAAGACACACGGTTTAAACGCAAAGGCGTACAGAGGGCAGTTCGCAGATGCCCCCGTTGTTTCACCGCTAACCAGACGACGTCTGCAGTTAGCTCGCTTGAGGTTCGTTCTAAAGAAGAAGGGAAAGATCAGTCCTCAGACCCCCAAGGGTTTGAAGATTTCACTTGCCAACCGGGGACGGAAACACACGGCCGAGACGATCGAAAAGATTCGACAGTCCAGGACGGGATCCACTCTGTCTGAAGACCACAAGATGGCCATCAGTGCCAGCCTTTTGGGACATGAGGTTAGTGCCGCGACCCGAACTAAGCTCAGCAACGTGAAGTTTACAGACGAACGCAGGAAGAATATCTCTGAGGCCCAGACCGCGGAGAAGAGTAACTCGTGGAAGGGCGGTAAGTCAAGACACCTGTACTTTGGCAAGGGTAAGTACCGACTGAAGAGAATTTTCGGGGACCCCTTAGCCTGCTTCTTCCCCGGCTGCGACAAGGTTGAGGGAGACAACGTAAAGAGTTTAGATTGCCATCACCTCGACGGTGACCATGAGAACAATCCTTTGGATGGTACCAACTGGTTACCGTTGTGCCGTAAGCACCACATGCTTACTGATGGTCGATTGAAGGGAGCTACTGAGAAGGAAGTGGCAGCTGCTAATGCAAAGGCTGTAAAGGCACACGCCAAGCACATGAAAACAGGGTACGTAGGCGAAATAAAGTCATATCATTCTTGACATTTAGGGGATCATCCCTTATTATTGGATTGAAACCAAGGAGAACATATGACAGCATTCATTACCGCAACCGTAGAACCCTGCCCCGATCCGGGCTGCATCGACGGCAAGATCGTAGTAGATAACGCCTGGACTGGAGAGAGTCGCGTGGAACCTTGCGACAAGTGTGAGGATGGTACCGTAACTGTTGAACGTTTTTTAGGCTAACCGAGAGGACTTCAAAATGAGCTATCCTTTGCCCGTGGTTATTGAGAAAGACGGTGGTAGTGAGCGTGCGTATGATCTATACTCCCGTCTGCTAAAAGACCGCGTGATTTTCGTTGGTACCGATTTCAACTCCGGTATGGCCAACGCTATCATTGCGCAGCTTCTGTTTTTGGAGGCTGCTGATCCGAACGAAGACATCGCTATGTATATCAACTCGCCCGGTGGAAGTGTGAGTGCAGGAATGGCTGTCTATGACGTCATGCACTACATTAAGCCGGACATATCCACCCTATGTGTCGGCCAAGCGGCCTCCATGGGGTGTTTTCTTTTGGCAGGGGGTACAGTTGGTAAGCGTTTCTCTCTTCCGCACTCGCGGATTATGATGCACGCTATTGCCGGAGGTGCTTCGGGCCGAATGTGGGACGTAGAAGTACAGCTTGAGGAAATGAAGTACGTTAACGACGAGCTGCTGGGAGTTTTCTCAGAGAACACAGGCCACGACCTTGATGAACTCAAGGCCCTACTCCAGCGGGATCACTACATGAATCCCACGGAGGCCATGAAGCTCGGAATCATCGATGGAATTCGAGAGAAGAGCACCCGAGGTGAATAATGAATGATTTCACAGACACTCTACAGTTGAAGGTCGACTCGCTCGAGGATCAATGCTCCGAGCTCGAGGATGAGATCTCCCGAGTCCGAGCTAAGATCGAGACCCTCCAGGAGTTGATAGAGGAGGAGGGCGGTACACCCGCCCCCAAGAAGAGCACCAAGCCCCGGAGCCGCAAGTCCAGGAAGCGCACGGCGAAAGCAGCCCCTGACCTGGCGGAGAAGAGAGCTGACCCTGACGAGTTCAACGATATCCTTCGAGAGGCCAGTTCCATGGAGGGTACGGACCCGGAAATCGCAGCGCGACTTTCAGGTCGAAAGAGCTCAGGCCAAGCCGGTCCCAGGACCTCTTACGGACCGGGAGTACATCCCGACTCAGGTAAGAAACCATCTGGCGACGGCGAAACGAAGTCTGACAAGTCCATAACTGTTGAAGACGAGGTAGCAAATGTCCCAGTTTGAGGGTGCCACGAATAAGGTGAGGTGCTGCGACTGTACCCGGTTGGTAGGAACTAAGTGCGGCGTCAAGCGCGCGAAGGTTTCCGTCAAGAAGCGTCGTACTTGTAGCAAGTATAACTTCACTGGCGAGTATGCGAATGGTACGCCAGCAGACGCTGTGTATCTACCGCACGTAGATCGCAAGACCAAGAAGCTGCTGAAGAGACTCGCAAAGATGGGTGTTCAGCCCGTAGGAGACGATGGTACCATCCAGCTGAAGGGTGATTTCTACCGACAGGGTGAGATGAACATTCCTACCTCCACCGCTAACGCAGGTATCATCGACCCTGTTAATGACGATCAGAAGCAGCGCTGGGTACAAGCCACGTCTGCTGTTGACGCGCCAACCTACATCCCGGAAGAGGTAGAACCAGCGGAAGTAGAAGAGTCTGATGAGTAAGCAGATCGTAGGTGTGGACGAGGTGGGGCGTGGGTGCCTTGCGGGACCTGTCGTAGCTGCCGCAGTAATCCTGCCCGAGGAACATGCGGATTGGATCGACGAGATCCGGGACAGTAAGAAGCTGTCTGAGAAGAAGAGAGAGCGCCTCGCTGCCCTGATCCAAGAGCATTGCACGTGGTCGATCCGAGAGTCTTCCGTAGCTGAGGTGGACAAGCAGAATATCTTGCGCGCCTCCCTACAAGCCATGTTCAGAGCGGTACACTCAGTGTGTACTCAGAACACGGAGGTCGAGCTGGTCCTGGTAGACGGTACCCATAAGATCCCCAAGTGCCCTCTCCCCCAGGAGACTGTTAAGGGCGGGGACGATATCCACAAGTGCATCGGAGCAGCTTCCATTATTGCTAAGGTTCACCGAGACAACTACATGAAGGGTATGGACACGCTGTACCCGGAGTACGGGTTTGCTCAGCACAAGGGTTACGGTACAGAGCAGCACCGTCAGGCAATCATGGAGCACGGGATCACGCCCCTGCACCGCAAGACGTTTAAGGGAGTTACCGAGTATGTCCAGAGTTAGAGAGTTGGCCAATCATTATATGTCCAACCCCGGGTACGTCACCATTGACTATCCGAGGGTGAAGGAAGTGGCTCTGGTTCTCAAGGATTTTAAGTTGGAGCTCCCCACGTGGGATTTCCCTCCTTTTTATCCACAGTCCCAGGACTTCGAAGAGATGTGTCTGTACTACCTGCTCTTCAGTTCTATTAACTACTGCTACTTTGATGAGTACGGTAATAAGTTTACAGACGGGAAGCTCCGCTCGTCCACTCTCGCCGGTCTAAGGATCACAGAGAACTGGGAAGATCTTAAGAACATGGAGTTCCTTGCGCACGTAGACCCGGCGTACATGCTTGGAGAGTTGTTCAAGGCAGACGTACCTATCTCCCTGGTCTCTGAGAGAGCAGCTGCTTTCCGAGAGATTGGTGAGTACTTACTGGCCAACCCGGACTTCACTTTCCGTAAGATGTTTGCCCGCATGCACGACGATGCCTACATGGTGTCCCACATGATCCCTGTTGTGTTTCCCACGTGGGAAGATCCTTTCTACAAGCGCGCTCAGTTGTTTGTGGGGATGGTTGAGGGACGTTTCCCAGGTACGTTCAAGAGACTGGAGGAGCTGACTGTCTTCGCTGACTATCGGATCCCTCAGACGTTGCACAGCCTGGGTATTCTTAACTACAGCGGCCCCCTCATTACTTACATTGGTTCAGAGACCCTGATCCCGGTTGGGAGCCAGCCCGAGGTTGAGTTGCGAGCTGCCACCATCGTTGCTTGTGATGCTCTAACCGAGGAGCTTAACGAGTTCCACGGGGGCAACCTGAATATTCTACACACAGACTACCTACTTTGGAGTGCAATGCGAGGTAAGAATGACTTGCCCGCTGGTTTACTGGTCCGACACCAGTACGACCATCATCGTACAATGACAACGCACTATTAGGAGCGAACATGTTCGAAGAATGCCGTGTGGAAGGTGCTTTTTCTTTGACATCAGGACGGTCGTCGTCAGTATTCTACGACTTTGATCTGCTTCTGCCTACTGAGACAGCTAACTATGTCCAGGATTTGGTTAAGCAGGTACCAGACGAAATACTTGAGCAGGTGGAGTTCGTAGTATCGCCCTCTGTGGGTGGTATTGTACCGGGGTATCTCGCAGCCTTCGCGCTCCGTAAGCCCTTCGTCATTGTTAACAAGGATGGTACGAAACGAGGACCCGAATTCCTGGCGGGCAAGTACCTGATCGTTGATGATGTAATCACGTCCTTTCAGGCAGCAAACAAGGTGGTCGCTGCCTTACCGGGGATGGAGCCGCTGGGAGTAGCTGCGTATATCTTCAGAGGGTCCCGAGCGGATCTCGACGCACAGTCCTACGGTGCATTCTACTTGGCTCGTAAAGAGCAGGAGGTATAGGGTGCCCGAACTACCTGAGGTAGAGACCGTGGTCCGTGATCTCCGTCATCAAGTGATGGGAAGGATCATCAGTGGTATAGTCGTTCGGGAGTCCTGCCAGAAGAACATTCTAAAGACCACCCCTATGGAGCTGTATCAGGGAGTGATCAACGAATCCATTCTGACAGTGCTGCGCAGGGGTAAGTACATCATCATGCCCCTCTCCAACAACAACGTCTTGGTGGTCCACCTAGGCATGACAGGGAGCATTCTTATACAGGAGCCCCCGGACCTAGACTTCGAAGAAAGGCTCGAAGCCGATGCCTACATAGCCAAGCACACCCACGTTGTGATGGAGCTAATAGACCCCGAGGATGAAGAGGAGAACGACCTGGATCTGCACTTCAATGATCCCAGGATGTTTGGTAAGATATGGCTCGTTCACGACGTCCAGGACATAAACAAGCTGGACGTACCAGGGCTACGTGACCTGGGGCCTGATGCCCTTGGTATCTCACTTAGCCAGTTCGAAACGATCATGAAGAGTAGACGCACTGTGAAATCTGCCCTTCTGGACCAGTCTAAGATCGCCGGGGTTGGTAACATTTACGCCGATGAGGCGTGCTTCGCAGCGGGGATTCACCCTGCGCGTAAGGGTGCCTCGTTAGATACCGCCGAGCTGGCCAATCTTTGGTTTGCCGTTAAGACGGTGTTAAAATTGGGTATTAAATACCGCGGTTCCTCTACCTCCGACTACGTTTCTACAGACGGGAGTAAGGGATCTTTTCAAGACCATCACCGTGTATACGGTAAGACCGGAGAAAAGTGTGACACGTGCGCGACACCGATCGAACGAATCAAGGTCGCCGGTAGGTCCACACATTTCTGCCCGGACTGTCAAAAAGAGGGAGAGTAGCTTTGGTAGACCATAAAAATGCTTTTAAGATAGAAGAGAAGCTCTACGAACTCTTGAAAGACCATCCTAAGTGCAAGAAGTACAAGCTTTCTCTCCATGAGGACGATATCTACGGCATTGATATTGTATCGACCGCGTCCCGCTACGCCGGATTCGCGATTGAATTGGAGAGTACGCAGGGTTCTAAGTGGCCATCAACGGCACCTTGGCCCACGAACTGGAAGAAGGGATACAGTGTCCCTGCCAGAAAGAAGAAGTTCTTTGAGACCCACCCTATGTCAATATTCGTTAAGGTGAATATGGATATGACAAGGGCTTTCGTAGCTCCGATGAGCTACATTTGCTCCGCAGGAGAATCTGAATACGACAACGAGAATGCGCACCACATGCGACGTAACGATTTCTTTATCATCCAGGACCCTGAGCATCCGGCAACGTGTACCTGTCCCATCAAGGACTTAGGAGATGTTATCGACGCACAGTTTAAGGCGATGCATGACATGAAGAAGATCAATGAGAAGTACACAGACAAGAGACCTGAGTTTGATAACAAGTTCACCAAGGGTAAGAAAAAGGAGAATTAAAATGCCCAGATTCACACGCACCACGAGAACCGCTACCCTAGCTAGGGGAGTGTTCACCATCCGAAAGGGGATTGGTTTCCTGCACGCCGGTCAGTTCGACCTCGCTCTACGCGAGTTCCGACGAGTCGCAGGTTCCGTTAATCCCAAGACCACCCGCACGGTTAAGAGCGTAGCAGCTTTCTACGCTTACAATACTGAGCGGTTTCGCAAGGAAGGTAAGAAGGTTACCTTCGGCAACGCCAACCTCATGGACTTCGCAGCTGGCAACAGCGGCGACGCATGGTCCGACGTTGATATCGCAGCAGTGCTGGTAGCAGGCTCTGATCGAGCTACCACGCAGCTCCTGGCAGCCTTCCTGGGTCGTAGTGTGGAGGCAGTCCGCTTCCAGAGACGCTACGCATTCAGCGCACCGCTCGGCAGCTGGACTACAGAACGGGGAAGCAAGTACACACGGTTCACTCAGAACCAGCGCGTCGTCCGAGAACTCGGGCTCTAAAAGACTGGGCCCGGTTCGCCGGGCCAGTCACCAGCCGCTCTCCTGAGGGAGAGTTTATTGGAGGATTACAATGACTGAAGAAGTAGAAGTAGAAGTAGACGTGCAGCCGAACGGCACGCACATCGAGGCTACCTTGGAGGTAGTCCCTCGTATCCTCTTCGACGTAGATTTTGCGGAGAATGTACGAGTACAGAATGGTTTCCCTGAAGGTATTGACCAGAAGGATGTTGCTATTCTATTTCTCACTGGTAGGTTCCAGTGGGCCACCACCATTCTCACCCAGCGGACAGACGCTCTGGCCCGACAGGTTGATGGGATACTGAGAGAGAACGCGTAATGAATAACGTCGTGATGGGCGATTCCCGGGATGCCAGTAGCTACCCGGCTGAAGAAATACATCTCACTGTTACCTCGCCTCCCTATTTCGTAGGGAAGCAGTACGAGGAGGACTATTCTTTCGACGAATATCGTGAATTGCTCAAGGACGTGTTCCATAACGTGGCTGAAAAGACCATCGACGGTGGTAAGATCGCCATCAACATCGCTGACATCGCGGCCTTCTCTAAGGTAAGCAAGCGTGTTGAGGAGAATATCCAGGTGAGTAGGGAGATCGTGGAGAATCTGAAGAAGGATGATGTCCACCTCCTTAATCGTATCATCTGGCACAAGGATGATCCGTGGCAGAACTCACAACACGTGGGCTATCACGACGGCATCCCCGCCACCTACAGCCGCGTGCTCCCCAACTGGGAGTACATCTGGGTATTTTACAAGGGCGATAGCCCCAAGCGGAAGGATCTTCCCATCCTTAATGAGGGCACCGAGGACGAACGTGTGTTCTCTGTAACAGATGCTATCAGTAAGGAAGATTGGAAGCAGTGGGTGTCGGCAGTCTGGCAGATGCGCAGCGTGCAGTCCAATAAGGACCACGCAGCTAAGTTTCCAGAAGCTTTTGCCCGCCGCCTGATACTTCTCTACTCTATTCGAGGGGACACGGTCTTTGATCCCTTCATGGGTAGCGGTACTACTGCGGTGGCAGCACACAATGTTGGTAGGAATTTCGCCGGCATCGAACGCGACGCTACGTACCACGCCCTGTGCACCGAGAACATCGACAACGCACTGGCAATAAACGCTGTTGAAGAGGCTTACGTGCCGCCGCAGCGAACAAAGCAGAACAAGTTGGACTTTTAGATGTCTGATATTGAGGTCAACTTCAAGGACGGGTATCGGAAGGACGCCATCTTGGAGGCTATTAAGTTAGTCAAGCAGAAAGGACGCTCCGCGGAGCTCGTAATATGCCGGGACATTCCCGGCCACCATACCGGCGGCGAGGATTGTTTCTGCGACCCGAAGATATTAACAATCGACCCTGAGGATATAAAGGATTAGGAAACTAATGAACACTACAAAAGTATTGAGATTAGCTAAGAAGAAGAGGGGGTTGACAATACGCGACGTCAACTTCTGGGTCCTCGAGGACTTGGTACATGCGGACATGCTGAACAAGTCCTACCCCAAGAATAAGCGAGGCGCAGGCTGGCCATTCTACCGTATATCTCGTCGGGGTCTTAGGTCACTGAAGCTCACCAACGATGCCAATCGAGCTAAGCAGCAGGAGCGAGCAGCGTTAAATAAAAAAAGATCTTGACATTTAGGGGACCATTGAGTATTATTGGAGTAACCAAAAGGAGAGATCAATGTTTAGATTTCCGTACCTCTCGATAGATATCGAGACGACTGGCTTGGACCGACAGAAGGTTCACGTTCTCCAGCTTGCTGCCGTGTATGACAATGGCAAGGACCTGGACGAACTGCCCACCTTCAACAAGGTCATTAAGTGGCCAGTAATTTCCCACGCAGAAGAGTATGCGATGAACCTCAACAAGGGTCTTCTTGAGAGAGCTTTCAAGAAGCAGAACATCGTATCCATTAACCAGTGTCGAGACGAGTTCCGCAAGTGGCTGCTCGAGATCGAGCCAGCTAAATCTTCTCGTTTCACACCCGCCGGTAAGAACATCCAGGGTTTTGACATTCCCATCCTTGAGAACCCAGTCAACCAGTTCTTCTTTGACAGGTTCCTCCGAAGGACCCTGGATCCCGGCAGCTTGTACTCAGATGAGTTCGACCATATCCCCACCCTCGATGAGATTAACAAGCTCACGGGACGAGATGCGGTCTCTCACGATGCACTGGACGATGCTTGGGACGTAGTGTACGCCATCAGAAGGAAGTGGGATGTCTGATAGAGAGGCGCGCCGCGAAAAAACATTTCGCCACCGCCCAAAATGGCAGCTCAGTATGTCTGAGCAGATAGACGGGGTTATCAATTGCCCCCGCTGCCTGATTGAGTACAAACAAGAACAACCTCTATGTAGACTGGGAGATTACCCAGAAGAACTATTCTGTCCTCACTGTGACATAGGGGTTACAATTAAGATCCGTTACGACGGACGTGATGATGTTTGATGGGCTAAAAAAACAAACAAGGAGGTGACCTATGTCTATTGGATATATTGGCACCCCTCCAGCAATGCTGGACGCAGCTCCGTTTCATTTGGACTGCGAGAAGAACACGGGTAAGTGGGATATAGTAGATGACAAATGCACCAGCTGTGGACAAACCGGAGAAGACTTGCGAAAGCTGTCTCCGGGTCTACGTGGCATCAAGCCGTCATAGGCAATGTCCTAAGTGCCGGGGAGATAAACAGAAAACTCCCTGCGTGTCTTGCGGTGTTTTAAGTAACAAGGGCCATAGTAAGTGTATCAATTGCCACAACGGCTCTGGAGAAGATAGTCCCAGCTGGAAAGGTGGTGTTACGTACCATAAGAAAGGCTACGTAATGCGCCTTACCGGAGATAGGTCGTATACTTTCGAGCACATCTTAGTAATGGAAGATACGTTAGGCAGAAAATTAATTAAGGGTGAGAATGTTCACCATAAGAATGGAGTCAGGGACGATAATCGTCCGGAAAATTTAGAGCTTTGGACACGCCCACAGCCTACTGGTATTCGAATAGAGGATGCCGTAGCTTGGGCACAAGAGGTTCTGGGTCGTTACGCACCAGAGCTTTTAAATGGCTGTAATTCGGCCTCTTCGGATGACGGTATCAGCACGAGGGTTCGAACCCCTCCACCTCCACCAGAGCAAGTAGTTATTAATGGGGGTGACTTGGAGTCGACTGGACGTAATAGGTTGAGAACGCAGCTTATCGTTGACGAGGCGATATAAAACAGCGTCATAAACATAGTTAACAATTCTATGACTGAATACGCAGAGGTACTTGGAAAGACTGAAGGATTCTATGGCATTGCGCGTGGAACCGAATCTCTTATCGAGGCAACTGCAATCGCTGCTTAGTCCCTGATCGGATAATAAGTAAGCGGGGCCTGACCCACCCGGCAACAGAACGGGTCACCAGGAGATAGCATGACGACCACGTACATACCGACAAGTACCATAGTCTATACCTCGAAGACCTACCGCCAGTGTCTGGGAACCCCGTGGCATGGAAGCGGTCAATGTTCTTCCTGCGGCGCAGAGGTTGGTACTGGAGGCAGCTGCCTTGCGATGGTCGAGATAGTTCCAGAACCTATTGAGGAGAATTGCACATGTCCGAAGAAGAAGTAAAGCGGATCCCGATCAAGGAGTTCCGAGAGTTGGGATCCGCTTTA
>Ga0164313_10005612_pt1 | contig 11112 bp, 6 predicted proteins | sample GuaBasSedimGuay4_FD_113735 | JGI IMG/M metagenome (GOLD analysis project Ga0164313, IMG submission 113735) | Subseafloor sediment microbial communities from Guaymas Basin, Gulf of California, Mexico - Guay4, Core 4569-4, 0-3 cm | ecosystem: Environmental > Aquatic > Marine > Hydrothermal vents >...
ATTGATAGAGTTAAAGAGTTAGCACCACGATATCCGGAATGGAAAACAAAACAACCTTTTAAAGCAGTTTTGGAAAATGATATGGAAGAATTAGCAAAGCAAGGAGAGCACGGGTTAATTCAATTGGTAATGGCAACACATGCTGGAAATACTACCGAAGAGTTTGAAGAGTATGTTCAAGAATGGATAGAAACAACAAAACATCCTACAAAAAATGTGCATTACGATAAATTGGTTTATCAGCCCATGTTAGAATTGCTGGAATATTTACGCGCGAATGATTTTAAAACATACATAGTTTCGGGTGGTGGTGTAGATTTTATGCGGGCATTTGTCACTGAAATTTATGGAATTCCATCTGAGCAAATTATTGGCTCTCGTATTAAAACCGAATTTGATTATAACAATGGGGACCCACAAATTAAACGATTACCCGAATTAGAGTTTATCGATGACAAGGAAGGAAAGCCCCTTAACATTCAAAAAATAATTGGTAAAAAACCTGTTTTCGCATCAGGCAACTCAGATGGGGATTTAGCCATGATGCAATGGACAGCCTCCAATAAACTAAAAAGCTTTATGCTCTATGTTCATCATACCGATTCTGTTCGTGAGTGGGCTTACGACAGGGAGTCTCATATTGGCCGTTTGGATAAAGGCTTGGATGAAGCTCAGGAAAAAGGCTGGACAGTTATTGATATGGAACAGGATTGGAAAGTGATTTATCCATTTGAGTTAGTAGAAAAGTAACAGCAAAATCCCAATAGGTGATTTATGAGTATCATATTAGTAATATTCGTGTTTTTTTGGTAGAAAATTACAAATAATAAAACAATCAAAGTTAACTTGCACCTTGTATCAGGAGTAAGCCTGAATTTCTTTGAGGTTACAAGATAAATACTCGCACAAAAGCCCAGTTCACGTGTCGTCGTTGCTTTTCCATGCCCCGCCATAGTTTTGCAACGGTTAGGACAGAGGCATAAAGGGCGCATCCTATTGCCCATTAATTCTTTGAAAAGTTAACTTGCGCCCAATGAAAACAAAAATCAAATTTTATCCCATGAAATTAGAAACCTTGCAACTTCCATTCATTATTCTGCTCAGCTTTCTATTACATGCTTGTTCTCCGGAACAGAAATTCTATATTTCCCCCAATGGAGATGACCAGGACAATGGTACAAAAAACCATCCCTTTGCAACCCTTGAACGCGCAAAACTGGCCATCAAAGAGAATAAGGACAAACCCATTACTATTTTCCTGAGAGAAGGTTATTATCCTCTTCAGGAATCGTTTATTTTGACTGAAGAAGAGGCTCCGGGAGATAATTCTGTTTTGATTATTGCATACCCCGGTGAGGATGCCCACCTGATTGGTGGCCGGGAGATTAAAGGTTTTGAAGCCCTCGATGAACATTCGGAGGCCGCTGAAAAAATACCACTACAATTTCAAAAATATATCCGGCAAATTGATTTGAAGTCCATGGGAATTGAGGGATATGGTGAAATCTCCGCAAGGGGTTTTGGAAGGGCAATCCAAGCTTCAGGCCTGGAATTATATTTCAATGGGGAACCTATGACCCTTGCCCGCTGGCCTAATGAAGGCTGGGCTATTATTGAGGATGTTCCTGAATTCCTGGAAGGGAAAGGTTTTTCCTATTCAGGGAACAGGCCGGCAAAATGGCTAAATTCAAAAGATATTTGGTTTCACGGTTATTGGAAATGGGACTGGTCAGACTCCTATGTGAAGATGGCTGCTCTCGATACCCTTTCTAAGGTGATCATGACAGAAGCCCCTTACAGTAATTATCCTTACACACAGGGGAAACGTTATTACGCGTTTAATATCCTTGAAGAGTTGGATGCCCCGGGTGAATGGTACCTCGATCGGGAAACAGGTGTGCTTTATTTTTGGCCGCCTTCTGATCCGGAGAAAGCCGAGATTTTCGTATCCTTATTGCAGGAACCTCTTATAAAGTTGAAAAATACAAAACATGTTACAATAAAATACCTGACTCTTGAATATTCTTGTGGTGCCGGGGTGGAGATTATTGACGGATCAAATAACCTTATCGAAAGTTGTAAGTTGCGGAATTTAGGAACCGTAGCAGTAAGCTTTGGGGAACTGGCAGGTAACATAGGTGGGCTTATCGCCAGGAATACACTCTATAATGGAAGTTCAGGAACAGAAAATGGCATAATTGATAGTGAAATACATTCAACAGGTGAGGGTGGTATTATTTTGGGAGGTGGTGATCGAAAGACTTTATCACCGGGCAAGAATTTTGCAATGAATAATAATATATATGATTGTTCCCGTTGGGTACGTACCTACCGTGCAGGGATATTTATGTATGGCGTAGGCAATATTGCAGTACATAATCTCATTCATGATCTCCCCCATACAGCAATTTTCTTCTGGGGCAATGATCATTTACTGGAATACAATGAAATTCATCATGTGTGTATGGAAACGGGTGATGCCGGTGCTTTTTATATCGGGCGTGACTGGTCCCAACGGGGAAGTATCATTCGCTATAACTACTTCCATCATCTGCATGGAGTTGAGGGCCATGGGGGCTTCACTGATGTTATGGCCATATATCTTGACGATTGGGCCAGTGGAACTACCATTTTTGGGAATATTTTCTATAAAGCAGGCCGTAGTATCATGATTGGAGGCGGAAGGGATAACATTGTGGAGAATAATATAGTGATAGATGGAAACCCTGCTATGCATGTGGATGCAAGAGGACTGGGCTGGGCGAAATATTACTTCGACGGTACCAATAATACCCTTTTTGAACGACTAAAGGCCATTCATCCTCAAGTTCCACCTTATAGTATTCGCTACCCGGAACTTGTTCAACTAAAAGATGATGATCCTGTCCTGCCCAAAGGAAACAGGTTTATACGAAATATAAGCTCAGGTGGAAGATGGATTGATTTAATGAATGGAGTGGATGATTCACTGGTTTATTTTCAGGATAATCAAATAGATTTAGATTCCTCATTTTATTCATTTGAAGGAGATGATTTTCATTTGAAATTTGATACAAGCATGTATCCTGTTGGTTTTAGTCACATTCCATTGGAGGAAATCGGACTAAAAGCCCGGGTTAACAAAAAATGAGAACAGCATTGTCACATAAGTTGTACCTTTCTCTCACAGGGATCCCAATGGGAGACAGGTTCAATATGACATTTAAAGATTGACTTAACACTAATTTAATAATGCTAAATTTGCAGCATAAAAATATGGATAATGAAAAAGGCTTTAGGAATTTTATTGAAAGTATCAGGGATATTTATAATTATCATAATTATTTTTCTGCTGTGGGCATTGAAAACAGTAGATTATACTCCTTATTTCGACAGCGGCTATTATACAGAAACCCGTTCGAGGATTGACAGTATATCTGATCAGCTTTCCCTGACTAAAGGGAAACTACATATTGGATTTGGGAAGGAGGGTATTACCCCCGGTCTTGGAGCCAAAGAAGATGATCCGGAAGCAGGCGTATTTAAGGAGGTACCAATGGCTGGTTTTGGCAGCCGAAAAGGAAAATATGCTGAAGGAATTCATGACAGTCTTTTTGTAAAAGTTGTTGCTATACGGGTACAAGAGAAATTATTGGTACTGGTAGGTTCGGATATGCTCATTATACCACCTGTATTGAGTGAAAAAGTTAGTCAGATTGTAAATGAAAAGTTGGGTTTGGAACGAAATCAGCTCTTTTTCTCAGCCACACATACGCATTCCAGCCTGGGTGCCTGGTCTGAAGGTTATGTTGGCGAGGAGTTTGCAGGTCTGGCCAATCCAAATGTCGTTAAATGGCTGGTTCTGCAGTTTAGCAAGGCAATAGAACATGCCATTCAGGATATTAAACCCGGAGAACTGGGAACAGGGAGCTTTGAGGCTGCTGATTTTATTTCGAACCGCTTAATTGGAGAAAAGGGTGAAAAAGATACAGAGTTTATATTTTTGGTGGTAAAGCAGGATGATGGAAGAAGTGCCATCCTGGGTACATTTGATGCACATACAACTACCCTGGGTGGATGGAATATGGAATTCAGCGCCGACTATCCGGGTTACTGGCAGCGGAAGCTTGAAAGAGAAGGCTTTGATATGGCGGTATTTTTTGCCGGAAGTGTTGGCAGTCATTCTCCAAACAGCAAAGGTGAGAAGTTTGAGAAACCAAAATATATCGGAGAAGCATTGGCGGATAGCGCACTAAAATATAGCCAGTCTGTTGACCTGGCCGATAGCATAGGGTTGTCCTATATCAGTTTGAAAATGACCCTTCCTGAATTTCATATCCGGGTATCTGATGGGATAAGGTTAAATCCTATTTTAGGTGGAAAATTGTTTCCGTCTATTGGTGAAGTTTATGTTCAGGCAGCCAGGATTGGAGACCTTATTTGGGCTACGAGTCCCAGCGATTTTAGTGGGGAAACGGCAATTGTTTACAAGAATGCCATGAATAAGGAAGGTTATAAAACTTTTGTTTCCAGTTTCAATGGAGCTTATGTTGGCTATGTCATACCGGCCAGGTATTACCATCTGAACGAATATGAAGCCAGGTTAATGTCCTGGTTCGGCCCAAATATGGGACCCTATACCAATGAAATGATCCGTAGGATCATGCAGAAGTTAGTCGCACTTTAATGGCTTATAACAGCTGGAACAAATTGACATTTGTTGCGTAATACTTGATAATAGATTAATTAATAATAAAGCTTATATGACCACAAAAGTTAAATGGGGAATAATGAGTACTGCTGCTATTGGTACCGAACATGTGATTCCTGCAATGATAAATAGCGCTTACTGTGATATTCAGGCAATAGCCTCCAGAAATATAGCTGCCGCCGAGAAGGTAGCTGAGCGTTTTACCATTCCCAAAGCTTACGGTTCATATGAAGCCTTGCTTGAAGATGATGAAATTGAAGCAGTTTATATTCCACTACCAAATCACCTTCATGTACCCTGGACCATCAAAGCCCTGGAAGCAGGGAAACATGTACTTGTAGAAAAACCCATTGCCTTAAGCAGTGAGGAGGCCATGAAACTAATGAATGAATCACTGAAGTATCCGGAACTTAAAGTGATGGAAGCATTTATGTACAGGCACCACCCACAATGGGTGAAGGTAAAGGAACTGGTGGATAACAAAATAATTGGTGAGCTTAGAACGATTCAATCCTCCTTTTCGTTTTTTGAAGATGATCCTGAATGTATTGTTAATAAAAAGGAGTATGGAGGTGGAAGCCTTATGGATATTGGATGTTATCCTATTTCCATTTCCCGTTTTTTGTTTAATGAAGAGCCAAAAAATGTACAGGCTAAAATTGAGTATCATCCCGAATTTAAAACAGATACACTGGCAACGGTAATACTTGAATTTGAAAATGGAACATCATCTTTTTTCTCTTCTACGCTTATTCCGGATAATCAGCAGGTGGAGATATTTGGGACAAAAGGCAGGATCGAAATTGAAGTTCCATTTAATCCCGCTCCTGATAAACCGGCAAAAATATGGCTGTACCATGATGACCAAAAAGAGGAAATGGTATTTAGTAGTTGTGATCAATATACAATGCAGGGAGATTTATTCTCACTAGCCATACTCAAAGATAAACCTGTTCCTACTCCATTGCAGGATGCCATAGATAATATGAGGGTAATAGAAAGGCTTTTGGCCTAGTTCGTCACTTATTGTTCTGTGCAAATACCATCGAAAAGGGTCTTATCTATAAGAACCCCAAGATGTATTCTTCTATAAAATCAATTGTTATTTTGCCTGGCTTTGTTGTACAATAGCCTGAAAAATCTTATAGGTCAATGCTAATAAAACGGCTCCGATAAATAATCCAATGATACCTCCCATCATCATACCACCAATGGCACCCAACAAAATAACCAGCATGGGTATATCAACGCCTCTTCCCATTAACATTGGTTTAATAAAAGTATCTGCAGCAGCCCAGACCATAGACCATATCGCAAAAATTACAGCAGGGGTAGTATTGGCATAACTAAACACATATATGATTACAGGGATCATTATCAAGGCCGGGGGCAACTGAATAATGGCCACAAACAATACGATAATAGATACAATTCCTGCAGCTGGAAGACCAATAGCAAACATACCAAGACCTAAAAATAAAGCCTGAATAACAGCAGTACCCAGCACTCCCTGAACAACGCTCCGTATAGTAGCACTTGAAAGGGAGGCATACTCTTCCCCACCTTCACCGGCAAGCATTTTAAATATAGACCTGGCAGCTTTCTCAGCAGATTCAGTATTTACCAGGAATGCGGCTGAAATGATTATCGAAATAATAAACAGCAGTATTGTACCCACCAAGCCAGTCGCAGCTGAAAGTATTTTTGGGGCAAACTCTTTAAGTTGAGGGGTAAACTTTTCAATTGTCCTACTAAGACTATTTGAGGCCATTTTCCAGGTTTCGTAAACCGGCTTTCCAATAAGTGGCCATTCTGCCACCTTTTCATCGGGAGGAGGAACAGTTATAGTTCCAGCATCCATTTGTTCTGAAATGGACTGCAAACTTTCAACAGTAGATGTAGTAAATAATACTGTGGGAATCACTAATAAAGCCACTCCAATCAGCGCTATTAGTGTTGCAGAGAGCTTTTCCCTGTTACCTAATAATTTGGAAAAACGTTTGTGAAGTGGAAAAACGGCCACTGCGATAATAATACCCCAGAGCACAGGTGCAATAAATGGTTTAAGAATCAAAAAACTCATTACAAAAAGCATTGCTACGAAACCAATTCTTATTGCCGTATTAATTGATTTCTGAATTTGGGACTCTTCGTGATATTGTCCAATCTTGTTTTCCATGATAGATTAATTTTAGTTAAAAGTTAGATTTTTCATATTATAATGTGCCTAAAGTACTTAAAGTATTAGTTTCTATAATTTTTTTCCATTCTTACAATATCCTTAAAATATAATTCGGCTTTGCCATAAGATTATCGGGACATCATTCCACTTCTTCTTCCTCTAATTCAGGTAGCCAGCCACCACCAAGTGCCTTATACAGGTTAACTGTTGAGGTTAGTTGTAGTTGTAAAGCCTGTGATGCTTTTAATTGAGAGTTAAACTGGGAGCGTTGCAAATCCAGAATTTCAAGATAATTAGTCAGGCCACTATCATACCTGATCCATGAAAGTTTTACTGCATTATTTGCAGCCTCCATCTGGCTTATCCGAATATCAAATTCAAGTTTATATTTTTGTACTGCTACCATTGCATCTTCTACTTCACGCAAAGCAACCAGGTAGGTTTGTTCATAAGCATTCAGTAACTGTTCTGTTCGTGCCATTTCAATCTCAACCCGGCGCCTGCTTGCCTTAGCATTTAGAAGGGGGCCGAATAACTGTGCACCCAATGAAGCAAAGCCTACAGTAGGATTGGCAAATTGTGCTCCCGTGTTAGCGCTTAAGACCAATTGGGGATATTTTAACGCTTCAGCAGCGCCTATACGTTCCGATTGTGCATTCAGCCTCCTTTCAGCCTGACGAATATCCGGGCGTCTGCTAAGCAATTGGGATGGTAGTCCGGAAGGTAATTCAGGAGGAAAAACCTGATCCTGTAAAGTCATTCCCCGTGGAATGTTTTGCGGAGGCAATCCCATTAATATACTGAGACTATTTTCAGTTTGAGACCTTAACTTTTCATTAATTTGAATAGCAACAAGTGCTTCAGACAATTGGATCTCGGCCTGGTTAACATTTACCCCTGAAACAATTCCTGCCCTGTGCTTAGCCTCTACAATTTTCAGGTTTGATTGCCATGTTTTGGCCATGCTCTCCGAAATCAGTAAACGATTATCAATATCCCTGAGTAAAAGATAGCCGTTAGCTACTGCTGAGACCAATGTAATGGTTATCGCCCTGTAAGCTTCTTCCGTAGCCAGGAATTCCTGTAAGGCGGCTTCATTTAAACGCCTTATTCTTCCCCACAGATCGACTTCATAAGAAACACTTAACATAGGGGACAGGCTTGCTGAGCTACCATCTGTTGTTGCTGAGAGTGAACCATCTGCAGCATAATCAATGCGAGGATACAGGTCAGCCCTTACAACTCCCATTGCAGCCTCAGCTTCCTTAATTCGTGCTGTAGCAGCTTTCAGGTCCCTGTTATTATCAAGGGAAGTTAAAATCATATTCTGAAGAACAGTATCTCCAAACATTTCCCACCAAGGTAAACTGGCAATTGTTGTATCGGAAGGAAAATCAGACCTGTAACTCTCAGGGGTATTTACTTCAGGTCTTGAATACTCAGGGCCAACCATACAGCTATCCACCAATAACACTATCAACAATTGGAAGACAATGAGTTTGAAGAATCCTTTAAATATGGTATGCATTATCTTGATTAATATTTTTAGTTACAATAATCAGTGCCTAAAGTCTGAAGTGCCTAAAGTTTAAGTTTCTTCCCAATTGAAGTAAAAATGGCAAGTATTTCGTTCATTTCGACCATAATTAATTGTGTTTTTTTCGATTCAACCCAGTTTAATTCTACAATTATCTCAATCCAATAAGCTGTTTCACTTGCTTCACTTTCGCATATTTTAATTTTATTCTTAAAATCAGCCTTACTTCTTGACCGGTTTGCTTCTCTATAATTCGCACCTATACTTGTTCCTGATTATGTAATCTGATTTCTTATTACCTTACCCTCAGGTGTATTAGGTAGTGAAGATGACAATCTAATTATACTAATTGCAAATTTTCTTGTCCTTCTTTCTAGTTGCTTTCCAAATTCCTTATTATCCATTTTTTTAATAAATTTAAAATACTTTAGTCACTTTAGGGGACCTCTAATAATTCCTTTCTTTCAAGAAACAAGGATAATGAATAAGATGCAAGCCATAAATATTTTTCAATAGCCTAGTTATTCAAAAATATTTTGGCGAAGTCAGATTGTTTATAATGCTTGTTCCCTTTGGGTTGACAGAGTTTTTCATATACTTCTTAATATTTTATTGAATTATCCCGATAGTTCTTCAAAAATCTTAATCGTCTATGAAAAACACTGACAATCTTGAGGCGAAGTAATTATTAGAGGTCCCCTTTAGTTCACTTTGAATATTTTAGGCACTTTCTTTGGAGGAAACAACTTCTCAATAAGGCCAAAGGCCAGGACCATATAAATAACAACGATCGAAATTTGCAACACCCTTGAGAGTATTTTGCCACCGGCATCAACTTCATCGCTTCCCACAGCGCTGCTAAGTATAATAATCAAGGTAGAGAATCCGGCTTTAAACAGTTCTGCAAATCGTCCTCCAGTTAATATTTCATGACCAATCCTTAAGGAAATACCAAAAAATAACAATAGCAAAAAGAAAAGTACCGGGACCATAATTATAATTTCATAGATAAAGAAAGCCGTAATTCCACCAGTAATACAGCCAACCAGCAAGCCTTTCCCCTTTGAGAAATCCTTTGCAAAACCAGGAAAACTGGAGTACATTCCTACATAAATTAATATCAGGGCACTGTTTTGCCAATCAAAAAAATAAAACAACACAACCAGGGGATAAACAACTGCAAAGCTTTTTACTGCCGTAATAAATCTTTCTTTTGAGAATTGAGCAGGGGGCTTAGGAGAACTTTCAGGCTCATCTTTAGATTTTACCGGCTCCAGATCAGGTAAAAGAGCAAAAGAAAACCAGGTGATTAAAAGTGAAATGATTCCTCCAAAAATAAAGGAAATTCCAACAGCAGATCCCATGGCAACTGATTTCAGGGATATTAAAGGAATAGTTAGGGTAAAAACAATCAGAAACAACTTTAAGATGGGAGGAAGTGTATGCTGGTCAGCATAATAAAGGTTTAATAATACTACTGCAATTACCATCAGATAAATGAATTTTATATTCAACAGAAAGTTGCTTAACAAAATTCCAATAAAAACAGCGATGCAAATAGTTAACACAAAACCAAATCCAGCTTTAAGAGAAGGCCTTGCACCCAGGAGAAAAGTATTTACAAGAATAATTACCAGAAATGAAAGAGGCCAGTTAAAGCCATATGCAACAGCAACGGCAGTGACTATACCTACTGCATAACGCAGTGATTTTCTGCTTATGGGATCAGACCTGAATATTGTTAATGATATATTTTTACCTGACATAGGATATTTTGCTGTTTACCCAAACCCTTAATCTTGCTATTGTATTCAGTAAAGAACGGCTACCTGTATAAACCACTACATCTACCTGGCCTCCTGAGCGGAACTGCTTCATTACTTCATCATCATCAAATGATATGATAACCGGAAATCGTTGTGGATCGCGTAGCCAGCCCTGTTTACTTTGTATATCTGGCAATTCCCCCCTGTTAAGGGCCTGATCTGTACTTACACCAAAGCCAACACTCCGGATAGTCCCTTTAAATATTCTTCCAGGGGCAATGTCCAATATAAAATCTACCTTATCACCCTCTTTTATATTTTCTATACTATTCTCCCTGAAATCTGCCTGTATCCATACGTCTTTAGTAGAAATAAAGGTAGCCAAAGGCTGGCCTGCGCTACAGTAATGACCTATATCCAGGTTAAAACTCTCGATTATACCATCAGAAGGAGCATGAAGGGTAGTGAATGAGAGGTTTAACTGAGCTTTTTCCAGGTTGGTAATGGCCGACCGCAAAGCGGCATTATCAGGGCCAAATTCACCTAACTGCTGTTTTGCTTTTTCTAAATCAGCTTCGGCAGAAGAGACCTGCTCAACTGCTGATGCCAGTGACGTTTCTGTAGCATCCTTGTCTGCCAATGATAATGCTTCCGGATTTTCCTCAAAAACCTGCATCACCCTGTTATAATTCCTCTGTGCCCTGTCCAGTTGTGCCCTGGCCATGCCAAGCCTGCCTGTTGCAGATTTTACACTTGCCCCCTGAGACCCCATTCGCTGGCTGGCCTGGTCAACACTTGCTTCCGCTGAATTTACTGAAAGTTCAAATACTTTCTTATCAATCTGGAACATAACATCGTCATACCTGACCTTGCTATGTAAGCGAACATTTACTTCTTTTAAATATCCTGATACCTGGGGTACTATTGGGACAACCAG
>Ga0164313_10005613_pt1 | contig 11112 bp, 11 predicted proteins | sample GuaBasSedimGuay4_FD_113735 | JGI IMG/M metagenome (GOLD analysis project Ga0164313, IMG submission 113735) | Subseafloor sediment microbial communities from Guaymas Basin, Gulf of California, Mexico - Guay4, Core 4569-4, 0-3 cm | ecosystem: Environmental > Aquatic > Marine > Hydrothermal vents...
AGGTCACTTAAAACGACCCATTCAGGGCATATGTCATCTAACCAGGCTCTTATGGGGGAGCGGCTGATGTATCGCACTCCACTGCAACCTTCTCTCGATGGCAATACTGTAGAGGCTCAGATTGAACATACTAAATTTTCAGAGAATGCACTCAGGTATCAGGCCAGTCTTCAGTTTATGACTGGCAAAATTACCGGGCTTCGTTCGGCAATTAGAGGAGATTAATTATGCCAATGTTTAACCTTTTTGATATTGCTGGTTCGGGGATGAGTGCGCAAACACTCAGGCTTAACCTCGTTGCTAGCAATATGGCCAACGCTGATAGTGTGAGTAGCAGTACGGGAGAAACTTATCGTTCCAGACAGCCTGTTTTTGCAGTACAGCTCCAAAATGCTATGCAGGAAAATGGTGGGTCGGCGGGAGTTCAGGTGTTGGGTGTGGTCGAGAGTCAATCAGCTCTTCGTATGGAGCATGCACCTAGCCACCCAATGGCGAACGAAGAGGGCTATATTTTTAAGCCTAATGTCAATGTCATTGAGGAGATGGCGAATATGATGTCCGCCTCACGTTCCTATCAGAACAATGTTGAAGTGGCCAATACCGCAAAACAATTAATGATGCAGACCTTACGCATGGGTCAGTAGAGGAGAGATGAACAATGAGCTTTGATTACAACACCGTACAAAATTTAGGGCTGGCAGGTGCTCAACAGGCACCATCTGCTCGGTCAGAACTTGGCCAGGAGGCTTTTCTGGAGCTGATGGTAACCCAGCTGAAAAACCAGGATCCACTGAACCCAATGGAGAATGGTGAATTTCTAAGCCAGATTGCCCAATTCAGCACAGTGACCGGTATTGAAGAATTGAACAGCTCATTTTCAGGGCTCTCATCTTCAATCAGCGCCGATCAAGGATTGCAGGCAGCTAATTTGGTGGGACGGACGGTTGTTGTGCCAGCAGACGCAGCGGTTCTTGCTGCAGGTGGAATAGTTCAAGGTGAAATTAGTCTGCCGGCCTCTACGCCAAGTCTGTCGGTGACAATAACAGACAGTAATGGTGCATTGGTTCGTCGTTTAGACCTAAGCACGCAAGAGGCGGGACAGGTTCCTTTCAGCTGGGATGGTCTTTTGGAAGATGGTACTTACGCTGATCCAGGTGTTTACCAGATTACGGCTGAAGCCAATGTTGGTGGAGAAATTAAGGCGCTTGCAACACAGGTTCGGGCCGGTGTCGATAGCGTAACCCTGGGCGGTTCTCAAGGATTAATACTGAATTTGGCGGGACTAGGTCCATATCAGTTTAGCGATGTTCAGCAAATTCTCTAAACGAATAGTAAAACTTTAAGAGGAGTAGATTATGTCATTTAGAACAGCACTTAGCGGATTAAACGCTGCACAGATTGATCTCGATGTAACAGGTAACAATATTGCCAATGCCAACACAAATGGCTTTAAAGAGTCTCGTGCCGAATTTGCCGATGTTTATGCCACCACTTTTCAGGGTGTTGGCTCGATCACGCCGGGTAGTGGGGTGAGAGTCAGTGATGTTGCTCAGCAGTTTACACAGGGAAACGTCGATTTTACCAACAATAATCTTGATCTATCGATCAATGGCGAAGGCTTTTTTACACTTAGCGATAATGGCGCACAATCTTATACAAGAGCAGGCGCATTTAAGGTTGACCGAGAAGGGAATGTAGTCAATCATCAAGGTCAGCGGCTACAGGTTTTTCCCGCAACGGTTGCCGGCACAACGACAACTTTTAATACGGGCAGCCTGACCGATCTACAGATGAATACATCGGATGCAACGCCACAAGCAACGTCGGCCGCTACGGTCAATGTCAACGTTAACTCAAGCGAAACGGCGATCGCAGCAACAATTGACCCGGCTGATCCAACAACTTTTCATCACTCTACCTCAATGGTGGTTTATGACTCCCTGGGAAATACGCATACAGCAAGTATGTATTTTCAAAAAACCGCGAGTAACAGTTGGGATATGGCGCTTCATTTAGACGGTGGAGCAACAGCAGTTTCGACAGATACTCTAACATTTAATACGAGTGGGGTTTTGACTGCCCCTGCTGGCGGAACAATAACGTATAACATTCCAGCTGCTGACCTGGGGACAGGTGCAGCAGCACTCACTTTTGCATCAGATATTTCAACGACCACCCAGTTTGGTAGCCCATTTGGTGTCAATAATCTTGTGCAGGACGGGTTTGCATCCGGCCGCTTGAATGGAATTAATATCAGCGAAGAGGGTATCGTGTTTGCTAGCTTTACCAATGGCCAGTCACAGGCGTTGGGACAGGTTGCATTAGCTAAATTCCCAAATTCTCAGGGGCTTTCTAAACTAGGTGATACCAACTGGGCTGAAAGTTTTGACTCGGGTATTGCCTCTTTCGGTTCGGCAGGAAGTTCCAATTTTGGTGCAATTCAGTCGGGTTCACTCGAGGCATCCAATGTAGATGTTGCAGAACAGCTGGTTAATCTTATCGTTGCACAGCGTAATTTCCAGGCGAATGCCAAGACAATTACCACTGAAGATACGATTACTCAGGCAATCATTAATATTAGGTAGGAGCTAGCATGGATCGTAGCCTATACATAGCGATGAGTGGTGCCAAGCAGATAATGCAGTCGCAGACTATAAATAGCCATAACCTGGCTAATGCTAGTACCACAGGTTTTCGGGAAGATCTTGCGCAATTTCGCAGTATGCCAGTTTATGGAGATGGCTACCCAACTCGAGTTTATGCTTTAGCCGAACAACCGGGCGTTAATTTTGAGGGTGGGGCGGTTCAGAGTACCGGGCGGGAGCTTGATGTTGCTGTAAATGGAAAAGGCTGGATTGCTGTGCAGGCGCCTGATGGTCGTGAGGCATACACGCGTGCGGGTGATCTGCGGATTACAACAGAAGGAATGCTGGAAACCGGCAGTGGTTTGCCGATTATGGGTGGGGGTGGGCCTATTGCCATTCCCCCCGCAGAAAAGCTTGAGATCGGCACCGATGGAACCATCAGCATTGTTCCATTAGGTGATAAAGCCAGTACGTTGGCTGTTCTTGATCAGATTAAGCTGGTCAACCCTCCACACGACCGACTTGTAAAGGGGAGTGATGGGTTAGTTTATCTAAAGAGCGGTGGTATCGCACAAGAGAGTATTGATGTCAGTTTGGTGACAGGTGCACTGGAGAGTAGCAACGTTAGCACGGTGTCAGCGATGGTTCAGATGATTGATTTGGCAAGGCAGTTTGAAATGCAGATCAAAGTAATGAAAAGCGTCGAAGAGAACGAAGCGGCGAGCACAAAATTAATGCAAATGTCCTAAGACATTGGCCGGGAGAGAACGATGACAACACAATCTTTATGGGTTTCAAAAACAGGACTGGATGCGCAGCAAACACGCATGTCGGTAATTTCTAATAACCTTGCAAACGTTAACACGACAGGTTTTAAACGGGGACGGGCAATTTTTGAAGACCTCCTCTACCAGAATGTTCGTCAGGTGGGGGCTCAATCTACCCAGGATACGATTCTCCCATCGGGGCTGCAGCTAGGAACGGGGGTGCGTACCGTTGCCACCGAAAAACTACACACGCAAGGTAATATTACCCAAACTAACAATGCACTCGATGTGGCGATTGGTGGACGGGGTTACTTCCAGATTTTAATGCCCAATGGTGATATCAATTATAGTCGTGACGGGACCTTTAAGATGGATGATACGGGGCAGATGGTCACCTCCAACGGCTATACACTGGAGCCTTCAATCACGATTCCAGACGATGCCCTGAGTATCACTATTGGTGTTGATGGGACGGTTTCTGTTTTACAGCCGGGGAACCCTGCACCGACCCAGGTTGGGGAAATTCAACTGGCTGACTTTATCAATCCCGTTGGCCTTGACCCGATTGGAGAAAATCTCTACAGAGAATCGGTTTCGAGTGGCGCACCGTTGATCGGCACACCTGGTGAGGATGGGATTGGTACTCTAACTCAGAATGCCCTCGAATCGTCCAATGTTAATGTAGTTGAAGAGCTGGTCAATATGATTGAAACGCAGCGCGCTTATGAGATGAACTCAAAAGCAATTTCGACATCTGATCAGATGCTCCAATACGTTACGCAGAATCTCTGATTAGGCGATAAACAATGAAAAAGCTTTTATTGTTGCTACCGTTAATTTTACTGACCGCTTGTGAAAGTATACCCAAGCGTGATCCGGCTTTTGCACCCGTACGTCCCTCAGCATTACAGCCACCGAAGCCAAATAATGGTTCACTTTACCAGGCTGGCTACGATGTCCGCCTATTTGAAGATGATACGGCACGACGGGTAGGGGATATTTTGACCGTCATGTTGGCTGAAAATACGGATGCGAAAAAAGAGGCTGATAATGAGGTTAAGAAAAAGAATCAGACATCCGTATCGCTTCCGACAATATTGGGAGAGAGCAACCGGGAAATTTTGGGCTTTGAGCTTGAGACTAGCCTCAAATCGGACAACAACTTCAAAGGTGAAGGTGAGACGAATCAAAGTAACTCTCTGACGGGGAATATCGCCGTAACAGTCGTTGAGCTATTGCCAAATGGCAACCTGATAATTCGTGGAGAAAAACGGGTGACTCTGAATGATGGCGATGAGTTTATCCGCCTTTCAGGGATTGTCCGACCTGTTGATATCGGTTCTGACAATGTCATCTCTTCAAACAAAGTGGCTGATGCAACCATTATGTATACCGGTGAAGGTGCGCTGGCGGATGGCAGTAAGTTGGGCTGGATGTCACGCTTCTTTAATAGCCCATACTTCCCATTTTAAGGGGTGAGCATAATGGTAAGTCGTAAAAATAGTTATCGAATTATTAGTCTGGTTTTTCTCCTCATTGCTCAACCAGCATTTGCAGAGAGGGTCAAAGATATCGCTTCAGTTGAGGGTGTTCGAAGCAATATGTTGGTGGGGTTTGGGCTGGTTGTTGGCCTGAATAAGACGGGCGATAAAACCAAATTTAGTGGTCAGAGTTTGCGAAGCATGCTTGCCAAAATGGGGATTACCTTACCTCCGGGTATTGATCCAAAATCGAAGAATATTGCAGCGGTTACCGTTCATGCGGAACTTCCCCCATTTGCCAAGCCGGGGCAGAAGATTGATGTAACTGTCTCCTCGATTGGTGATGCTAAGAGTTTACGAGGTGGTAGCTTATTGATGACGCCTCTAAAAGCGGCAAATGGGCAGGTCTATGCGTTAGCACAGGGCAACCTGATTGTCGCTGGGTTAACCGCTTCAGGTGCGGACGGTTCGAGTATTACTGTCAATATCCCGAGTGTTGGCCGGATTCCAGGTGGGGGTATGATCGAACAGAGTGTTAATACCCCTTTTGGCGATAACAGTACGCTAACGCTAAACCTGAATTTCCCTGATTTTACGAACGCTAATCGCTTGGCAATGGCGATCAACGAAGCAATAGGCCCTAGTACGGCACGTCCAATTGATGGTGCATCGGTTAAAGTTAATGCCCCGATTGATAGATCCCAGCGAGTCTCATTTGTGGCTATGCTGGAGAATATCTCATTTGAACCCGCTGAAGCACCAGCCAGGGTTATCATCAACTCACGAACGGGAACCGTGGTGATTAATAGCCAGGTCAGAGTTAAGCCGGCAGCGGTCTCTCACGGTAGCTTGACGGTAACTATCAGTGAAGATGCGCAAGTGAGCCAGCCAGGCCCCTTCTCGCGCGGAGGAGAAACGGTGGTTGTTCCTAAGTCGACCGTCGAAGTGGGTGAAGACGACAACCACATGTTTGTCTTTAACCCAGGCGTCTCGCTGAATGAAATTGTTCGCGCAGTCAATCAGGTGGGGGCAGGACCAAGTGATCTGGTTGCCATCCTCGAGGCGCTCAAAAGTGCTGGTGCCCTTCGTGCTGAGCTCATTGTTATATAGGTGTAAGTGATGCAACCTGCTCAAAATAGCGTTTATACCGACTTTCAGGGATTGGCCAGTTTGCGCCAACAATCAAAAGATAAATCACCAGAAGTTCTGCGTGAAGTGGCAAAGCAATTTGAAGCGATCTTTACACAGATGATGCTAAAAAGTATGCGTCAGGCCAGCCAGGGTGAGGGTATTTTTGAAAGTAAGCAGAGTGAGTTTTATCGGGATATGTACGATCAGCAGCTCAGTGTTCATCTTTCTGCAGGCTCTGGTTTGGGGTTGGCTGACATGATTGTTCAACAGCTGGGAGGGCAGCTGCCAGCAGTTAAAGGAGAAGAGCAAAGTAATATAATTGGCAAACGGCTTGAAGATTATCGCGGAACGGAAGTTTATAGAATTTACCGAGAAGTAAGCCAGTTGTCGGTAGCCCAGGATCAGCAAAAAGATGTCGAAGAGGTGGGTGTTAGCCGCTCACTAACCGTAGAGAGAAGTCTCCCGATAACCGATAAAGAGTCATTTATACGGCAATTAACACCGCATGCAGAGGCAGTAGGCAAGAAGCTGGGGGTTGCGCCCGGTTTATTGGTGGCGCAGGCGGCGTTGGAGACGGGTTGGGGGAAATCAATTATTCAAAATAGAGATGGTAGTAGTAGCCACAATCTATTTGGTATTAAAGCAGACAGTCGTTGGGAAGGTGAGCATACTGAAGCCAGTACGCTTGAGTATCGCGAAGGTGTCGCCATCAGGGAGCGAGCTCACTTTAGATCGTACGAGAGTTTTACCGAATCATTTGAAGACTATGTGAACTTTTTGGCAGAACAGCCCCGCTATGCAAAGGCACTTTCAAACAGCGGTAACCCAGAGCAGTTTGCCTTTTCTTTACAGCAGGCCGGTTATGCAACTGACCCCAAATACGCAGAAAAAATTGTCGCCATTTATAACCGAGAAAACCTCGCAAGTCAGGAACAATAGGACAAGATCATGTCAAGTGGACTATTAGGAGTTGCAACATCAGGTCTTTTGGCCTTTCAACGCTCACTAACAACAACCAGTCATAACATTGCCAACGTTAATACGGATGGATATTCACGGCAGAGAGTTGACTTCGGGACGCGTCCGGCTCAGGCAACGGGCGCAGGATTTATTGGTAAAGGAGTTGACGTTACGGCAATCAATCGTGCCTACGATGATTTTTTGACGCTGCAAGTGCGAAGCAGTACCTCCTCTCATTCAGAGCTGAATGGCTATTATCAGCTTGCCTCGCAGGTCGATAACTTTATCGCCAATGAAAATACCGGCATGTCGGCTGCACTGCAGGACTTTTTTAATGCGGTTCAGGAAGTGGCGGATGACCCAACCTCAATTCCTGCTCGACAGGTGATGTTGAGTGAGGCGAATATTCTAACCGATCGCTTCAATGCGCTAAATTCCCGGTTCACTGCACTACAAAGCCAAGTGAATAAGGGAACAGAAGGAGCTGTTGCAGAAATCAATAATCTGGCTGCATCAATTGCCGACCTGAATGCAAAAATTGTTGTGGCTTACGGTGCCTCGGGTGGTAATGCCCCCAATGATTTGCTGGATCAGAGAGACTTCCTCATCACGCAGCTTTCAGAAAAAGTTGATGTGTCAACAGTCTCGCAGCAGGATGGTGCGATTAATGTTTTTATTGGTAACGGACAGACATTGGTGATGGCGACAACAGCAGCGCAGTTATCAACTCAGCCCAACGCAACAGATCCAACGCAACTGGACGTGATGTTTTCAATCGGTGGCGCTGGACTGGTTAACATCAGCCAAAACCTGACGGGTGGAGAGCTGGGCGGAACGATGCGCTTCCGTAATGAAATTCTAACACCTGCTACGACTGCTTTAGATGATATTGCCGCCCAGTTAGCAACCGATTTTAATACTCAGCACGCATTGGGATGGGATTTAAATGGAGCTGCTGGCGGGAATCTATTTACCGTACCGCCCGCGGTGACTAGTGGATATGCCAGAACAATGAGTGTATTGATAACCGATCCTGCCGAGATTGCGGCATCGGGGGTCAATACAGCGGGTGGCGCGGTTGGTAATAATCAGAACGTATTGGCGCTAGCAGATTTGCAGTCCGCCAAGACTATGTTGGCGGGCACAGCGAGTTTTCATGATGCGTACAGTCGAATTGTTGCGGATGTGGGGTCAAAAACTCATGCGGCAGGCGTTAATCAGGCGGCACAAAAAGGGTTGCTGGATCATGCTGTTTCGGCAAGAGACTCTTTGTCAGGGGTAAATTTAGATGAAGAGGCGGCAAACCTGCTCAAATTTCAGCAGGCTTATCAGGCATCAGCACAGGTGATATCTGTGAGCAATTCACTGTTTGAAACGCTTCTGGGTGCCTTCCGGTAGGAGATTCTTATGCGCATATCAACTTCATTAATCAGCCAGTTAGGCATTAACTCTATTCTTGATCAGCAATCAAAACTGTCGAAGACACAGCTTCAACTGGCCACAGGAAAACGCATTCTGACACCTTCTGATGACCCAACAGGTCAGACTAGATTGTTGGATATTAGGCAGTCTTTAGAAACGAACAAGCAATACCAGGATAATATTGATACGGTTCGATCGCGCCTCACATTGGAAGAGGCAACGCTCACGGGTGTATCTGATCTTCTACAGCGTGTCAGTGAATTAGCGGTGCAAGGCGTTAATGACACGCAGTCGGCAGAAACTCGTAGAGGGATTGAGGCGGAAGTTCGTCAGCTACTTGGCGAATTATTAAGTTTGGCGAACAAAAAGAATGCCAACGGAGAACACCTGTTTGGTGGTGACATTGTCAATTCACTGCCCTTTTCAGGGAATGAGAATACGGGTGGTTTTGCCTATAACGGTGACACAGGGCAGAGGACCATTCAGATTAGTGAAACCCGCCGCATAGCAGATGGAGATCCTGGGGAGTCGGTATTTGGAGCGGTCGGAGGGGGCGCGAGCGTGTTTGAGGTGTTATTTGATTTTGCCAATGATATGAATACTAATGCTCCCGATCCTGCTGCAATTGACGAAATTCATCAGGTGTTAAGCGGGATTCTTGAGGTGCGCGCTGGAGTAGGTGCACGTCTTAATGCACTAGAAAGGCAGAAAGAGGTGAATGCTGATTTTATTCTCGATGCACAAACCGCTAAATCAGCCGTAGAGGATCTCGATTACGCGGAAGCAACAGGACGATTTAACCTGGAGTCTGTTGCGCTACAGGCTGCTCAGCAGGCTTATATCAAAGTTCAGGGGTTGTCACTGTTCAACTTTTTGTAGGTTTTTGACCCTAGTCTGGGAGAGAGCTGATTTTAGCTCGGTGTGTAATTCGTGCCGGTATTTATTCTTACATAATTAATGGCTATGACGGACTGTTTATAGGTGTTAAACATCATAAAAGTGAATCGTTAAAACCGATTCGATTCATCCTAAGCGTACCTGATTGATTGCGGAAAGCAGAAGCAGATAGCGGTAATAGTGATCGGAAAAAGGCACTTTTCTCTTCTACTCAATCGGTTGGAAAATAATGGCTGCCCCCTAAGTAAACTCGAAATATATTCAGGTAAAAAGCGGCAAAATATTGCCGTAAAAATGTGTCAAAATCTATTTGCAACCAAATAATTAACCTCTAACTCCTTGTGATTAAACAGATAAATAATATGGCATGATTTTAGCTTGTGACTGAGTGAGGTTTTTTTGCGGAAGAGAATCCGCTTTGAACATGACTTAAATTGTAAGGAGAAAATCATGGCCTTAATTGTAAATAGTAATCTGGCTTCACTAAATGCCCAGCGAAATTTGAGTAAATCTCAAGGTGACCTAAACCAGGCTCTACAGCGCCTTTCCTCTGGGTTGCGTGTTAATAGTGCCAAAGATGACGCGGCGGGCCTTTTTGTGGCGCAGCAGATAACGCGAGATATTCGTGGATTGAATCAGGCGGTTCGAAATTCAGCAGATGGTATTTCGCTGGGACAAACAGCGGAGGGCGCGCTGGGAGAAATTGCTAATAACCTTCAGCGGATTCGTGAAATTGCGGTGCAGGCATCGAATGCGACGGTGGGTAATGCGGCAGGTCTGCAACTTGAGGTCGATCAGCTCACACAGGAAATTTCACGAATTGTTCAAACAACAGAATTTAATGGGACGCAATTGCTCGACGGAACAGGTGGGGCGCTTGTGTTTCAGGTTGGAGCAAATGGGACTGCGGATAACAGGATCACCGTTACCGCTTCAAATCTGACATCGCTTAGTGCATATAATGCTTCCCTGACTAATACCGGCACGGTTGATGTTTCTTCAAATGCTGCAGCACAGGGTGTATTAGCGACTTTAGGTGCGGATATTGATACAGCTAATGGTGAGAGAGCAACATACGGTGCGATTCAAAATCGGTTTGAGGCTGTTATCTCAAATCTGCAGAACTTTGCTGAAAACTTGACTGCGGCTCGTAGCCGGATTGAGGATGCCGACTTTGCGGCAGAAACGGCCAAGTTAACTCGTGCACAGGTCCTGCAACAGGCGGGTGTATCGATTGTTGCCCAGGCGAATGCTGTCCCACAGGCAGCATTGTCGTTATTACAGGGCTGATATTTTAATAGGATTTTAATAGTTTCGAAAAGGCTGGAGATTTCTCCGGCCTTTTTTTTGTTAAAGAAATTTTCTTTCTTGCCGTCAAATATATCGGAGGCAGTAAATACCTAACTTAAATCGGGTATATCTGCCAAATATAAAGTGGTGCAATAGCACCTTGATGTCAGGAGACATATCATGGCACTCGTCATAAATACAAATGTAGCTTCATTAAATGCCCAAAGAAATTTGAGCAAATCACAAAATGATTTAAGCGTCTCGTTACAGAGACTTTCTTCGGGTTTGCGTATCAACAGTGCAAAAGATGACGCGGCAGGCCTTTTTGTATCACAGCAGCTCACACGCGATATTCGCGGTATTAATCAGGCGGTTCGAAATTCTGCAGACGGTATTTCATTAGGACAAACAGCCGAGGGAGCGTTGGGTGAAATTGCCAATAACCTCCAGAGGATTCGTGAGATTGCGGTGCAAGCTTCGAATGCGACAGTGGGTAACGCAGCGGGTCTGCAGCTTGAGGTCGATCAGCTTACTCAGGAGATTTCACGAATTGTCCAAACATCAGAATTTAATGGGGCG
>Ga0164313_10005615_pt1 | contig 11109 bp, 16 predicted proteins | sample GuaBasSedimGuay4_FD_113735 | JGI IMG/M metagenome (GOLD analysis project Ga0164313, IMG submission 113735) | Subseafloor sediment microbial communities from Guaymas Basin, Gulf of California, Mexico - Guay4, Core 4569-4, 0-3 cm | ecosystem: Environmental > Aquatic > Marine > Hydrothermal vents...
CCAAGAATAAAGATACATATGGGCTGTTTGTGATTGATGAATGTTCACGGGGCGATCATCAATTACAGCAGCTCCTATGGCAAGTTCAAAATGAATATGCAATACACAGATTGGACTTTCCAAAAAACTGGTTTGTTATCACAATTGATAATCCAGATGATTCTGAATATTCTATGGATAACCTTGAAGATGCAGCTGGGTTAAGACGACAGTTACATGTATATGTTGAGGTTAGTTCTCATGACTTTCTTTCATATGCAATTGAACACGATTATCATCCATTCGTTATTGAGTTTATTCAAACTCATCCAGAATATCTTTATGATTTTCAAGCACAAAAAATAGGATCTGTGTATGCGAACCCTGCTAGTTATGAAAAACTTTCAGATCATCTTTGGAAAATGGAGATGAGAAGAAAAACTATTGACTTTCAGGAAATTGAAAATAAAGCAGCTGGTCTATTAAATACAAATATGACTCAATTATTTATTGAGTTTGCAAGAGATAAAAAAGACATTAACCCAAAAGAAATTTTCCATAATTTCAAGCAGGTTACACCAGCTATTAAATCTCTATTGAAAGAAAATAATATGTCAAAGTTGGGTGAACTCATGATTGGCTTCTGTACCTACATGACAACATCAATGCCAGAATATAATGCAGTTAAATTGAAAAATATTTTGGGATTTCTATTACTTATGCCGATTGATACAGCAGCATTGTTTATTTCACAGATTGATGGTTTTAATCGTGCATCCAATTCATTCAAATATATGACACAAATTCATTTAGCGTTATTGAAAACATCTTCCCGTTATAAAAAAGAATTTTATGAACCTATTGTTAAAGCTGGGGAAGGAAAATTATAAATGGATACATCCGAGAGACTTAAAAATTTAGTTGCAAAGTTTGTATTAAAATATAATTACTGGGGATACTTGTTCTCTCGAATACGCAGACGTCCATCAACATCAATACCATCAATTATGGGAGTTGGTGCAGAACCAGATGGAACAATATCCTTAATATATCATCCAGATTTAGTCGATAAAACGGATGATACAAATTTGGTTAAAGTAATAGAACATGAAGGATTACATCTATTAAATAAACATATTCCACGTCTTATTAGAATATTATCTAATGAAGTTAATAAAGAAAATAAGAATAAAAAAATTAAAGCGTGGAATATAGCATCTGATTGTTGTGTCAATAGTCAAGCTGGATTTAAAGACGACTTTATAATAGGTGGAACCACATGGCCATTATGTACACCGGAAAGATATAAATTGCCAGATGGTAAACTCACAGAATGGTATTTTCTTGAACTGCTAAAAAATGAAGATGATCAGAAAAATACTGAACCTTCTATTGGAGATCATGATAATTGGACAGAGGGGTTGAAAGGTATTTCAGATTTGAGTGCTCTATCCAGAAAAATTGATCAACATGTCAGACGCATTATAAAAGATTCAGCTAAAACATTTAATAAGGAGAGGGGAAACTTACCAGCACATATAGCAGACTTGATTCAAGGAGCGTTGGCTCCACCTCAAGCTCCTTATTATCAAATTATTAGAAAGTTGGTCAGGGGAACTCGATTCAGTAAGTTTAGAAGATCCCCAACGAAGATCAATCGAAAAAGAACATATTCATTTATATTAGGAGATGATTCTATTCCAAAAATCTCTCCATTCCCAGGCAAAACAAGAGACTTTACTTTTAATATTGTTGTGCTTATTGATACATCCGGAAGTATGAGTAATGAAGATATTAAAGAAGGTCTCTCAGGAGTCAAGAACATACTCGAAAAAGATAGACATTGTTATACAACAGTTCTTGAAGTTGATGCTGGTGTTGAGAAAGAGTATGTTTGTAAAAAGGTTAGGGATATCCAATTCAATGTCAAAGGTCGTGGTGGAACAACATTAGGACCAGGTTTGTATAGAGCAAAAGAATTGGGATGTGATGTTTGTCTTGCATTTACAGATGGATTTACAGAAAATATAAATGCAATACCAAGAAAAAAATTACCCAGGAAAACTATATGGGTAATAAACAAAGGAGGTTCAGCAAGCCAAGTTAATAAGACCGGGTTTGTTGTTCAGATATAATGAATCCATATCTAAGACGATTTATACATCTATATGTTTGGTATTGTTTATTTAAAGTGGCAGCAGTGGGAGGTGAAGTTAATGAACCTCTTATGCTATTAGCAGCTATTATGGGTAGTTTATTTATGATAATAACATTTTCACCATTTGAAGAGTAAGGAGAAATATATGACGAGTTCGTATAGTGCTAAGGATGTAAGAGTCCTTGAAGAAGTTGAACATATTAGACTTAACCCCGGAATGTATGTGGGGTCAACTCAAAATCCAACTCATTTAATTGAGGAAGCACTGGATAATGCACTCGACGAAGCGTTAGCAGGTTACGCAAAGATTATTGCGGTTATGATTGATACGAAGAAAAATATTTACTCAGTTTTAGATAGTGGTAGGGGTATCCCGATTGAGAATGATACCCCTATCACAATCTCAAGTAAATTATTTTCAGGAGCAAAGTTTCAAGATAAAAAGGCAGCATATGAGATCAGCTCCGGATTGCATGGAGTTGGTCTTGTAGCTGTTAATGCTTTAAGTTCAATGTATAAAATTGAAGTATATAGAAATAAACAATATGCAAAATATGAATTTAAAAATACAAAATTGAAAAATAAAAGGATTAAAAGGTTTACACAACCATATCCATTTTCAACAAAAATTGAATTTAAACCAGACAAAAAATATTTTGAATCATTAGCTCCAGATTTAGAACGTATTAGACATCGCCTGACTACAGCTTCAGCAGAGATGCCCAGTGATATGACTTTCGTATTAAATATTGATGGAAAAAATGAAGTATTTAAATTAAATATAATAGATCACTTTGCAAAAAGTTGTTTGACATTAAAAGAAAAAGTAAAAGTTACACAGTTGAAGTCATTTAAAAAACCTGAACAATATAATATATATTTGACTTATGAAAAAAGTGGTCCTGTAAGTCCAAAACTTATATCATCTGTTAACCTCCTTCCTGTACAACAAGGAGGAACTCATGTAGGATTCTTTTTCGATTTATTAAAAATATTTTTTACTACCAAAGCTAAAAAATATGGTTATAAATTTCAACCGAATGATTGTTTATACAAACTAAGAGCGTATTTACAACTAAGTTTGATTGAACCGAAATTTTCAGGACAAACAAAAGATACATTAATAAATCCAAGATCTTATATTGAAAAGTTTACAAAGGATTTTAAATCTCAACTTGAAGAATTTGCACAACAACAAGAACCACTATTAAAAGAATATCTAGAGAGCTTTCATGATTATAGAACTAAATTAGATGCAAAAAAAATAACCGCTAATGGTTCTGGTGGGAGAAGAGCATCAACAAAATTTACAAAATTAAGAGACTGTACATCAAGACAAGGAGAACTATATATAGTTGAAGGTGAATCAGCAGGCGGTTCAATCATTCAAAGTCGTGATCCAAATATTCATGCAATTCTACCATTAAAAGGAAAGTCCATCCCAAACATTACAACCAAAAAGAATATTTTACAAAATAAAGAAGTTGGTGAATTGGTTAAAGCTATGGGAACAAGTGTTGGTCCAGATTTTGATATATCAAAAATAAGATATGATAAAATTGTATGTGCTACCGATGCTGACCATGATGGAAATCATATTGCATGTTTGGTAACAATGGTGATAGCAATATTAATGCCTGAAATTATTAAAGCAGGAAAATATTTTATTGCTCAAACCCCGCTCTTCGCAATTAACGAAGGTAAGACGTTCATTCCATTATGGGATGAAAAAGAATTAGAAAAAGCAAAAAAGGACAACAGAAAGATTACAAGGTTTAAAGGACTTGGAGAACTATCTCCATTTCAATTGAAGATTTGTTTGTTAGATGAGAAAACAAGAAATTTAATGCCGGTTACTTACAGTAAAGATATTGATAGTTTAATAAAAATATTTTCGAGTGCTGGTGAAAAAAGAAAATTATTAGAGTACGATAAATAAAAGAATATATAAACCCATGAAATTATTTTCAAGTACCAAAGAGAAAAGAAAATTGGTATGGTGCAGAAAGGTAAGGTGGGATGTGGTTGGAAGCGGTATGGTAAGGTTTGGATAATAAATAAAAAAGGAGAATTAAAATAAAATGAATAAATCAGTATATGAAGTGAAATGTGAAGTAACGGGATTTAGACCTCTATTACAAAATGATTTAAATGCTATGGAATTAGATTCACAACAAACTGTATCGAAAAAAGGTCAAGTGTATGACCCTCAAGAAGAAGCAGTGAAACGCTTAACTATAAATGCAGATAAAGTTGTGTGTCAGAGGGCCACACATTTTGAATCAGCGATGGTAAAATCTGCAACAAGTTTTAAATTCCAAGGAATGAAAACTTATAAAGATCTATTCAAAGCTGGAGTTTTTGTTGAACCATTATTAATTCCTCATATGAATCAGGGGTGGGTAATTGACACTCAATTTGTTAAAATTGGAGCAGCAAGAGTTCCAAGATGTAGACCTCGTTTTGATGAATGGAAACTTGAATTTACAATTTCTGTAACAGATGATAGGATTCCTCCAGCTGTTTTAAAATCTATTTTAGATGAATCTGGACGATCCCAAGGAGTTGGTGATTACAGACCTCGTTATGGTTTATTTGAAATAACCAAATGGGAGTTAGTCAAACAAGCTGAAGAAGCTCCAGTCGAAGAAATTACTACATCTGAGAATACTATAACTAATGAAGTTACGGAATGAATTTGAAACAGATATTGAAAAAATTTTAAGAGAAGAAATTGAATCAAGAGGTTTGGAAAATGGAGTAGATTTTACTTGTCAATTTCCAATTCGTTTTGGTCATATAATTGATATTGCTTTTACAGAAAAAATGATAGCAGTTGAAGCTGATGGAGAGCCATGGCATACACCAAAAGGAGACGCAATTAAAACAGGAGTATTAAGAAAGATCGGATGGACTGTTTTAAGATTCAAAGGGTCTGAAATATATGAAGACGTTGAAAAATGCGTTGATATAATAATGACGCATCTTTAAAATTTGGTCCGGTAAGGAGCGATTTGGTAAGTTATGATGGGGTAAGGTGCTGTATGGTGATGTAAGGTTTGGAATACAAATCCTTATTGTAGTTTCGGTCCGGTAAGGTTCGGTGTGATGCTGTTTGGTCCGGTATGTCGAGGATTGGTATGATGTGGGATGGTTAGGTTCGGCATGTCACGGTTTGGTTTGGAATTAAAAATTAAATTATATTGAGATGAGGTGAGGTATGGTCCGATTCGGTCCTGTGAGGTGATGTGTGATAAGGTCTGGTGATGTAAGGTTTGGATTGGAATTAAAATAAATTTTCTGAAATATGGTAAGGTTAGGTTAGATATGGTTTAGTAATGTTTTGTGGGGTATTGTTAGGTCTTGTGAGGTTTGGTTTGGTTTGGATTGAAATTAAAAAAATTATATTTCTGGTGGGGAACGGTAAGGTTAGTTTGGGTCCGATAAGGTTGGGTCAAGTGAGGAGTGGTGTGAAATGGCACGGTATGGTAAGGATTAATAAAAATAATGAATGTGAGGTATTAACATGAGAAAAAAAGCATTAACAACAGATTGTAATACATGTGAGTTATGTACAGTAAATGACTCCAGTCAATTTGTTTGTGGTTGGGGAAAGGGAAATAAAGTTATGGAACCAGCGAAAGGCAAAAAAACGTTGTTCTGTAAATTGAAACGATAGTGCCAATAAATAAGGAGTAATACCATGGGAACAAAAGCAGATTTTTATGTTGGTATGGGAAAGAAATCAGAGTGGATTGGCAGTCTGTTAAGTAGCGGTGATGTATGGAATATTCCAGTAGACATTTTCATTCAGGTAAATCAAATGATGTTTGAAGAAATGGTATTGGAATTTTTACATGACCATGATGGAGTAGTTGATGAGTGGCCACACCCTTGGTCGGATAGTCGTATGAGCGACTATTCATATATCTTCTATCCAGAACATGAAAAGGTTTATATGTCACAAGCTGGAGAAATACTTGTTGATCCAATTAAAATACTTCAAGGTCAAAGTTTAATTGAAGCAAATGTATTTTTGGGTGAACCTAAATTTCCAATAATGCTTCCACAAACGCTTAATCAAACAGAGGAGTTGTTAAAACAATATGGATTACCATCTACCTCATCTGTATAAAGATTATGGAACATACTCAAACTATAGAAACTTTCCATTAGACCTTGATGGATTAAAACCAGTTGAAAGACGAGTATTGTTATCAGCATATAAAATAGCTAGAAATAATTTTGTAAAATCAAGACAAGTTGATGCATATACAATTGGTCATTATCATCCACATGGCGAGTGTTATGGAACAATTGTTCAGTTAGTTCGACAAGGATTTCTAACAGGGCAAGGAAATTTTGGCACCAATGTTGGTGTTGAACCTGTTGGTCCAGCTGCTCCAAGATATACTGAATGTCGAATTAGTAAACAATCATTAGATATGATCTTTAAATATATTAAACATGCTCCAATGGTTGATACTGAACTGGGTGATAAAGAACCACTCTATTTACCAACTATGTTTCCTGTTTGTTTAATGGGAAATGAATATACACAAGGTATTGGATTTGGATTTAAAACATTTATACCTTGTTATGATCTACGTGATTTACATCAAAGATTGTTGTGGTTACTGGGAATACGAAAAAGAAAACCAATAATTAAACCGTTGACAAATTGCACCATTACATCACCACCTGATATTGTTGAAAGTTTACTCACCACAGGAAAAGCAAAAATTGATGTGACTGGTGTATTTGAAGCTAATGTGAGAAATAATACGGTGGTATTAAAATCATGGCCACCAGGAAAAAGGTTTGAATCATTTTTAAATAAATTTTCAGTAGAATTAGACTCTGGTATGATAGGTTTTACAGACTTATCAGTTTCACAAACAGAGATAGTTTTTCAGGTATTAAGAGAAAGAAATAGAGATAAAATATTTAAAGAGTTTATTATAAAACTCAAAAGTGCAATAAAAGGAACTTTATCATTTGAAAATGTATTAGTTGACTCAAACCAAAAGGTTATTGTAAAATCTGTTGACGATATGCTTATAGATACATATAATATGTTTTGGACAGTAAATGAACAAATGCTAAAACATGAAATAAATAAAGTCAAGGAATTGGTTTCTGAATATCACATTCTTGAAAAAATCAAAGCTCCATTAGCAAAATGTATTGGGGAAGGAAGAGATATAAATTTTTCTTTGAAAGTGATTAAAAATAAAACAGGAATTGATGAAAAAACTTCTGGTATGTTAATTGAAAAATATAAAATTAGAAAGTTACTAACATTAAATACAGACACAACAGATTTGGAGGATAAAGGTAAAGTCTTTTCAAATACATTACAAAATTTAACAGATTTTATATTGGAACAATATAATGAAATTATTAAGTAATTAAGGAGATATAATATATGTATAAAATTGAAAAACGATTTACATTACCAATAGGTCACAGGTTGAGCAAACATAAAGGACGGTGCTTTTCAATTCATGGACATAATTTCAGTGTATTAATTGGAATTAAATCAGAAACCTTAGATGATAATGATATGGTTTTAGACTTTAGTCATTTGAAAGCAGTTGTTAATGGATTTCTTGATACGTTTGATCATTGTTTGGTTTTAAACAAATGTGATACAAAGCTTTCTAATGATTTATCTTCTTGTGGAATGAGAACTTTAGTTGTTGATCATGACCCAACAGCAGAAAAGTTTTCTGAAATTATATATAAAGAAGTAGAGAAAACATTATGTAAGCTGTATTCATATATTACAATGGATTACGTAACAGTATATGAGAATGAAAATTCAAAAGCAACATACACAGAGGATTAATATGAAGTACATTGAAGATGTAGAATCCGAAAAATTCACTCTTGAAGTATATGAGTGTGAATGTGGGATGCATTTTGGTTTTGATATTACATATCTTGTCCAAGTTAGTTCTATTAGTGGGATATGTCAATCATGCAAAACAAAATATTTTATAGAATCCTACGAGGGGGGTTAAAAATTGGAACTTATGAAGCGTTCTGGATTGCTAATTCCAAAGCAATATCGAAACTCACAAATGTATATTAATATTAAAGAGAAATTGGAAAGAAGAACGCGATCATATAACTCGTCAGAATACATAGTAAATACATTTTATATTGAATCGGAGAAGTTCCTTTTAGTTCCGAGGAACTTCCCGATTCAGGAATATGTATTTAATATGAAAGTACATGACCATAGACATGAAGGTCAATCAATTGATATAACTCATAATATAAAACCAAGAAGTAAAACCCAAGAGAAAGCAATTGATTATTTAATGAAACATGAAAATGGAATACTTCAATTGTCGCCTGGTGTAGGTAAAACAGTTATTACAATTTATATGATTGCTGAAAGAAAATTAAAATCACTAATTCTTGTACATCGTGATGGACTTGCTGAACAATGGATAAAAAGATTAAAACAGTTTACAGATTTACAAGATGATGATATTGTAAGATTAACAAGTGCAAAATACAAAGAACAATTAGACAAACCAATAATCATAGCAACAACACAAACCTTTTTATCATTATTAAAAAGAAAACGTGAGGGTTTTCTTACAAAATTAAATAAATCAAATATAGGAATATTTGTTGCTGATGAAGTTCATACATCAATCGGAGCACCAACATTTTCAGAATGCTCTATTCACATGCCATCGAAATATACATATGGATTAAGTGCAACTCCATATAGATATGATGGCAATGGAGATATAATTGAATTTCATCTTGGACCAATATTTTCAGATGATGATACTGAGGGAACAATGATTCCAAAAGTAACAGCAATCCTTGCGGATTATCAAATAGATACCACCCGGAGAGCTACGTATGTGCGGTGGGGCGGGGAGTTCCAGAGAGCAAGGTATCTCAATCTAATGCGAAAATCAAAACCCTTTATATCGGTTGTGAGGGGTTTATTAAGCAAATTAAAAAATAGTCGAAATCTCATATGTATAGTTGAAAGGATTAAAGTAATTGAAGATTTATATGATTGGATGCCATCAAAAAGCAAGGCAAAATTTTGTGGTAAAGGATCATTAGAAACCTTAGATTATCAACATACATTTGCAACACCAGGTAAATGTAGAGATGGAATTGATGCTCCTTGGAAGGATGCAGTTATAATGACATCACCAATTTCAAATATTGAACAACTAACAGGGCGTGTTATAAGATCACATAAAGGGAAACAAACACCAGCAATTATAGATATGATTGATTATGGTTGTAAAGATATGAGAAACACATTTCATAAAAGAAAAGAATTTTATGATAAAAAAGGTTGGGCAATTCAATATGTATTATACGTTAATGGTAACTTAAAAATAATTGAAGAATCGCTGGCACAAGAAATCATAAGGGGGAAATTGTGAAAATAAAAACAGATTTTGTAACAAATAGTAGTTCAAGTTCATTTGTAGTTATTGGTAGTAGAATAAGTATAAATGATATACCTGATGAAATTATTAATAAGATTCAGGAGAAATATCCCGATTATAATTCTGAATATATAAAGGAACATATGAATGAGTTTGTAGATGAACTTGTTGCGGATAGTTCTTTGGATCATTCTTGTGGTTATGAATTTTATGAAGATATAATGCTTGGTATTGATTATACTAAAATGGAGGAGGATGAAACTCTAGCAAAATTTAAAACAAGAGTTAAGAAAGAAATTGAAAAATGTATAGGAATAGAAACTGACGTATATCACATTGAAGAATGCTGGATGAATAATTAAAATGAGATTAAAAACAGATTTTGTAACTAACAGCAGTTCGACTGCATATATAATTACAAATACCAGTGATGTTAAAAAAGATCTGGTTGATTTTGTAAAAGAAAACCCACAATTGATTGAAGAGTTCAAACAACAATATGGTTATGAAAACGATCCAAAAATGACACAGGAAAAACTCATCGAATCTGCCAAATTTGAAAATGAAGTATTTGAAGCTGGGGATCGGAGATGGTGTGCTTTTGGAGATGAAGATGGAACATTAATTGGGCATGTATTTGACTATATACTTCGAGACGGTGGTTCATCTAAAAATTTCATTTGGAAGTTTGAAGAATATATGAGATAGGAGATATTATGAAACTAAAAGGCGAATTTGTTACAAACAGCTCATCAGCATCATTTATTATATTGAAAGAACATTTATCAGCTTTACAAGTTTCTATGATATATGACCACATTGAAATTGGTTCACTTCTTGCTGATGAACAAGGAATCCATATATATAATGATGCATGGCAAATAACAGAGTCATTAACTCAAATTGAAGCATATACTTCAATGGATAATTTTGATATGTTGTGGTTTCTTAACCAGATTGGAGTTGGCGATGAGCACATCGAATACGACCATTCATAGTATAAAACATACTTCTGAATACGAAGGAAGTCCATGTATCAATTGTCTTGTAAAAGTAACATGCACAAAATCAATGCTACATTCTTTAGGAGCATGTCAAGCTTATAAAGATTTTCTTATGAAAATGATTCAAAGTATTAGGGAGAATCAATGAGAATAAAAAATGACTTCATAACAAATAGCAGTTCAACTGCATTTATTGTATTGGTCCCAAATAATTATGAGTTATCAGAAGATGATTTTGATCATTCATATGATTTAACAAAGATACATCATGAAGAATCAGAATTAAGTTTAGAAGAATGTAAAGAAATTATTGAGACATTGAAAAAAGGTGAAAATATATATGCTAATGGTGATGGTGATGGTGGAGTATCTCATCTTATTTGGCAGGTTATATTAGACATTCTTGACAATAATGGTTTTCTTTTAAATACACTAGATACTCCAAGTGAGAATCCTGATATTATAATTGGAGTAGATCAAGAGGATATTGATGAAATTCTTCTTGGTTATATTGATGTACAGAAAATTA
>Ga0164313_10005617_pt1 | contig 11108 bp, 8 predicted proteins | sample GuaBasSedimGuay4_FD_113735 | JGI IMG/M metagenome (GOLD analysis project Ga0164313, IMG submission 113735) | Subseafloor sediment microbial communities from Guaymas Basin, Gulf of California, Mexico - Guay4, Core 4569-4, 0-3 cm | ecosystem: Environmental > Aquatic > Marine > Hydrothermal vents >...
CCATCGGACACGATATGTTCTACACTGACAGATCCGGAGAAATGGCATGGGGCTCCTACACCGGTACAGAATCCGCAATAACCTGGACTGTTGTAACATCACCAGTTCCTAGTTCTTACGGAATGGCCGTATGGGGCGATTACCTCTTCCTCTGCAACGGAGAAATAGGTACAGACAACCTTTTCATCTTCGACATCAACTCAGACGGAAGTGTTAACCTCACTCCTATCTGGTCTGCTGAATTCACCGAGGTTGTGGATGGCGCCAACGGAGCAATCGACTACGACGGTACGTACCTTTACGTCTACCCTCAGAACGACTTCGTTTATACGCTGGACATTGACTGGACCGGCGCCCTCGAGAACTCAACCTGGGGCCAGATCAAAGCTGAGTTTTAGTAACGTTTAGTTTACATGGTGCTTTAAAGAGGCGGGGTTCATCCCCGCCTCTTTTCTTTGGGGCCGGACCTAACATCTAAACATTTTGTCTGTTTAATGTTATCGGGGTCGTATCTTGAATTTTGGCATTCGTAAATGTCTTAACAAATGAAATGCCAAAATTCAAGATACGACCCCGATAACTAACTTGCTAGGTCCGGCCCCTTTTGCTAAGTAGTTTTCTCCACAATACCGGTTACAATACTCTCGAAATCCTTTGCAAACTGAGTTTGACCGTTGTGATTGACAAAGGGTTTGCCACTGTCTCCAGATGAAACTATTTCAGGTTCTATGGGAATTCTGCCAAGGAAGGGAACTTCCATCTCGGACGCCATTTTCTCCCCGCCCCCCGAACCGAAGAGCTCCGTACGCTCGCCGCAATGAGGACAGACGAACCCTGACATATTCTCTATGACTCCGAGTACCGGCAGCTTGAGAGCTCTGCAGAACTGGATCGAGCGCCTTACATCGGAAAGGGACATTTCCTGCGGCGTTGTGACAATGACAGCACCGGTAGGTTCAGGTATGAGCTGAGCAACGGACAGCGGTTCATCACCGGTTCCAGGAGGACAGTCCACTATCATGTAGTCGAGCTCTCCCCAGTTCACGTCTTCAAGAAACTGTTTGATAACGTTCATCTTCATCGGTCCCCGCCAGATTACGGGATCTGTCCTGCTGCCGAGCATGAAATCCACTGAGATCACCTTGAGGGATCCGAGTTCTGCTGGATTCAGCTTTTTCCCATCGGAAGATGTCAGTCTGGTTCCCTCCATACCAAGAAGTTTGGGAATGCTCGGACCGTGAAAATCCGTATCAAGAAGACCGGTGGCATACCCCTGAAGAGAAAGTGAGATCGCGAGGTTGGCGGCAACGGTACTCTTACCCACTCCTCCTTTGCCGGAAAGAACAAGAATGCTTTTTTTCGCCGGTGGTTTCTCAAGGCTGAGCGGCGCGGGATTCGGGTTATTCATATTGTTTGTGCCTTTCTAAAGGTGATTATCCAATAATTTAGAAATAGTAATATAACGCAAAGGTATTGCCGAAGTGCACTTTCATTACCATGGTAATGGAACAGGGGAGGTTATTCTCATGGATTTCAGTAAGTACAGCACTATTCTCTTCGATCTGGATGGAACACTCGTTAATTATGCCGGAGCACAGAAGTCCGCCGCGGAATACATCGTGGAAGTGCTCGAACTGGAAAAATCCAGCAATACACTGAATCATATCCTTCGATTCCTGGAGGATAAGGTCATTCAGGATCTTGAAGCCTGCAAACCATCGGCCATCGAGCCGGGGTCAAATGAGATGCGTCAGGCTTTCAGTAAAGCAGGATTAGGTGTTGACCCCGTTGAATTCATCGAACTCTACTTCGAGGGATTGGAGGAGCATGGAGAGCCGCTCCCCGGTATTATCGACCTGCTGGGAGTACTCAAAGACAGATTCTCTATTGGAATTGTCTCAAACGGCCCGGGATCTGTCCAGCGTAAAAGGCTTGAAATATCTGGATTGATGGAGTTTCTTGACGTTATCGTATTAAGCTGTGAAGTGGGATCGGCAAAACCTGACCCTGAAATACTCCGTTACGCTATGAAACTTGCTGATTCAAAAACGTATGACACTCTGCTCGTCGGTGATAGTGCAGGCAGCGATATGGGAGCTGCCAACGCGGCAGGAGTTGATTTTGTATTCGTACGGCCTGATGGAGATTTTTCCGCACCCGGTCCCAGAGTGCTTGAGCTGAGGAAAACAGCGGATATATTGAAATACCTGCCGAAAAATACTATCTGAACCTCTTAATAGCGTAAATCCTGCTCATCTCCGCAAAGGCTATACCAGTACTCCCTCTGCCTTTCTCTTCCTGTACTTTCGTAGAAACAGTATGCCCGAAAGGGCAAAGAGTCCGGAAGAAACCATGAATGCCTCAGAAAAACCCCCGAAATGAAGCAGAACACTACCAAGTATCGGAGCAAAACTGGCCCGCAGAGCTGTCATGGTAACATGCAGACCCTGGTATGTGGCTTCCTGCCCCGGAGGAGCGAAGTGCAGGCTGGAAATATTCCATGACATTCTCACGCCTGCCATACCCAGAGCAAATACCGCATAAGCAATATAGAAAAATAGTATGCCCATATCGGGTATCCAGTTGCCGAAAGCCAAGGATAGTGGATAGAAGGCGAGAAGCAGACATACAATGCCCGTGAATCTGAAGGGATGAAGCTTCTCAAGCCGGACACCTAAAAATGGAGATAGAAGCAGTACTCCCATCTGTCCTATCACACCTTTCGCCAGTGCGTACTGCTCGTAATCAAGCCCGAGTCTGTCAATTGCGAAGAAAGGTATCACGGGCAGGAGCATCAGAAAGGCAATACCGTATATAAAGAAGTAGATCTCGAACCAGGCAAAATCCCTGTCATTTTTGAAAATCGCCCACAGGCTTCTGAAGAAGTGAGCAGATCCACCGCCTGTGGAATTCTTCACTGCTCCTGATTCCATACCTCTTGCCATTCTTGAGAGGAACAGAGCCTGTCCCGCTCCGAACAGAGCTTCAACCAGGAACAGAATCCTGTAGAACTGAAAATCCATATCCAGAAGAGCGCCTGCAAGCATAGCCATGGGAAGGCTGAAAAGCGTGAACGCGCTTGTCCACCAGCCGAACAGCCTTGCCCTGTTGTTCTGGGAGTACCGCTTTTTCATGATGCTGTTCTGCGCAGGCAGGATGACACTGTTTGACGCGAAGAATAGAAGGAGGAGCACCAGCATCACATTGACAGAAGATGAGAAGAACATCAGAGCAACAGGAAGCCTGGACAGGACTCCGAAGATAAGAACTGCCCTGTCGTACCTTCCCCTTCGGTCAAGCCAGTGATTTATGAAAACAGCGAGCATATTGCTGATCGGCCATAGCATCGTAAGGGCGGTTATCTGCCAGGCAGCGGCATGCAGTCCGTTTACAGCTATATAGTCATGGTTAATAACCACTCCCATGGATACTCCGCCGAATACGGCGGACAACAGATGGATCTTGAAAGATTTTTTTTCATCCCCCCCGAGGGGACGGAAGAATCTTCTCTCTCCGCTATCTGATTTGAATGACATCCATGAGAAAAACTGCATTGCTTAAGTGACCGATGGCACTATTCTCTTAGCCACAAGGACTTCCAGAACCTGTTCAGCACACTCCTCCGCTGAGAATTCATGGGTTTTCAGAACAAGCTCAGGGGAGAGTGGTTCTTCGTAAGGAGCTGATATGCCGGTGAAAGAAGGTATCTCACCGCTTCTCGCCTTCTTGTAAAGACCCTTTGGATCCCTCTCCTCCGCCACTGCAAGCGGAACTTCAACGTATACTTCAACGAAATCGTTCTCATCCTGGATGGATCTGGCGAAGTCTCTGTCCTCACGGTAAGGGCTTATGAAGGCCAGTAAGTTCACAACGCCAAAGGAACTGAAGAGTTTGGCTACTTGAGCGATTCTGCGAATATTCTCTTTCCTGTCATCCGGCGAGAATCCCAGGTCGCTGTTAAGACCGTGCCTGATATTGTCTCCGTCGAGAATCGCTGTCAGAACACCGCGTTCCTGAAGCATTTCCGCGAGTATGTCCGCAACTGTAGATTTGCCTGAACCGGAGAGCCCGGTGAGCCATACGGTAGCTCCCCTGTGCCCGAGAAGCTTCTCCCTGTCAGTTCTGTCAACACCATGATGGTGCCATGTAAGGTTCTTATCAGTAGCGCTATCCTGCTTCATATTTCTCCCGTTCTGCGTGATTTTAAAAGGTTTCAAATACTGGAAAGTTTCACTATCATACATACTCAGGATTGAAATCGCTAATGAAATCCTCAATCAAATGAACTGATTTATATCACAAAGGAGAATAAGATGCGCTTCGCACCTGTGCTTGTCATACTTGCATTTGCGATGCCGGTTATTGCAGGAGAGATTGTTGTAGGTATCTGCTGCGAGTGCTGCTACCAGACCGATGAGTTCTTTGCAGGATACGGCATGATGCCGGGTTATGCGGCTGAAGTGTACCGTGATCCCCAAACCGGTGACTTTCACCTTGTAAGGTTTGACATCATAGAAATCGAGGCTGAAGAGATTGCGGTCACCGTCAATAACAACTACCGTGAGATCGCAGAACTGTTCGTTGATGAGATCGCGGTAAACATCAATCAGAACCATCATGAGATCGGAATGGAAACCGCTGAGGAAATAGCGGTAAACATCAATCAGAATCACTATGAGATCGAGGAAATATCCGTTGATGAGATCGCCTCCATAATCAGAAACTCCTACGGGGAAGTCGTGGAAATCGCCATGGTCTGGACTTCGCCCGAATTGCTCGGAGAGATCAGCCTGGACGGAGTACTGCCTGCAGGTGCCCATCTGACTGATGAAACGGCTGAGGATCCGCTGAACTGGGAGCTTGTATCATTGTTTGATGGCCCCCACCAATGCCCGGTCTGCTGCGGCGAAACTCTGGTGTTCGAGAGGATCGGTAACTGGGATTAAATACGGAATACTCTTTACGATATTCATGATACTGATCGGATGCGGAGCTGACGAATCCCCACCGGAACTCCCCGATATTGAGTATAGACTCGTTATTACCGACTCGATAGGGGTCGAGACAGGTGATCCTGAGTACATGCTCATCTGGCCTGTCAGCCTGACACATTCTCCAGAAGGCAATATCGTGTTTCTGGATAGAATGAAGCATGCTGCATTCATGTACACTCCTGACGGAGAATTCATCAGAACAGTAGGACGTGAGGGCGAAGGACCCGGTGAGTTCCATATGCCCTCTTCCCTGGAATTCAATTCCGACGGAAACCTGCTGATCGGAGATATGTACGAAATCGCATTGTTTGACAGCGATTACGACCTCATGAGCCAGATGACCTGGCCGCATACAGCTCCATATTTTATTAATGCACTTAACGATGGCGGATTCATAGGAATACAGAGAATTCCAAGACCGGAAGAAAACAGGATTCTGTGGGTTTCGACTCTCGCGAGGTGGGATGGTGACTATGATCCTTCAGTAGAGTACTTCAGCATTGAGTTCGAATGGAGAATCGATTCTGATGGAATCGATCATTCCAGTTTCAGAGAGAGTAGTATTTACAACTGTGCCACAAGCGATGGTAGGGTCTTCTACTCGCAGTCTTCAATCGACAAGTTTGAGATCCATGGCTGTGAGCCTGATGGAACTCCTTTTCTCCACATAGTGGATGAGAACTTCCATAGAGTCAGGAAAAGCGAAGAAGAGCTGCAGGCCGAGATGGATGCTTTCAACAGTCTTATTAACAGGATGAGCGGTGGCTCCCCGAGACAAGTCAATGTTAAGCTTGATCCATACAAACATACTGTGCTTGGAATGTTCATCGATGGTGAGGAAAGGATCTGGGTGAGGCTCGGGTGTTACCCGGGAATAGTCTTTCGTGTATATGACTTCAGTGGTGAAATCCTCTTCCATGCCATGGTTGAGTACGATGGGAATCCTGTCGATCTCAACACCTGGGAAATCACCGGGGACGAGCATGGATTTCTCGCGTACAATGCTTCATATGATCAGTACCAGCGGATCTATATGCTGGAGCTTACCGGGACTGAATAGAGAGTGTTAATCCAGGTTCCGAAATAGGTCGCCTGCCTCTTCGTCATCCTCCGGATGAATGGCTTCTTCCACCCTTTTCAGTGTTTCAGCTGCATTCGCCCGGAAATCTTCAGCCTGCTTTATGACATCTTCCGGCGACGGTGGTTCAGTTTCATCAGCCTCATCTACTGATTCCTCTGTATCTTCTACCTCATCGGGAGCTTCAGCTTCTTCGTCCGGATAATCGGTTACGGGCGGTTCAACGGAATCATCATCGTCATCATCCAGCGAAACACCCTTAATGCTGGAGATGATCTTCTTTCCGCACAGCTGGACGCCCTTTGCGTTCTCACTGGTAACACGGTAATCGGATATGAGACATTCGTCCTTCCTTCTCCGCATCCTCTTCGTCCGCTGGAACCAGAAATCAAGCTTCATTTCAGGTTCCCATGTGAAGAATACAACCTCGCTTCCGAGCGGAGCGAACCGGTACTCCTTATCCATAATGAAACTGCCGATACAGAACCTCTTAATGAATGCAATCCCGGTTTTCTGCTGCTTATAAACAGCTGTAAAGACCATATCCCTGTCATGCACACCGCAGAAGAGGATTTTCCCGTCTATGAAGTATTTATCCTGGACCGGAATAACCCTGTAAGCTCCATCATCCAGTAAGAACACGAACCTGTCATACTCCGAGACGGTGAAAGTCTTATCCCCTTTTATCGATGTTCCGAAAAGGCCTGTATCCGAGTTGAATCCAGCCTTGAGGTTTCTTATGGCCACTTTCTTCACATCTATATCACTGAAATCCTCGATGCTGGTCAATCTGGGGTAGTTCTTTCCGTACTTCTCCAGAAGTTTTTCCAGATAATTAATCGCGAATGGCACGATATTCCGGAGATTGGACTTCGCCTTCTTCATCTTCTTCCGGATTACACCCATCTCTTCTTTGTGACTGTCGATATCGAATCTTGATATTCTTCGGATCTTCAATGAAAGAAGCTTATCAATATCCTCTTCGGTGATTTCCAGATTGATCTTTTCTGTAAATGGCTTCAGGCTCTGGAGAACTGTATCTCTAACTGTATCCCAGGAAGTACATTCCTCTATATGCTTGTAGAGTCTGTTCTCAATGAATATCTGCTCTAGCGTCAGCCAATGCAGCCTCCCTGTGTAATCGCTGATCTCAAGCCTGAGCTCGAGTTTCAGTATTTCTATCAGTCTGCCGGTACAGTAATGGACCATCTCCGTGACTGTGGTTTCAAGGGGAACCCCGTCCTGGATGACAACTATGTTTGAGGATGTTACAGTTTCGCAGTCTGTGTGCGCGAAAAGCCTTTTCAGCCCTTCGTCAATTCCGACTCCGCGTGAGAGCCTTACGTTGATCTCGACGGTATCGGTGGTGTAATCGTCTATCGAGGAGATCTTTATTTTTCCCTTGTTGGACGCGAGTTCAATGGAATTCACTATCGATTCTGTCGTGGTTCCCCATGGAAGTTCCCTGATAATCAGGTTCTTGTTGCCGTCCTTCTCGATCCTTGCCCGGTTTCTTATCCTGCCCCGACCGTCAGTGTAATCGGATACATCAATCCGACCGCCCTGGGGGAAATCGGGAAACAGCTTGAAATCCTCCTCGTTCAGGCATGCTATCTGAGCCTTGAGAACCTCCTGGAAATTATGGGGAAGTATTTTGGTTGACATTCCCACCGCGATTCCCTCCGCTCCAAGAAGAAGCAGGACAGGAAGCTTAGCAGGCAGAAGGACAGGTTCCTGATTCCGCCCATCGTAACTTGGCTCGAAATCGGTGATCCTTTTGTTGAACAGGGTCTCACGGGCAAGATCGGTAAGCCTGCATTCTATATACCTGGGCGCAGAAGCGCTGTCGCCTGTGAGAATGTTACCGAAATTACCCTGTGCTTCTATGAAAAAACCCCTGTTCGCAAGGGATACAAGTGCATCACCTATGGATCTGTCACCATGAGGATGGAACTGCATGCAATGACCTATTACATTAGCCACCTTGCTGAATCTGCCGTCATCCATCTGGAATAGAGACCATAATATCCTTCTCTGTACAGGCTTGAAACCATCCGCCAGATCAGGAATAGCTCTATCCTTGATAACGTAGGATGCATACTCCATAAAATAGCGCTTGTAGAGCCTTCTAAGGCTGGTTTCACTCATATCAGGTTCTCCATGATGAATTCACGTCTTTCGGGTGTATTTCGACCCATGTAGAAATCCAGCATTTCCGGAATATCCTTCAGCCTTGTTATGCGAACCGGCTCCAGTCTTATGTCCTTACCTATGAACTGCCCGAATTCCTTCGGTGATATTTCCCCGAGTCCTTTGAATCTGGTTATTTCAGCTTTCTCACCGAGACGGGCCAGGGCTTTCTGCCGTTCCTTCTCACTGTAGCAGTAAACGGTTTCCTTCTTGTTCCTTACACGGAACAGAGGTGTATCAAGAATGAAAAGATGTTCGTCCAGTACAAGACCCTCGAAGAAATGAAGAAACAGCGTCAGAAGGAGATATCTTATATGCATGCCGTCAACGTCCGCATCGGTGGCAAGGACGATCCTGTTGTACCTCAGTCCATCGAGGTCATTCTCGATATTCAGAGCCCGCATGACATTGTAGATCTCCTCGTTCTTGTAGACCGTATCCTGTCTTTTGCCGAAGCAGTTAAGCGGTTTTCCCTTAAGGGCAAATACCGCCTGTGTTTGAACATCCCGGCTTGAAATGATACTTCCTGCGGCGCTTGCGCCCTCGGTAAGAAAAATAGTTGTTTCCTCGGCCCTTTTGTTATCATCTCCGTAATGAATCTTGCAATCCTTAAGATGAGGTATCCTCAGGGCAACCTGCCTTGCCCTCTGTTTCGCCTTTTTCTTAACGTTGGAGAGCTCGGTACGGACTTTCTCATTGATCTTGACTTTGTTGACCAGGATCGCGGCACTTTCCGGATTCTTGTGCAGATGCTTCTCCAGCTCGATTTTTACCGTGTTGACTATCCAGCCTCTTATATCGTTGTTACCCAGCCTGGTCTTGGTCTGTGATTCAAAAATAGGTTCTTTGATACGTATGGAAACAGCGGCGATAATGCCCTCCCGTATATCCTGACTTGAATAGCTTTCCCCCGAGAAGGAATTAATGCCTTTGGTTATACCCTCTTTGAAAGCGGAAAGATGAGTTCCACCGCTTGATGTGTATTGACCATTAGCAAAGGAGAGGTAGCGTTCACCGAAATCAACGGTGTGTGTCAACGCGAATTCAAGGGTTTTATCTCTGAAAAACACAACCGGATATATTGCTGATTCTCCCGCTTCATCGCGAAGAAGGTCCATTAACCCATCTTCGGAAATGAAATCCGTACCATTCAGCCGGATACGAAGACCGGCATTCAGGTGAGTGTAATGCTGGCACCTGTCCTGAAGAAATTCTTCCCGGAAGGTGAAATCACCGAATATCTCCCTGTCAGGAGTGAATTCGACCAGGGTACCGTTTCTTTTGGAGGATTTTCCGCTCTCGTCTTTAAGCAGTACACCACGGCAATAAACAACCTCACGATAATTGCCTTCCCTGTATGCAACTACTCTGAAATTCTCCGAGAGAGCGTTCACCGCCTTGGTACCTATGCCGTTCAGACCGACACTGAACATGAAAACATCAGTATTGTATTTCGCCCCGGTATTTATCTGGGAAACGCACTCTAACAGCTTTCCAAGAGGAATGCCTCTTCCATAGTCGCGTACAGTAAGGGATGTTCTGTCACTGGAAATTCTGATACGCTTACCGTATCCCATAATGTACTCGTCAACAGAATTATCCATGACTTCCTTGAAAAGTACATAGATTCCATCATCAGGATGCGTACCGTTGCCGAGACGACCGATGTACATTCCTGTTCTGAGGCGGATATGCTCTATCGAGGAGAGAGTTTTTACTTTACTCTCGTCATAGATTTGCGATTCCTGCAAGAGTTTTTCTGTCATTTTACACCATATGTTATGTGATAATTACTTGATGCATACACTATGTAGTATAAGACTGTATTTCTCTATATGCCAGCCTCAATATATAGCGTTAATGACATTCTGGATATACCATATATGGGATAAATTCGGGTTATCCTGATCAATGTGTTCTACTCAGACGTGATAGGAAATATCTTCCTCAAGTCCGGCTTCCCTGAGAACTTCCTTCCTGCGAACTTTTCTCGTAGTGGTTTTAGGGAATTCGTCTTCTCTGATGATAAACCGGGCAATATGCTTGTAGATCGGGTGAGCAGCATTGAAGCTCCGGACTATCTTTCGCATGTATTCCGCAAGGTAGTCGGTTGTAAGGCTGAATCCATGTTCTTCAGCGTATTCGATGAATTTTTCCATATCGGGAACAAAGATAACCCAAATCTCCTCACCCTTGGTTTCTGTCTTCTTGCCGGCAACCATGCATTCAAGGATGTAAGAATCCTGCCCGACGACTAACTCTATTTCTTCGGGGTACACATTCTTGCCGTTCTTAGCGACGATCACGTTCTTCTTTCTTCCGGTAATGAAAATGAAACCGTCATCGTCGATATGACCGTAATCCCCCGTGCTGAACCAGCCATCGTCTGAAAGAACTTCAGCGGTTGCCGCAGGATTGTTGAAGTAACCCAGCATTATATTGGGACCTTTAGCAAGAATTTCGCCGTTTCCCTCTATATCGGGGTTGTCTATTCTTATGGTAATGCCTCCGAGGGCAGGTCCTACAGATCCGATTCTATTGTTCTCAATAGTATTAACGCAGAGTATCGGGGAGGTTTCGGTCAATCCGTACCCCTGGAGAAATGTGAACCCAAGTTTAATAAAACCATCGACAACTGCCGGAGAAATGCCGGCACCGCCGGAAACACAGAGTCTCATGTGGCCGCCCAGCTTATCGTGAACCTTGGAGAATACTTTCTTCCTCAATCCTTTGTTACCTAAAACCTCCCCAACTTTGGAGATTGTCAGACCGAGACGATACTTGAAAGGTCCACCCTTCATGGACTGGATAGCACCGAAAATCTTCCTGTACATGGCTTCCCATAG
>Ga0164313_10005618_pt1 | contig 11107 bp, 8 predicted proteins | sample GuaBasSedimGuay4_FD_113735 | JGI IMG/M metagenome (GOLD analysis project Ga0164313, IMG submission 113735) | Subseafloor sediment microbial communities from Guaymas Basin, Gulf of California, Mexico - Guay4, Core 4569-4, 0-3 cm | ecosystem: Environmental > Aquatic > Marine > Hydrothermal vents >...
AAAGATGCATTTTTGCATTATCATGACTTGGGTCCTAAAGTTTCTTCTCTTTTGAAATTCGTTAAAAGTGTAAGCACAGGTAAACTTAAAGATTATTCTTTAAAAAATTTCCCATTTGAAAAAGAGATTGATAAACATGGTAATATTAACCAGGTTATAAAATCTAATCAATCTACATTGGTACAGATTGTTAAAGAACCCATATCTACAAAAGGCCCCAGAATAAGTTCAGAGCTTTCAATAGCAGGACGATATATTGTTTTGGTACCCTTTTCAGATCGTGTTTCTATTTCACAAAAAATAGAATCTAGAGAAGAAAAAGAAAGGTTAAAACGCTTGGTAACAAGCATTAAACCGAAAGGATTTGGAGTGATTATACGAACTGTTGCCAAGGGCAAAAAAGTAGCTGAACTGGATAGAGATTTACAAAATCTCATAGATCGCTGGACAGCGATGTGTAAAAAGCTACGAGGAGCGCACCTTCCTTCAAAGGTGTTGAGTGAGTTAAATAGAGGAGCATCTATTATTCGAGATGTATTCAACGATTCGTTTTCTTCAATTTATATAGATGACGAAACACTATACTTACAAATAAAAGATTATGTGCAAGAGATTGCACCTAAAAAAGAGAATATTGTTAAGTTTTACGATTCTAAAAATCCCATGTTTGAAAAATTTGGGATTGAACGTCAAATAAAAACATCGTTTGGTAGAACTGTTTCAGGAAGTAAAGGAACTTATCTGGTAATAGAACATACCGAAGCATTACATGTAATTGACGTAAATAGTGGTAACCGAAGTAATAAATCACAAAATCAAGAGGATACCGCTTTAGAAGTAAACTTAATAGCTGCTAGTGAAGTAGCGCGACAATTACGGTTGCGGGACATGGGCGGAATTATTGTGATCGATTTTATCGATATGGCAAGTGCTGCCAACAGAAAGAAACTCTATGATCATATTCGAAATGAAATGAAAGATGATAGAGCTAAACACAAAATATTACCGCCAAGTAAATTTGGATTAATCCAAATTACTCGACAACGTGTTAGACCGGAAATGAACATTAAAACTCGTGAAGAAAACCCAAATACTGGGCAGACTAAAGAGATTGAAGCGCCAATTGTACTGGTAAACAAAATGACTGATGAGCTTAAAGAGCTCTTCAAAAAAGACTATAAGAAGATAATATTAAACACGCATCCTTTTATAGCAGCCTTTTTAACAAAAGGTTTTCCATCCGTGCGAACCAAATGGTTTTTGGAGCACAAAAAATGGGTGACTGTTCAACCAAGAGATGCTTACACATATCTAGAATATCATTTTTTTGATAAAGATGGTACTAAGATAAAATAACCAAAACCCTCCTTCTCCGCCTTTGGCGGATACGGAGGGTTTTTTTATGCCTTTTTTTTAAAGCCGTATGACATATAACCTAAAGACTTAGGGAAGTTTAATTGAAATTTATTAGCTTTACATGTGCCACTTCTCCCGAAAACGTCGGGACGCTCAGTGACCATTTCAATTTATATCTGATTATTAAACGGAGCCTAAAAAAAATATTAATTGTTTTCCAAATCTCAAAAAACATACACTGTTAAAGAAGCAAGCTCACGTTTGGAAGGGTACTGCGCCTATCAGGAACGTTGCCATAAAGAAGTGCGACAGAAACTAAGAGAAATGCGAATGATTCCGGAAGCTGTAGACCAGATCATTTTACATTTACTACAGCATGACTTTCTAAATGAATCTCGATTTTCCAAAGCCTTTGCCCGTGGTAAATTCAATGCAAAAAAATGGGGGAAACAACGTATTGTTAGGGAGTTAAAAATGAGAAATATCTCAAAATATAATATAGACCTAGCTTTAAAAGAAATCTCAGAAAGCGATTATCTTTCAACTTTTCAATTGCTTTCTGAAAAACGGCTAGAGCAACTAGCCTCAGAAAAAAACCTTCAAAAGAAAAGAAAAAAACTAGCCGACTATTTATTGTATAGGGGTTGGGAAAGTTATTTGGTGTATGAGAAAGTACGGGAGTTGATTAAATAATCCCAAATCTCTTATGAGTGCGAGTTATCGCTTTTTCATTCTTATAATCTATCCATGCCTGTCCTTTTATTCTACGCATCAAATTATCAAAATGCCGCATTACAAATACATTATAAATAGCCTTTGAAAAATTCTTTGGATTTCGAGCAATAGCGCGTAAGCTCATAGAAAAACCCGGAGTCAGATATTTCATATAATGCCAATACCCCTCTGGGATATATAACATGTTTCCATGTTCCAAATTGGCGGTCCAGCCTTCTGCCTTTTTAAGAGCTGGCCATTTTTTCAAATCGGGATTTGAGATATCGATATCTTCTCGGGTAATTAAAGAATGTGGTATCTTATACAAGTACTTAGTTTGCTTTGGATCGAAAAGTATCGCTTGCTTCTTCCCATGAAAATGAAAATGAAAAATATTTGCTAGATCAATATCTATATGCATAAATGTATATGAATCTCTCCCGCCAAAAAACAACATGGGCAGGCTCTTCATAAGGCGTAATCCAAAATCTGGATAATAGAAATCTTTTTTTAATTGAGGTACTTCCTTTAAGATATTCCAAAGAAAAATACGGTATTTGGTAGGCTCTCTTTTTAGAAGGTCTACATATTCCCTCATTTTCATGGTGGCATGAGCTTCATTGAAACCATCTTTATAATCTACGGGTCGATCATCATACAGAGGGACTTCTAGGTCGCCTGCAACATCAGCCATATAGTTGAGATCCCATTTTGAATAAGCGGGCCAATCTTCTATAAACCGTTCTATAACCACTGGCTTTTGCGGCTTAAAATAATTATCTAGAAACGCTTTCTTACTAATCGTTTTTACCCGGGGTATCTCTTTTAAATTCAAAATTAAAATTTATATAATTTAGACTACTAAAATAAGAAAAACTGAATAACCTATAAACATATTGATTTCTTGTTTTATCTTTAATTCAGAAAAAAAGTGAAAGGCAAAAGATTTAAATATTAAAAAATGGAAACGCAGAGGCAACAAAAAAATTGGTTTGGCAGAAACTGGAAGTGGGCAGTCCCATCATTAGGCTGTTTGGTTATTATTGTTATTGCCATATTTTTAGCAGGAGCTATGGTAGTGAAGGTAACCGATTTATTTAAAGAATCTACTCCTTATTCTGATGGTATGGCAGCACTGAAAAGTAATGAATTAGTAATTGAAGAAATTGGAGAACCCATAGAACCAAATGGTATGTTTCAGGGAAATGTACATTATAGTAATGATGGTGGAAATGCAGATATTAAGGTTCCGGTTAAAGGACCAAAAGGAGAGGCTACATTATTGGTAATCGGGGAAGAAGTAGACGGTGAATGGACCTATCTTAAAATGGAAGTAACGATAAGTGATAGCGACAAAAAAATTGATTTGCTTAAAAAAGATGAGTTTGATTGATACACCAACCCTGTCAAAGTTTAGAACTTTGACAGAGTTGTAAAAAAAATCCCAAATTCCATAATGGAATTTGGGATTTAATATTTTGGAATTTGCAAAGACTATTCTGCCAATACAATTACTTTATTATCTTTCATTTCAATAGTACCACTATTAATTTCTAAAGCCCATTTTCCATCGGCTTCCTTTGAAAATTTATCTTCAAAGCCTTCTGTAAATTTAGGTTCACCTTTAAATTTTACTTTACCATTTTGTAGGGATGAAACTATAGATGCGTGATTATTTAACATCTGGAATTCACCATTTAATCCTGGTACAGTAACCGATTCTACTTCACCGGATACTAAAGAGGCTTCTGGAGTTACTATTTCTAAATACATTGCAAAACTTGTTTTACAATCCTGAATTTATTTCAGGATCTTTTTAAAATTATTAAGATGCTGAAACAAGTTCAGCATAGCTTCGGCTACACCTCAGCTAACATTTTCTCTCCTGCTTCAATTGCTTCTTCAATTGTTCCTTTAAGGTTGAAAGCTGCTTCAGGGATATGATCTAATTCACCATCCATAATCATATTAAACCCTTTAATGGTTTCTTTAATATCAACTAAACAACCTGGAATTCCAGTAAATTGTTCTGCTACGTGGAAGGGTTGTGACAAGAAACGTTGCACACGTCTTGCTCTATAAACCGATTGTTTATCTTCTTCAGATAATTCTTCCATACCAAGGATTGCGATAATATCTTGTAATTCTTTATAATGTTGTAATAGCTCTTTTACACGTTGTGCACAATCATAATGTTCGTCACCTAGAATATCAGCAGTTAGAATTCTGGATGTAGAATCCAATGGATCCACAGCAGGATAAATACCAAGCTCAGCAATTTTACGAGACAATACAGTTGTAGCATCCAAGTGAGCAAAAGTTGTTGCTGGCGCTGGATCTGTTAAATCATCTGCAGGCACGTAAACCGCTTGTACAGATGTAATAGATCCTCTTTTTGTTGAAGTAATACGCTCTTGCATCGTACCCATTTCAGTAGCAAGTGTTGGTTGGTAACCTACCGCTGAAGGCATACGTCCTAGAAGTGCTGACACCTCTGAACCTGCCTGTGTAAAACGGAAGATATTATCAACAAAGAAAAGTACATCTCTTCCCTGTCCTTCACCATCTCCATCACGGAAATATTCTGCAATTGTCAATCCAGAAAGTGCAACACGAGCACGTGCTCCTGGAGGCTCATTCATTTGTCCGAAAACAAAAGTAGCTTTAGATTCTTTTAGGGCATCCTTTTCAACTTTTGAGAGGTCCCATCCTCCTTCTTCCATAGAATGTAAGAAGTCGTCACCGTATTTTATAATTCCAGATTCTAACATCTCACGAAGTAAATCGTTTCCTTCACGAGTACGTTCCCCTACTCCTGCAAATACTGAAAGTCCACCGTGACCTTTTGCAATATTATTAATAAGTTCTTGTATCAATACTGTTTTACCTACACCAGCTCCACCAAATAATCCAATCTTACCACCTTTTGCATAAGGCTCAATAAGGTCGATTACTTTAATCCCTGTAAAAAGTACTTCTGTTGAAGTTGAAAGATCTTCAAATCTTGGGGCTTGTCTGTGAATTGGTAAACCATCTTTACCTGCTTTAGGTAAATCACCAATTCCGTCAATACTATCTCCAATTACATTGAACAAACGACCATAAATCTCCTCACCAATAGGCATCTGGATTGGTACTCCTGTAGCAACAGCTTCAGTTCCTCTACTCAATCCATCTGTGGAGTTCATAGAAATGGTTCTAACTGTATTTTCACCTACGTGAGATTGTACTTCAAGAATTAATAAATTTCCGTTATTATCTACTTCAAGAGAATCGTAAATTTTTGGAAGGACTGCTCCTGTAGTAAATTCAACGTCTACAACGGGTCCAATAATTTGTGCAACTTTACCTGTAACTTTTGACATATTAACTGTTTATTTTTTAGTGCTGTAAGGATAATATCTATCCCTTATTTTAAACGGGGCAAAGATAGTTTTTTAAATTGAAAAAGTGCAAGGCTCAGGGGTAAAATTTCAAGGTGTTTTCGTATTATTCAAATTAAATAATTGGTTCACATAAGGTTTTTACATGTTCCCTAAAAAGTTTAAAAATTGAATCTAACAAATTGCTTGATTTTGTAATTGTTCTTCCGTCAATTTCAACAATTGGCGTTAGCTCCCCCATAGTGCCTGTTGCAAAAGCAGCATCTGCATTAATAAATTGGGATAGTGTAAGATTTTCTTCTTTAATTTCGATATTATTAGCAACACATAAATCTAGTATTGTGTTTCTGGTAATTCCGGGCAGGCAGGCATGTGCTTGAGGGGTATAGACACAACCATGCTTAATCATAAACACATTAGTTCCATTTAATTCGGCAACAAAACCAAATTCATCTAACATTAATCCGGCATCCTTCCCTGCAATATTTGCCTGTATCTTTGCGATAATATTGTTCAGCAAATTGGCATGATGAATTTTTGAATCCAGAAATTGGGGTGCATTTCTTCGTACACTCGTACTTATTACTTTTATTCCTTTGGTATTATCATAAACCAATGGCTTCCATTCTGCCAAAACAATTAAACAAGAGCCATTCTGATTTAGACGTGGATCCATACCACTAGTGATCTTCTCCCCTCTTGTTAAGGTTAGCCGAATATGGGTTTCATCGTTCATTTCATTTGCTTCCAGAGTTTGTTGGATTGCATTTTTAATAAAACCTTTTGAAGGGATATCTTCAAATGCTAATGTCTTTGCAGATTCTTGTAATCGTATAAGGTGCTTATCTAAGCAAACAATCCCTTCTGGATACACTCTTAATCCTTCCCATACGGCATCTCCTCCTTGAACAGCACTATCAAATACTGAAATTTTCGCTTCCTTTCTAAGGTATAATCTATCCTTGATAAATACTTGTATATTTTCATTTCTTGAGTCGAATTCTTGTAGCATATCAATCGTTTTTAAGGATGTTCATTTTTAAAGTTTCATAATAGGGCAATGCTTCTTTTAATAGTGGTTGCAATTCTTCAGAAAGAACAACAGCTTTGTTTTTTTGAATGGCAAAACCCTTTGTATTATGAACATTAGTATACCAATTTGCAGCCCATATTCCATCTTCAGGAATCCCCCCTTTACTCCAATTCAGCATTGTTTTTGTAAAGGGTATTTTTAAAAGGACACATAGTTTTTTTAAATAATTTGCAGGGTTCTTCATCAATTCATCACTATCGATAACTATTGGTGTTTTCTTCTTTTTTTTCAGAAATAAAAATAAGTCGGCTGCTTTTTTAATACCAATATCATCAATAGTTGGTGTATCAATAACTTTTGAAAATGAAGCGATTAATTTTTCGGGATGTCTGATCAAAATAATATTCTTCCAATTTAAAATAAAGGAAGGGGTATCGCTGCTAAAATGATGTGCCATCCCTTTTATAAATACATTATTAGTTTCGGACAAGGTATTTATTTTCTTCAGAATTTCTTCTTTGTCCAATTCCATAGTCTGAAGAATTTTCTTTTGCGATGGGTGTTTAAAATCTAAGGATTTAGTATTCAAATAATACCCATAAAAGGGTTCGTCTAATACGGCGATATCATTCCTTTGCGCAAAGGAATACATGATCGCTGTCGACAAATTTCTTGGACCTGATATTAGATTTATAACATTCACTAATACAATATTACAAGAAAACTTTTGAAACCAGTTTTATAAAACAAGAAAACCGAAGCTATTAACTTCGGTTTTCATATATAATACTAATTGTTATTTTTTAGAAAGACGCCGGATAAAAAGTGGTGTAGTCTGCTGCTTTCAATAAAGCACCAGCTTCTTCAAAGTTAGATCCATAAGTAGCATCAATCGCCATTAGAATTTGATTAGCCATATATGCATATCCTCTTGCTGTAGGGTGTACTCCATCTAAAGAAAAAGTTAATCCTAATACCAAGTTTGCATGCATTGTAAAATCATCAAATGGTAAACCTCCATTTGCAATTTGTGTCATAATAGCATTAGCATCAACAAAAGCAATTCCTTTTTGACTTACTAATTGTGCTATTGCAGCATTATATGCATTTGTTGCTACTGCAACTTCAGAAATTTCATCAGGTGAAAGCACCCAGTTATCTGCAAGTGGCACAGAAACTCCATTAACTAAAAGAGGGTTTCCACCAACCGTTGTTCCTAAGAAAGATGAACTTACTAAAACTAATAAATCATCACTAGTTGCATGGCGATAAGAAGGTAAACCTAAAGCCGATAAATCTGTTAAGTATTCATCTTCCATGGTAACTGCATTTTGGCCTGCTACAAAATTGATTGTTCTTGCTGCGCGTTCTGAAGCGGTAATTAATCCTCCTGCTTCTGCTGCTAATAAACCTCCGTTATAAGCTGCAAAAGCTGCATTTACTGCACCTGCAGTAGCTGCATCTAATGGAATAGCGTTATAAGGTACTGATGTAAAGTAAGGAATCGTAGTTACATCGGGTATATTCATTGCAACCCCTTGAGAACCGTTTGCTGTTAAAGCATTTAGTAAAGCAGAATAAGTTCCTGCAAATACATTTGGATCTGTAATATCATTAGATCCATAGGTGCTTGGATCAAAATTTCCTGTTTGATCAACTCCCGCACCTCCTGATGTAGCATAACTAAGTACATCATTATTACCTATCCATAATGAGAAAAATGATGGATTCATAGCGGTTGCATCTTCTATAACTGAAGCATTAGGACTGGAAGCCATTCTTGCATAATAAGGGTTTGCAGCACCTGAAGCGACACCAGCAACATTCCCATATCCATTTGCTAATAGATGGAAACTTTTTGCTCCGGGAACACCCATGTTATTATACGGTCCTGGTATAACATTAGATACTTCATTTGTTGGCATTGCATCTATTCTTACTGGTCCAGCTCCATCAAAATAAAGTCTTGGTTCTTGAATTTGTACTCCTCCTAGTAAAAGGCCACCAGCATTATCATTGGTCCAAGGTTGTGTAAAGTTACCTCCGCCTAGCAAAGCAAATTGTTGTGCTAAGAGATTAGGCATTGAAGATGCCTGTCCTGCTAGAAACAAAGCTCCGTCTGTATAACCAGCTGTTAGTGAATTACCAACAGAAACATAGTTTGTAAGATTTGCTGATCCCGCATTAAGAGGGACTGTTTCAGCTGGCACAAAATCCCAGTCACCTGAGGGATCACAGGAAGTTACCAAGATAACCGCAAAGGCAAGCATCCAAAGGTTTTTATATTTTTTAAGTATCATCATTATAATTGTTTTTAGTTTTATTAGTTATTTATTGTCCAAGAGATATAATACTGGGAACCAATATATCCTGTACCTACAGCACTTTGATATTCATCTCCACCTAAATTAGTGGCACCCACTTTTAAAATTGATTTAAGTGATGGGATAGCATAATTCATTTGTGCATCTACTACAATAGTCTCTGGCATAACAGCATTGGCTATACTAGATTCCCATAGGTATTCTCCTTTATAACGACCATCGATATTAAATCCAAAGTTTTCAAATAATATTGGATTTCCTATTGAAAGTTTTACCTGATGGTTTGGAGTATTAAATCCAGCACTAAAATCTGGGTCTGAGTTTTGGTCAAAATCTATTTCAGCATAGGTATAATTAGCTCCAAATCTGAAATCTCCAGCAAATTTTATAGAAGCTCCAATTACTGCTCCATAAGAAGATACATCTGCATTAGAGTTAGTATAAACTTGGAATGCAGTAAACTCACCAGTTACAATATCAGTTATTCCTGATGCATCAAAAGCACTTCCGTTATTTGGTGTTATCACTATTTTTTGATTGATAAACCCTTCATATTCGTTATAGTACACATTTGCATCTATATTAACAGGACCAATTTTTCCACGGTACCCCACGTCAAAAGCGGTTACTTTTTCTTGCTCAACTAATGGTGTTACTACTGCCTCTAGTAGTGATGGATCTCCTGTTGCAGCAAAAGCATTTACAGAGGATCTGGTATACGAATCGAAATAGGCATCTCTACCTGTAAGATCGGTTCCTGGCAATCTTCTATCTAAGTTGTCTGGAGCAGATCCAACTAATATTGCTCTACCTACATTAAATCCAATAAATAAAGATTGTGTGTCTGGATTTCTAAAACCTGTTTGGTAGGATGCTCTTAAGTTGTGTTGCTTACGTTCTCCAGCAGAATACGTTAAAGAAACTCTTGGAGAATAGCTAGCATCAAAATATTCGTTTTTATCATAACGTACTGAAGCTGTTATTTTCATTCTATCCTCCTCTAAAAACTTTTTAGATCCTTGCATATAAGCGCCATACTCATCATAATTTATTGGGCCATCATAATCGGTAAATATCGTTCCTCCAGAATCTAAAGAATATTGTCTAAATGATCCTCCAAGTTGAAGGTCCATAAATTCATTTAAGAGTCTTTTAAAATTATAATTTCCTTCCCCAACATACATTTTTGTATTGTCAAGAAATTTTGATCCTGTTGAAATATCAGGATCACTTGTAACTTCGTTAAATAAACGTGTAAATTCAGGTGTTCCAGGTTGTGGAGTCAATTGGTCTGCAGCTGGTCTTGCTATAGCATGAGCTTGTGCATCGGTAAGGCCTCCCATTACAGCTTGCAGATATGCTCCTGTATAAGTTCCAAACCATTCTGTTGCTCCTACCTTATTCATATTAATACCTGTAAAACGCATATCATACGAATTTCCAGCTGATTCTAAAGTTGTATATCCTCTAACAAAGAAATCATTACTTCTTATTTCCAATTTATGCTGTTGTAATAAGAAATTATCTAATTGATATCTATTAGCTCCTTGGTAAATGGTAGAACCAAATCCAAATTTAGAATTCAATATAATTTCAAGATCATCTCCTTTTGGTCTATAATTTAAAGAGAAGTCTGCTTTTCCACTTCTAGCATCATAATCAGTTAGGTCTTGTTCTCTATACCCTGTTCTGGATACATCTACAGCAGGCACTAAATTACTCGCTCCAGCAGGTATTAACCCTAAGGCCTCAAGAGATTGAGCAACTTCGTTTAAGTTAGTGTTATTAGCTGCTAATGAAACTTCATCTCCATATATATTTAATGCATCATGTGAAGGTTGATTTGCAAAAGGTACAATCTCATCAGCTTTCCCAGCATCTCCTAGATTATATTGATTGGTGTCTGTGGCATACCATTCTGTACCTTCTAACAAAGAAAAGGAAGCTTTGGCAGCAAATTTATCGCTAAACTTATGAGCTACTCGTACTCCAAAATCATAAAATTTATTATCTCCGGCTGCCTCTTGAGAAGTTAAACCGGTTTTTACATAGGCGCTTATACCTTGATCGTCGAAGGCGCTTTTACTGGTCATAAATAAGATACCATTAAATGCATTTGCTCCATATAAAGCGGAAGATGCTCCAGGCATTAATTCTACACTATTAACATCCAATTCGTTCATCCCTAAGAAATTTCCTATTACAAAATTTAAAAGAGGGGAAGCGTTATCCATTCCATCAACTAATTGTACAAAACGAGTGTTTGCAAAAGTTGCAAATCCACGAGTATTAACAGA
>Ga0164313_10005619_pt1 | contig 11103 bp, 8 predicted proteins | sample GuaBasSedimGuay4_FD_113735 | JGI IMG/M metagenome (GOLD analysis project Ga0164313, IMG submission 113735) | Subseafloor sediment microbial communities from Guaymas Basin, Gulf of California, Mexico - Guay4, Core 4569-4, 0-3 cm | ecosystem: Environmental > Aquatic > Marine > Hydrothermal vents >...
CGGTTGAGGCGTTTTACAAATTACTTACCGAGGAAGAGGCTGCTGAAGGAGAGCAGTTGGAAACCGAGACGCTATTTCTCAAGATGGTTGACGGCGTTGTAGCCTATCATGGGGGGCGTTATAAGCTGATGGCCGCAGGTGAGGAGCAAGGCCGTGGTCGTTTTCTTATTGCGTGGCAGTCATAAGGGGCATGCAGAACTTTTCCTAGAATTGTATGACACTGGATGAGTCAGAAGCCAAACACAGTTACGTCATTTATGAAGCCAGGAAGTCCTACTGGGCATCACAGAAGTGAGAGAAGAAATAACGCTCAGTTGCTGAGAATATGTGCCGTAATCAATTTGTTTCTCAACCCACTCAGCTGAGATTCGAAGCGCTGCCACTTACCCACCGACGAGCTGTAAATGGGTTGCCGTACCTGTACGGCGCTGGCTGTGGTGCTCGCTTCACTCGACTTGTAAAAATCAAGACATTGGTTCTGCCAGTCCAGATCACAGAATTCCAACAAATCTGTTGTCACTTCTTTTTGGTCTGCAACCAGACTTTCATAGCTGACATCATGAATGCGCCCGGGGAAAGACTCGCGCCAGTGGGCCATCAGTTTATGGTAGGCAATATAATAGCTGGATAACTCTTCCAGGTCATACGACCAGGGATAGGGGCTTTTAAATAGGTTTTTAAAAATAGCAAAGCAGGCGTCCATGGGGTGGCGATTGAGATGGATAATCTTCGCCTTCGGCAATGCTTTGCATATCAGGCCCACATACAGAAAGTTGAGAGGCATCTTGTCAATAAAGCGGGCGCTCCCCCGGGGAATTCTATCCACCTTGTCTACATAAGATCTTCCCAGATCAGAAAAATTGAGTTCCGTACTATGGCTGACAAGTTGTGAGCGAGAGATTTTCTGTGGGCCATATTTGTTATTCGCGCACTCCATCAGCGCCGAAGCAAAGTCGCTGAGCTCCCCCAGGGAACAGACCTCCGAATGCGAGGATAGAATGCGCTCGACCAATGTGGTTCCCGTGCGAGGAAGCCCCAAAATAAAGATGGGATCAGGAGTGGTAATCCCCTCCTCTCCCCGTGACAGACTACCCCGGGTGTGAAGACGGATGATCTCATCTATTGTACTTGTCTCGGAATTTATATCGTATTTTGTGTGCTGGCGTTTAATTTTTCCCGCCAATTCATACTGGGCAAAGCAGTTATCCCAGAGTTCTATATCTTCATACTCCTTGCCCAGCGCATACCTGAGCATCACCTCTCCTCGCCAGTCCTGCTGGCCTTTCTCCAGAAGCTTCTCCAGCTTATCGGTGTGATTATTCTCCGGCGTTTGCTTGCATAGATTTGATACTGTGTGAATCGCTTCCCAGTGTTGCGGATTAATATCAATTACACGGCCGAATGTGCCCTCGGCCTCCTCCGTTTTACCATTAAATCTCTGTACAGCTGCAAGATTGAAAAGAAAGTTGGCGTTGTCCGGTGCCTGCTCAACGGCCCTCTCAAACGCTGCCTCTGCCTTCTTGTGCTTCTGGCAGTCACTGTAGATTGTTCCGATAATATCGAGGTATGGGGGGTCCAGATGTTTTTCGGCTTCCAATTCTGTGGCAATATTACAGGCTTCGGAAAACTTTTTGGATTTGACCAGACAGTTTGCCAGGTGCGCTTTAAGTGAAAGGTCCAGAGGTTCCAGGTCGACTGCCCGCCTGGCCATTTTCTCACCCTTGCTCACAGAACCCATGCGATAAGCAACCTGGCTCGCGACAGCCCAACCTTTGGCATAATCAGGGTAGTTTTTTATCAGGCTATCTGCCGCTTGCGCGGCCTGCCTAAGCTGGCCTTTCTTGAGGAGTTGACCGATTTCTGCGTGTTTTTGCCTTGCTAATGTCATTCCAGGCCCTTGGTGGAATTAGAGCAATAAGAAATACCTTATATCAATGGTAAAAAAAAGGCACCCCGCTCTCCATAGAGACCGTGATGCCGAAAGATAACGCCTGGATGGGTATCAGAAATTCTTGCTGAACCTGATGCTCAGTGTTCTTGGCCGGGTCACCCACTCAAAGTAGTGTGCATTCCCTTCTGCCGCTGGATCATTCTGTGCGGACAAGCCTTCCTCATCGAAGATGTTTTCTGCGTAGACACCGACATCCCAGCTATCTGCATAAAGCGTGATACTCGCGCCCGCAATTGCAAAACCATCAAACTCTCTGAAGGCAGTCGAAGTTGTATCGACAGAGTTCACGAACTCGCTGCGGTATGAGGCATCAATATGATAGATTATCTGGTAGTCACCACCAAGAAACTGCGTATAGTCCAGCGACCCCGAGGCGGTATGCTCGGAGACACCAGGCAAGCTTGCTCCCTTTTCACCGGTGGCAAAATTACTGAAGCCTTCCGCCAGTTCTGAGCTGGTATAGGCATAGCCCAGTGTAAAAGACAAGTTGTCGGTAAACTCACCGAAGATTTCACCTTCAAAACCGTAACTCTCTACATCGCCGGCATTTACACCCGCATCATAGCCAAACACAGGGGTTAAAATACCAACTTGTGCATCTTTCCAGTCAATGTAGAAAACTGCCGTGGAAAACTGGTACTTATCTGCAATAGTCCCCTTTAAGCCTACTTCATAGTTGTTCGCACTATCGGAGTCATAGGTGACCAACTCTGCCGGCTCTGCAAAGGGCCCCTCTGTTGGAATCGAGTTTGCGCCACCCCGGCGAAAGCCCTGCGCAAAGGTAAAGTAGGTTGTCATATTGTCTGTGACATCAAATGATGTGTTCACTTTAAAGAGCACATCGTCTTCTTCAAATTTGTTGACATCACCCGGGTAGGAGCCAAAAGCAGGAAAATCAAAGAAGGATTCACTGGTATACTCCTGACTGAAGGCACGGGCTCCCACTGTGGCCTGCCATTCGTCACTGAAGTGGTAGGTGAGTTCTCCAAAGAGCGCCATATCTTCAAATTCGCTTTGACGATTCAGGTTCAAAAACAGGTCATTTTCATCAGTTAAAGTACCCCCACCAAGAAGCTGGTCTCCTTTCAGCCAGTCAAACTCATCCAGATCAGTGCTACTATCATCCATATAGTAGGCACCAACTATCCAGTCGATTGAACCTTCAGACTGGGATACCAGCCTGAACTCCTGGACGAATATCTCCTTTTCAATTAAAAACTGGAGAGGAGCAGTAACCCGCGGAGTGGCGAGATACCCAACCGATTCGTAAAACCCGGTACCATCCATAGTTTGATCACTATCTGTTTCAAAGTAGGAGGTAGAAGATGTCAGCGCCGCAAAGCCAAAGTCATATTCAATATCCAGACTGACAAGGCTTAACTCTCGCTCAGAGGGCTCAGGCAGTAGCACAGATGTTTCTCGCTCATCAATTCCCGGATAGTCTACGCTCTGTGCATCGCGAGCATCAGCCTCATCCTTCTGGTAATGATAGGACAGTTGTAAACTCAGAGAGTCAGTCGGTTCCATCAGCAGCGCAGCACGAACAAACTGAACATCTGCATCGTTTATGTCATCTTTCGTGGTGAGAAGTGGAAAACCAGGGTTAGCGGGGTCATCCACAGCAACACCGTTTGAGTCCAGCACCGCGAGTTGCTTCGCGTCAATAAAACCGGCATAAGAATCATAACCACCGCTGATACGCAATGCCGAAGTCTCACCCAGAGGGATATTGACCATGCCGTCAAATGTGTAGTTTTCGCCGTCGGCATCTTCAGTGAAACCCACACCCGCATTGATTTGGGCCTCGAAAGACTCTGGGTTTGGCTTATTGTGCATAAAACGTATGGTTCCGCCCAGTGAGCCGGAGCCATAGAGTGTGCCCTGCGGGCCTCGTAGAACCTCGACTTGCTGTATATCCGCCATGCGCAAATTGACAAAAACCGGGGTTTCATCAATGTACGTCGCTACAGGTGAAACTGTCACAAAAGGAACATCGGCAACAGTTGAACTCTCTGTATTCAGACCCCGCATGATTATGCGAGCACTGGTAGTATTGTCGCGGACACCACGGTCGGTCATCTGCAGGCCCGGAACGACTCGTGTCAGTTTACTGAAGTCTGTCACATTCAGGGAATCGAGTTGGCTACCGCTCACCGCGCTAATATTATAGGGCACATCAATCACAGACTGGGCACGACGGGTAGCAGTAACCACTATCTCCTCAAGGTCCGCATAACTGGCTGGAACTGCGCCGATAGTCAGAACGGAAGCAATAGCTGCGGCGCAGGGCTTTAATCTGAATTGATTGGTGCTTTCTTTATTTGGAGGCATCATCGATATCTTCCCAATTATTGGTCTAATTTAGTTCAGTGTATGATAGCCAGCCTGTCATTCGCCTTTCAATTTCCAGTTTCGGCCATGCTTTACCACTTTGGGACAGATGGACAATATGGTCAGCGCAGGCGTGATATTGACTGCCCATATGACCCTCCGGGCTCATCTTCAGCAGTGCCGGTGCTCGTCTTTTCCAGTACTCACCCTGCTGGAACACCCCAATGCTCGATGAATTTATTGTCTTGTATCCGGTAGAAGTCTGCACGGACTGTATCTATAGGAGACTCATCGGCGTTGCGAGCCTTCACTTTAAAACGATGAACAATGCCAACATAGCTGGCATCACCAAGAGTAAACAGCACCTCGCTTTCAAGAATCTCAAATTGTTCCAGAAGTGCCAGTGTGCCGGCAATAAACGCTTCTGCACTGTCCTCCCCTTCTTCAGTGCTGGAGCGATACTCTGGGTGAAAAAGCTCGTCCAGACAACTAAAATCCTTACTCAATGTTTCATCATAAAGTTGCTTTAATGCCGCCTGAAAATCTTTCATACCTGACCTCCTCGTTTGGATTGAGCTTTCTATTTGACCGGGTACGAATACCAGACATGGTCTTCACCATAAAACGCGACATCATTTTCCCGATCTACCTTGAGTAGCTTGTGGCCGTCGGGTATCACGTATTCGCCTGAAGCCGGAAACTCCATATCACACCAGCGCTGCCACTGATCGATGTCTGCACTAATATTAATTGAGTTGTGCGCAATACTCAGAAATTTGGGCGCCATGGATTCGTTGCTTCGAATCCAGGGGTCAAACGCCCGGCCATCCGCGGTTTTCCAGCTTAAATATTCCTCAGTGGTAAAGTTTGGATAGCGCTGCTTAAGGGTTGGCCTTACCGGGGACAGAACATATTTAAAATTGTAGCGCTCGGTAAGTTGCAGCATCACTTGATACAATTTTTTAGAGACACCTTTTCTCTGGTGCTTCTCGGGAATGATTCCCATAATTCCGCACAGTACATTGGGCGTAATATCCTGCTCATTTTCAAGTAGCGTAGTACGCAGCATATCGTTGTAACCGGGAAGTGTGGCTGTGTCTCCGTCCCACTTAAATGCACTGTTGCAGATAAGCGCCAACAGCTCATCGGTTTCTTCCTCTACCAAAAACACCTGTAGATGTGCCAGAACATCCAATATCTTTGGAAAGCAAGCTTCCCAGGTGGGTTCAGCATTTATGTATTCGGGGAACGATTCACCCTCCAACTCCCCAATTCGATCGGCCAACTCTGGTCTCTCGGCCAGAGAAACTACTTGAATGGTCATCTTTGCTATCTCCTTGTATTCAATGTGTCGCTATCAATGTTGGCCAGATATGTCCGGGCAATTTCCTGCTGTTTTTCGCGCCCGAAGGACTCCCCATGCCCCGCCAACACCTGTTCCACCGGCAGACCTATAAGGCGTTCCATAGTTTTTGCGTAAGCAACTCGGTCAGACTCTGGCAGCTGGTCAATAAGTGGGCCGTCATAAATGGCGTCACCGGAAAACAAAGTGCCTGTATTGGCCTCCCACAAACCAATACTGCCAGGTGAATGGCCCGGTAAATGCAGCACTTCAAAGTTGCGATTACCCAAATCGATATAATCACCCACATCGAGCGTATAGCTTGGAGTAACCGCTTGTAACATGTGCTTTTCGGGCTCGAACCCCTCGTGGGGAAGAGCAGATATCAGTAGCTCGCTATCAAATTGGTATCCCGCACTTGAGAACAGCCTGACAAAATCATCACCTAACTGCGTGAGGCTCAGGGCCATTTCATCAGCGGCGGTGGACAGTTGTTCAGCTTCTGCTTTATGAATGGCGCAGCTGTCTTTCGCAAACTCGTGCATGCCGCCCACATGGTCATTATGGGAGTGGGTTGCCACAACCGTCAGCGGGCAGCCAAACAAGTCAGCGGCGGCCTCTCGAAGGCTGGACACACCGAGTCCTGTATCAACTAACATATCTCTGTCACGACCGCGGATATGCCAGATGTTGCAGCGCAACAGAGGATGGACACGCGGCTCCCACAGCAACGTAATACCACCCCCTAGAGATCGTCGATAAAACCACTGATCTGCAACTTTCAACTTGTCCACAACCGCTCTCTCTGATTGGCATTCAAGCTAAACACTTTATTTCTGCTGCTTTTTGTCTGCATTGTGTTCTTGTGCGTTCCGGGACCGACTATTTGTCGACCTCCTGAATCAAATCACCCAGCCCTGCCCTGGAGGCCCTGCGCGCCGATTTCCATCGGCCAAAACCGAGCACCGAGCGCAATGCCAGGGTGGCAAAATGTGTCGAGGGCCATTTCCGGAAATTGCGGTTGACAAACCACAGGTCGCTCAACTCACTTTTTTGACCGGTAAGAAGCTCCGCCACTATCTTTCCGTTCAAGTGGGCAGTCGACACACCGTTGCCGTTGCAACCCACAGACAGCAAAATTCGCTGCCCTTTATTCAGGTAACCCAGGTGATTAATCCGATCAATGGTAATACCCACAGGACCTCCCCAGTGGTGGCTTAGCTCTATATCTTTGATCGCTGGAAAAAACAAACCCGTCTGGGCCTTGAGAGTTGCGTTGTAATTGTGAACATATTCCATGCTCATATCACTACCGTATGGCACGCCAACAAATCGGTCGCTGCACCAGTGAATTCGGCCATCGGCTGTAGGGCTACCAAAATGACTGGCCGGACCAAAGGAATAAATCGCATTGCGCTTCTTCCACTTTAATTCAACCCATTCCTGTTCTGTCAGCGGCCGGGAAACTGTGTTGTAGGCAAAAATGGGGCGCTGCTGCCGACTGATAGCGTCTTTTTCAAGGCCCTTCAACAGGTGTGTGTAACCATTAGTAGCCAAAACCACCCGATCAGCTTTAATTTTGCCGGTTGGCGTCGATATCAATACTCCATCTGCCATCTCAGACAGGTGAATTGCAGGTGTCTGCTCATAAATTTCTGCACCCAGTGACCGGGCAAGGCCTGCTAATGACCTCGCGTGCTTAACAGGGTGAATTAACGCCAGTTCCTTGTCCCACAGCGCCTTATAAAAAAGAGGTGAACCATACTCTTCCTGGACCGCCTGCTGGCTCATCTCGGATATCTGGTCTGAGCGGCCCATTTTTTCGGCAAACTCAACATATTTGTATCTATCGGGCTCGTATTCCTCGGACACGGAAGGCCTCAGCAATCCCGTCTCCCGGTAGTCTGAATCCAGCTTGTGTTCGTTTACAAGCTCACCAACATACTGGTATGCACGCTTGGCATAAGTGTATGTTTCCCGAAGCGTGTCCACGCCATGTTTCGAAAGGATATCTTCAAAGCCTGTCAGGTATGGCCAAACCCAACCGGAATTGCGCCCACTGGCACCATAGCCTACGGCTTCCTGCTCCAGCACCACCACTTTGCATGCTGCATCCGCTTGACGCAGGTTTATCGCAGTGCTCAGCCCTGTATAGCCTGCACCAATGATGACGACGTCCGCAGTTAACTCGCCTCTTAGAGGCTCAGAGGGCGCGTAAGGGCCGTAGTCCTCGCTCCAGAAGCTTCGGTGTGGAAATACGGGTCCTGCAGGAGCGTCAGCGGATGCAAGCTCTGTCATGCAATATATATCCTGTAAGACGAATAAGTTAGTTACTTTGCTCAATTGAAGCCACTAGATGGTATACAATTCGCCAATGCTCATTCAATTTCCAGTTTCGGCCAGGCATTACCACTTTGGGACATGTATTTTTATGCCCGCTAAGCACTCACAACCGGGAAATGTATATTTCCATGCCCAATGATCCCGAGGACAGCTTGCTGAGAACGGTCACAGTTCCGGGCATCTATCTGGCGGATGCAGTAAGGACGGCGGAGGAAAACGGTTACAATAGCGCGTATATGCTGCGCCATCTGAAGCTAAATTTAGGTGAGCTGGACAAACCAGGTTTTCGCCTCTCCGCTGGCAGCTACAATCAGGCTATAGAGTTCCTGATAGAACACAGTGGAATCCCGGCATTGGGCTTGTTGGTAGGACGAAGCTGGAGCCCTTCAGATTTTGGTGTATTGGGCCACGGAACAATGTGTGCTGACTCACTGAGGCACGCGCTCGATTTCTTTCTCAAATACCAGAACATTACAGGGCCTGTTGTCAGGTTGTCGAGTATTCAACAGGATGATGTCATTGTCCTGTCAGCCGTGGATTGCGGCTTGTCCGGGGCAGGCCTCCAGTACGAAACTGAGAATCTTTTTATTGGACTGGTAGGCGTGCTATCCCAGGAAGATGCCGCCTCAGTTGCTGTCCAGGTAAATTTCTCCAGCGAAGAACCCAACTGTGCTGACTTGTATCGCGAAAGTTTTGCTTGTGAGGTAACATTCTCACAACCCTATAACGAGCTATGGCTATCGGCCAAAGCCCTGGAATGCGCCCGGCCATTGGCAAATCCCGAAGCCTACGATATGTGCAGTCGTCAGTGCGAAGTTATTTCCAATACCCTGATGTCCTCGGGGTCATTATCTGAACAGATTCGTGGAATAATGGCTTCATCCATTGGTACTTTCCCCTCAGAGGAACGGATAGCAGAGAGTATGGGCTTAAGCACAAGAACACTACGCAGGCGACTGTCCGAGGAAGGCGTGGTATTCAGGGAAATGTTAAATGAGGCGAGAGTCGTCCTGGCACAGGCGTACCTGAAACAGTCGCGCTATTCGGTAGCCGAAATCGCCAATATGGTGGGTTATTCCAACGTACCCAGTTTTCATCGTGCCTTTAAGCGGGTCACCAGCAAAACCCCATCAGAATTTCGCAAAGAAATATCTTCTCACTAGCTTGTCCTAAAGTGGTAACTACTGGCCGAAACTGGAAATTGCTTCCCCCCTACTGGATTGGATACCATTTTGCAATCCAAAGCCAGAAGGAAATATCTCGTGCCAAAATCAATAAATGACTTCCTCGATCAGGAACAAATTGACAGTATTCGCCAGCCCATTGAAAGTGCGCTAACTCTTCCTTCCGAGGCATTTACAAGCGAAGCTTTTTATCAGCTGGAAATTGAAAAAATTTACAAAAAACACTGGGTGGCAGCGCTGTTCGATACGGAAGTGGCCAAACCCGGAGATATCAGACCTTTTGAAGTATGCGAGATACCTCTCCTGGCTGTCAGAGGCCAGGACAACGAGGTTCGTGTCTTCCATAATATCTGCCCCTACGATGGTTCCCCGGCGGCTATTGATCCCGCAGAAGCCTGCGCACAAATAGCCACTCCATATCATGGCTGGACCTATGATCTAACCGGAAAGCTGATCAAAATGCCCTTCTGGGATGGCACTCGCGAAGGCAATTTGGAAGTGTTGTCTGGAAAGGAAGTCGATCTTATCGAAGTTGCTTGCGGTGTCTTCCTGAATACCATCTTTGTCAACTTGTCGGATAAACCTGAGGCATTTGAGGATTATATCGCTCCCGTTATCCAGACATTGAACGAATACGACATTGAGAGCAGCGTGGCGGGTCTGGACCAGGATGGAGAAACCTTTATTTCAGAAGGAAGTGTCAATACCAACTGGAAAACCTTCTTTGAAAATGCCTGTATCAACGTGCTCCACGAAAACTATGTACATGCTTTTTATAACGCCTCTCCGCAACTTCCCCGAATTGAAAAAGATGGCGTGCCGAGCTTTAAAAACTGCATCAATGGAAAGTTGATGGCGCTTAATTACGACCGGGAGTATTTCGAGGAAACCTACGGAAGTTTTGAAGCACCGCATCTGGGCAAAGACCCGGAGGTAGAACCAAAGACAGAGAATTTTGGCACGCTGTACCCCAATTTTTATATTTCAGCATCATCCAAGTTTCTTGAGGTGGCCTACGCTCTCCCCAATGGCCCGGCTAACACGCAGCAAAGAGCCATTTATCACTATCATAAGGACCTCGCGCTATCCCCTGAAGTGCATGACCAACGCAAAGCCATTTCTGACGCCTTCACAGAGGCATTTAACGAAGATGGCCGAGTAACGGAAGCGTTGCAGAAAGCTAAAAAGTCGCCTGTATACAAGCAGAAATTCTACGCACCGTTTTGGGATGAAATGCATCACCACTTTAGCAATGTCATTGCGGATGATCTTGAGGGCTAAATCACCACCAGGGATAAAACGCCGGCATATCCGTTGACGTTTTATCGGTAAACTCCGGCTTTCGCTTCTCCAGAAAAGAACTCACCCCTTCCTTGCCACTTGTCTGGCTGACATAGTAGATCGCCAGTGAGTCCACTTTGTGCGCTTCAACAGGGTGTGCCTGGGCCGAGTTGCGATACATCATCTGTCGCGTCAGCGCGATAGCAACAGGGCTGTGCGCCACAATTTTTTCAGCTATGGCGTACGCTTCTTTCAGTAACTGGTCTGCCGGGTACACCGCTTTCACATAGCCACCTTCCCTCGCCTCTTCAGCATTGAGAATATCGCCAGTGTAGGTCCATTCCAACGCCTGGGAAATTCCGACTATGCGCGGCAAGAACCAGCTTGAACAGGCCTCCGGGGTGATGCCAATCTTGTTGAAGACAAAGCCTATGCGCGCATGCTCTGACGCCAGGCGAACATCCATGGCGCAGGTCATGGTGGCGCCAATACCGACGGCCGCACCATTAATGGCAGCAATTACCGGCTTCTTACAATCATAGATGGCCAGGGTGACCTGCCCGCCGGTATCGCGTACACCGGCCATAATCTCCGGGTCTTCCAGGCGGTTGTTCATGTCGTCCATGGTCGGCGACAGTTTTTCATTGAGACCGAATACATTGCCAACTTCC
>Ga0164313_10005620_pt1 | contig 11101 bp, 7 predicted proteins | sample GuaBasSedimGuay4_FD_113735 | JGI IMG/M metagenome (GOLD analysis project Ga0164313, IMG submission 113735) | Subseafloor sediment microbial communities from Guaymas Basin, Gulf of California, Mexico - Guay4, Core 4569-4, 0-3 cm | ecosystem: Environmental > Aquatic > Marine > Hydrothermal vents >...
CTTCATTTTGTTTGCCAATAGCATCGTAAAACTCTACTACTGATTCATTATATGATTTAAATTGTCCACTTAAAACATCTAATTTAGCTACATTGTCTGATAACTTTTCATATGATTGATCTGACTTTTCCAGAGACTTATCAAGCTTACTACTTAATTCAGATTGCTTTTCAATTAAGCCATTAAAGTTTGTCACAATATCTGTATAAGTTTCCCTTAGTTCTTCATGTAAGGCTTTGTCAGCTTCAAGTGTAGTGAGTAGAATTTCTGTTTGAGATGTAATTGTTTCATTCAGCTTTGTAACAAATTCAGGAGTCAAAGTTTGCTGAATTGTATTTTGCATTTCATGATTCAATGATTGTTGCTCAATAAAGGTAGCTCTCTTTATTTCATCATCTGTCCAAATTTTATCTTCCCATTTCTCTCTCAAGGTATTCAGCTTTATCTCAAGCCTAGAATACCCACGCTTCTCATACAAAATCCACCATAGAGATAAGCCAATACCATATATTGATGCATAAAATGCTGTTCCAACACCACCTAGCAGTTTTGTAATTTCAGAGTTTAATGCATCAGATGTATTTGATGCTTGAAAATCAGGCATTGATAAGGCAATACTGATAAAAGTTCCCAGAATACCCAGTGTAGGAAAGACCGAAGCTGCTACAGAAGCATAATTGTCATTTCGCAATTCGTCATCGAGATCATCAAAAAACCTATCAACTGATCCTATTGCTTTTGTTTCACCCATAAGTTCAATAAGATTTTTATTAACATACTGAGAAATACTCTCTTCTAAGTTACTAATTCTTTGAGACAATTTGCATAATGAAAAACTTGAATTATGTTTACTAAAAATTAGGAAAACCAGCCATATAAAGACAATGATAATAACAGAATAAAACTCCATTTGAAGAGGGATAATACCCAAAAATGAAATAATCACAATTACTGCTATAATCGTAGGTAAAGACATAATTGAAAGTAGCCGAGTAGCACATATTATATTATTACCTGGTATACCCCCGTTATCTTTTGTGTCTTCTTCAATTTCAGTAGTATTATTGGTTCCTAGTAAATCAGAATGTTTTTTTTCTTCTTCCGTGCTCTGCATATGTTCTCCTAATTTTCTATAAATCTATTTGTAAAATATGATAAGTCATTACTTGCTTTTACTTGAGTGTGCGGAACAATCATATACTTCCAAGCCTTGCCATCATTGGCTTCCGAATACTTACTGGCATGTTCACAATATTCAATAGCTGCAAGTTTCTTCTCTTGTACTTCATTAGTTCCTATATCTCTTTCAGCTTTCGTCTCAACCATATAGATGGTATCTTCTGTCTCTACAATAAAATCAGGTTCATACTGTTTTCTTGAACGACCCCATAAGATATTGAACTGATTATGAGCTGGTCTTAGCCACTTTAGAACTTTCCTGTCTTGCTCTAAGATGATCCCAAAGTCTTTTTCTGTTTTTGAGTCAAACTTATAGAGGTTATGACACGCTTTTGTAAAGCCACTGAATATCTTTTTAGGTATATCTGATGTAGGCTCTATAGTATCTCGCAAATCATGAACATCGTCCTCTTTATACTTCGTAACATTATGAGGCTCTATCGCTACAAATGGCTTCACACTTACTTGCTCAAAGGTAGGTGCTTCACAATAGTGATTGTCTAGCATCTGTGCGTAGATGGCTTTTGCTATATCTCGTGAGTAGTATTGAATTACATTCATCACATTATTTTCATCATCGAGTACAGTATTGAACTTATGTATCACCTGTGATACCAACTTGAACAATAATTCCGTCTGGGAATCATAGTCTACTTCAGGAAAGTTCATGAGTTCACTGACTATTACATTTTCAGGTTTATCTATTGAGATACGACCTTGACCTGTTACTGTTGATTGCTCATTGGTTCTTAACTTCTGTACAAGTATCTCTTCTGCAACTGGCTGATAGTTGATATTGCTTACATCTAAGTCAAAGTCATTAAATCCTGCGACTACTTCTTCGGATGGTGCGATGGTAATACGAGGTATCTCAATGATGTTACTAATGAACTCTTCTACTAAAGATTCATACACCTCTTCAGCTTGCTTGATAATCTCTGCTTGAAACTCTGGCAGCTGTTGTTTTAGAGAGGGGTTTTGTCTGATCTTTTCTATTGCTATTGCTTTGACCTCACTTGAGTGTAGGTCTTTAGCTCTTTTAACAGTTGAAGAGGGCTTTTGGATCACATCAAGGATGACTTTCTTGGCATCAAGCACAGCAGTTGCAGTGACTTTTTCTTCAAGGGTAGCTAATGTTTCTATAACCTTAGCTTCCTCTTCAAACTTTTCTTCTATCTTATTTGGTGCAGTCACTACCTCTTTTTCTTTCTCTAAGCCTTGGTCGGTAATCTCTATAATGTTCTCTTGTTTGATAATAGAGTTTGGCTTATTGGCTTCATCTATGATCTCTTGAAATTTATCATGCGATACAATCGTTAGTCTATCTACTTTCTCTTCACCAGTTCGCTTACCGTAAGGAAGTCTTAGACCACGACCAATGGTCTGCTCTCTTAAGGTCATAGAAGCTGCGGTACGAAGTGGTACTATGGTATAAAGATTTGTTACATCCCATCCTTCTTTGAGCATATTGACATGTATCACTATCTCTGTTGTATTAGCAGGGTCTTCAAGTGAAACAAGTTCTGCTATATTTTCATCTTTCTCATCACCTTTTTGGTTTGAGTGAACCTCTATTACCTTGTCTGCATAGCGACCATTAAAAAATCTATCTGACTGTATAAGATTTTTGATCTCTCTTGCATGATCTGTATCTTTTGATACGATAAGTATAAAAGGTTTGACTCTTTGTGTTTTTGTATCTCTTGCATATATGTCTAAAGCAACTTTAGTATCTTCATGTAAACGAACACCATCTTCTATCTTTATCTGGTCTAACCTAGCTGGATCATCTCTGTATTGAGAAGCATCGAAGTTCTTTCTTGTAGCAACACTTGGCTCTTTAACATAACCATCCGTGATAGCCTTTGAGAGTGAATATTCATACACAACATTCTTAAATTTAATCGTTTTTGTACCACTTTCAACTTGTGGTGTAGCAGTGAGTTCTAAACCAAGGATAGGTTTGAGTTCATTGATGACTCCCATACCTCTATCTGCTCTGTAGTGATGTGACTCATCCATCAATATAACTAAGTCATCTAAATTGGATAGATACTCAAAATATGATTGTCCAAGATATTCTGATAATCTTTTGATCTTAGGTGCCTTGCCGCCTCTGGTATCTGCATTGATTTTTGATATATTAAAGACATTGATATGCACACCATCTTTATCATCAAAAAGACTACCTTGATACTGATAATTCTCACCTGTAATGATAGTTGGTGGGCTAGAAACGAATTCACTTATTCCCTTAAACACATACTTGCTATGTGATGGTTCACCAAAATCTTCCATAAGCTTATTGTAGATAGTAAGGTTTGGTGCAAGGACGAAAAAGTTTTTTATCCCTTTCTCTCTCATCAGGTAAACAATGAAAGCACCCATCAGTCGTGTCTTACCAACACCTGTTGCAAGGGCAAAACAAACACTAGGGAACTCTCTCTCGAACTCTTGAAAAGTTGGGTAGATAGATGCCACTTTTGCCATCTCAGTAGCTAGGTCTGCATCTTTAGAGAGTTCAAGTTCTTTTATCAGCGTCGCTAAAATCTCAAGACTCTCTCTTTGTGGTGTTCTTAAACTCAGTCTGTTGCTAATTGCATTGATAGTTTGACTACTCATCTTCTACCTCCACTTCTTCACTCTCTGTTATGTTAAGACTATAGTCATCCTTGTCAAACTCACATTTACCTAGTAAGACCTTTGGTATCTTTTTGAGTGTTATATTTTCATACTTAGATACACAAGCATCCTGAAATCTCTTTGCACAGATAAGTAAGGACTCATCTTCACCCATGTCTTCATGGATTCTGTCTAAGAGTTCTACTGTTATGAACTGCGTTGTAGTAAAGATGAAGTCATTTTCTGTAGAGTAGCCTTGTTTCCAAAAGAGTTCACTGTCAGGATAATAGGTAAATGCCTCTTGTTTGGCAAGTGCTGATGCTAAAAGCTCTGCATTGTAACTAGGTTCTATAATCCAGTTATCAAATTTATCTTTCTTTAGCAGGCTTGGGGCTAGAGTATAGAACTTGAAGCCACCTCCACCTTTCCAATTAAGTATATCTGTTATTCCAGCTTTGTCTTTACCGTCAATAACATTATTCAGTCTAGGGGCTACATGAGTAATTGCATGATTTCCAAGCTCTATACCTATATATTTTCTATTCATCTTGTGTGCAGCAGCAGCAGTTGTTCCCGAACCTAGAAAAGAGTCCATAACTAGGTCACCTTCTGAAGTGAATAACTTGAATATTCTTAATAGTAATTTTTCTGGCTTTTTACTTGCTGGAAAGGATACGCCCCCTTCATTTTGTGTATTTTGAAAGTCAATGTCAGACCAAAAATCACATAATAATATTCCTAAATCATCAGTTCCATCCTCTAGGATATTCATAGAGTTCTCAAGAAACACAAACCTCCGTCCATTTAAAGCAAAATTTTCAATCCCTTCTGAATCTATATACGCAATTATCTCATCAGGTGTATTTTTTGATTTTTCTTTAATATCTTTCGGCATAGTTGGCTGAGTTTGAAAAATAGAGTATTTATGTTTAGTATAAAATTCTTTAAACTTTTTATTGTTTGCATCTAGATTTTTTACTTTTGTATTTTCTTCAACAATACCTTCTTCAAATAAAACATCTACTAACTTTCTAACAGTCTTGGTTCTCCGATCAAAAAATGATGCATAATGAGAATCCCATTTAGCCCTTTGGGTGTATTGAGGATTTATTCTCAAATCTTTATTTTTTTTGTATACCAATACAATATCTTTTTGTTTAATAATTGTTTTGTTCTTATGGGTAGTCTTCAATCCTGATGGGGTAGATGACCTTACTGCAATTGAAGTAATAAACTTATCACGACCAAAAATTTCATCAAGTAGTACCTTCATATAAAAAACTTCTTGGTCATCTAGGTGAACAATTAGAACACCATCACTTGATAACAGACTATGTAAGATTTTTGCTCTTTTGTGCATTAGTGAGAGCCATAATGAATGTTCCATATTATCATCATAGTGTTCAAAAGCATTTCCTGTATTAAATGGTGGATCTATATAGATACATTTCACCTGACCTGCATAGTCTTGTTCAAGTGCTTTAAGAGCCAAAAGATTATCCCCATGAATAATCATATTTTCAGTATCAGCATCACCGTAAGACAGTTCAGGATTTTCTATCAACACTCGTGGTTCAAGTCTTACTTCATCATCTTTACCTATCCAAGTAAGTTCAAGTTTTTGTTTTTTTGCCATAATCATCCTTATATTATCTTCCACTGTATTGTGAATAGTGCTTGTATTGATGTCTCTTTGTTAAGCTTTTTAGCTACTTTATCTATGAGTGTTTCTTTCTTGTCTTCTATCGCATCTTGCTCATCATATAGTTTGCGTCTAAGTCTGTTACGCTTTTTCTCTAGGTCTGCTGTTTTTCTTTGAAATGCAACTTTTTCTGCAAGGTCTGTAAGCTTTCTTTGTTCTGTTTTTCTAGTTTTTATCTCTTTTCCAATATGGTTCAACTCAACCTCAAGACTAATTTTCAAGTCATCAGCCCAGTTATCAAGCTTTTCCATCTCGTTATCAAAGAAGTCATTATTTTTGATGTTTATATTGTCATTGATAGTCGTTTGTTGCTGTCCGTTGTTAGTTTGAAGCTGTGAAGCCATAGTATCTGAAACTATCGCTTTAGCTTCACTAACACTCTTAAGTCCAAAGAGTTTTTCTGTAAACTCATCATTGAGAACTGTTCCATCATCAGCTATCGCACTACTTACAAGATATTCTTCTCTCTCAAATGAATCTACAGTCATTGTTGTGACAAAAGCATAACCACTTTGACCTATGTGTGGTTCTAATGCACCAACTTTAACATCATGACCACTTAAATCAAATGTAATGAGTGATACAGGTAGCTCACGAGACTTTGCTTTTGATACAACATGTTCACCTAAATCACTATTGATACGATAAGCATGAGAGTTTGTATTTTCATCATACTGTGTAATGAGTTGATAGTTACCAATAGGGATATTAATAGCTGGTGCTTTTTGTAAAAAGAAAGTTCCCTTAGAATCACTAAACTGTGCATACTCACTTAACTCAAAACGAGTGAGCTCCCAAAAGGCTCTTTCAAACTTATCCATCTGCCTTTTAGATTCATCAAGTCTTACTTTCAACCTAGCATGAACATCTTCATCAAAGTGGTCTAAGAGTTGTTGTCTTGTACTTAACATCTTCTCTTGTATTTTGTCATCAAGATTTTCTTGTAAGTCATCAAAGGCTTGATCTATCTCTTCAGGCTTTCTACATGTTTGATATATCTCTAAGATACGCTTTTCAAAATCAATTCCACTCTCTATAGAACCCAACACTTCATCGGATGCACCAAATACCCCCTCAAAGAGTTGGAACTTTTGTGAAAGAAGTTCATAAACTCGGCTATCTGCTTTGTTGGCTGTATTAATAAAATTCACGACCACTACATCATGCTTTTGTCCATACCTATGACAGCGACCAATTCTTTGTTCAACTCTCTGCGGATTCCAAGGCAGGTCATAGTTGACCACTAGATTACAAAACTGTAAGTTGATACCTTCTGCACCAGCTTCAGTTGCAATCATGATAATAGCCTCATCTTTAAATGCATCTACAATAGCTTGTTTCTTATCAGCAGTTCTTGCACCCGTAATAATATCGCTTCCATGATGTTTTTCTAGCCATTTAGCGTAGATAAATTTAGAGTTCTCATCAGTATTTGAACCATTAAAAAGAACTACTTTCCCCTCGTATCCATTGCTTGTTAGGTATTCAAAGAGATACTCTTGTGTACGTCTTGACTCTGTAAAGATCAAAGCCTTTTCAGCTGCACCAAGTTCTTTTTGTGATTCCAAACCTTTTTCTAGTGCAATCACCAAAGACTTTAGTTTTGAATCAACCTCAATTGATGAAGCAAGATCTTTAAATGAACGCAGCTCAATTAATTCACTTTGAATACTTTGAATATCTCGTACATCCAAAAGAGCATCTTCACTCTCTTCAATTTCATCATCCTCAAGATAATCTTCTATGATCTCATCTTCATCCAAAAGAACATCGGTAACACTAACTGTTTGATGATCATCCAAAGAAGCCTGTAGTCGATTGATCATTGTCGTTAATGTTCCCACAATAGCACGACTTGAAGATGCCAAGAGTTTTCTCATTATAAGAGTTATCAACGCTCTTTGTTTATATGGAATGGCATGAAGCTCTTCTCTTTGCAAGAAGTCAGAAATCAGATCATAGACTTTCTGCTCTTTTTCTGATGGTGTAAACTCTTCAACCAAAGGTAGCCGCTTGGTGTATTTAATGTATTCAAGTACATCTTTACGAAGTGTCCTGTGGCAAACTGGGTTTAACCTTTCTTTAAGATCACCAAGTTGTCTAGTTTCTGATGCACCACTCACATAGTTTTGCCTAAAAGAGTTTGCATCGCCAAAGACCTGATCATCGATGATAGAAGTTAAACCATAAAGTTCCAATAATGAGTTCTGTAATGGAGTAGCCGTTAAAAGTACCTTTTTTGTATTAGCTAGGGAACGCTTGATCGACTTTGAAATTATATTTTTCTTCTTATAGACATTTCGTAGTTTATGAGCCTCATCAACAATGGCAAGATCATAGCCAGCCATCAACACTTCTTCTTCATGTCTCACCGCAAACTGATAAGAGACAATAACCAAAGCATCTTTTTGTTCAAATGGATTTGAATTCCCCTTTTTGATTTCATTTTTATAGGACTTAGCTTCTAAGATGATAGAGTCTATAAAAAACTTCTCTTTAAGCTCCATACTCCACTGCTTTCTAAGACTTGCAGGGGCGATGATGATAATTTTTCGCTTGAACTCACTCCAATACTGGCATAAGACAAGACCAGCTTCTATCGTTTTCCCAAGCCCAACTTCATCAGCGATGATAACACCATTAGAGAGAGGTGACTGAAATGCAAATAGTGCAGCTTCTATCTGATGTGGGTTTAAGTCTATTTGAGCATTGAACATTGACTGTGAAAGTCTATTGACACTGCTTGAACTATTTTGAAGGGTTAATAGTGTTGCGTAATACTTTGAGTGGTACGATGTAAGGTTCGGGGATGTTGATTGGTTCATCTATTTTCCTACAATGTGTTGCTTATAACTACTAGCTCTTTATCTATCCCTAGCACTTCGTTTATATTGTGTGTTTTAACTATGCGACCACTCATGGCATTTGCGAGATATATATCTTCTTTCAAATCTGTTCCATATAGATGGATCTCTATCCCATTAAAATCTACACCATTCTCACTACTGAACAAGTCTTGTATCTTCTTTATGAAAGCCTTCGCAGTAGCTTTGTTATGTGAACCCTTTACTATGTAGTGAACTATCAAACTTTTATCATTGTCTGCAGGTTCTCTTAGACAAGCCATGTCATCTTTGTTGCCGATATTGATATTATTGATGAGTTTAACATGTTCATATCCATCCATCGGTCTATGCAGCGATTCATGATGGTAGAGTCTCTGATACAACTCTTCACGATCTATTACCAATAGGTTGAAGAACTCTTGAGCATCTTCTTTCTTAGCCCTTAACTCTGAAGCACTCATCCTTTTCAGGATTGAATACAAGAGTCTGGTATGGCTACTTCCTGTCTTCCAAGAGTGTAACGTTAACCTAGGTATCCCCAGTATCTCTGTTATCTCTTTATCTTGTTGAGGCATTTGCTCTCCTTATTTTGTTATTATAACAAGTTAATGTTAATATTTCCAACATTATTACTATATATCTAGCAATAATGCACCGTTAGTGCTACTCTGTCAATTAGATTGTATGAATCAGCATTTTTTCAACTGTATAAAATTGGATGTTCGTACATGTATGCTAAAAAAAAGAAGCAGTTTTATAGCCACTCCAGCAGGAGTAGCTTAAGTTCAAAAGTTCCAAGTGAGCAGGCGATAGATATAAACAATAAATCGTATTAGCTCAAAGATAATGTAACCTATTAGTGATCCTATAAAACTCATAACTTATCTGCTTTCATGTTCGTCCTTCTTGATTTGAGCAAGAGGTGTCGGGGTAAATGATATATCTCTCTCAATTGCCAATCCAAGTGGACCGTGAATTGACTCAAGCTCTTCAAGAGTAAAATACCCTAGCTCGCTATCCATACCTTGAACATAACCATAGCAAGTCTTTGCATCAGCTTTTGAGAACTCTATGATGAACCAAGTCCAGTTACTGTCTGGCGTAAATAATTTGACATGACACAGAGGATTTGTAGATCCCTCTGTTTCGCATAAATCTGGAATATTAGATCGTAGTGTTTGTGGGATTAATTTACTCATTTGATATTCCTTTGGGACGATGTAAGAAAACCAACAACTGTATATAAAGCTATACTGATAAAAATACTATTCTTTCTAAGAAATCTCTTCATATTATGCCGCTTGCTGTTGTGTAATTGGCTTCCACCATTGCTTGCTTGAAGGATCGAATTTGAACCCAAACGACTTTATAGAATCTCTCTTGTTGTATATGTCGTCACCGATTACTACAAGGTTTGAACCTTGTTCCATAATGGTAAGTCCAAGATTATAAAGTGAAGCATAATCTTGAGGTACATTGTTTTGAACTTGTTGATTTTGTGGCTGTTGATACTGTTGTTGCTGTATTTGAGCTGGTTGCTGATGGTTCTCCTGTTTGTGTTGACGGCTTTTATCGTACAAAGAATTACCGAACTGATTTCCGAAGCTTCTAAGTGTACGTTTAATGGCATCAGTGACTGCTTCTTTAGCTCCACCCTCGTGTGCATCTGCTAGAGTTTTTGCAATGCCAGTGCCAAATCCGACATCTTCACGACTTACATGCTTGGAGTGTTGCAAATCATGAACTACTATTTGTATCACTGCTTTATAGCAGATGATATGGTTTTGGTTTTGATTCACCTCTTGGGATACCTGTTCTAATTTACTAACGGTGTAATCCCAATTGCCGTAACCGAAAATTTTATTAGCTGTTTGGATGATGTCAAACCCCTCCAAGTAAGAGAGGTTAACATTACCCTTTGAGCGACTCTTGATCCTACTGTTATCTAGCTCATACGCTAGAACTTGATTTTGTTTATCGTTAAACATCTTAGCCCCTTATGCTGCTATATGGGTTGGCTCATCTTGAGCGAATGACTTTCTTTTATTAATCCTAATTGTTGCTGGCTTGTGTACAAGCTCTATCTTCATATCTGCATACTCTTCTACCTCGTGTCGCTGGTCTGCTGAGAGTAAAGCTTTCTCAATTGATTCTTTGTCTAATTCGACCCTAAAAAAGCCTGCATTAATAAGTGCAGACTCATCCAGTATCTCTAGTCTTGCTACACTCTTATCGGTTGCTTTTGTGGCTGTAATACTAGAGATTTTAAGACCTTCTAGTTTTTTTGCACCAAGAGACAGAAGAGCATTAGATACCTCTTCTTTACCATAGCTCTTTGCAAGTTCAAGTTGTTTCTTCAAACTAGCCAATAACCGCTGTTGTTCTTTGATGTATTCCATCTTTGAATCCAAACTTGTGAATACCTCCGATATTCGATCAGCCTTAATAAATGATGATACAGTTGGTGCTTGTAAGATATTCATCACACTTTGATGAAACCACTCTTTGCTTTGGGCACTTCCACTATGAAGGGCAACGAGGTCTTGTTCTAATTGTGAATTTTGTGTTGTTAAATTTTGCATAATTTTCTCCTTTTTATGCTACTAAAGCTTCTGCTTCAGGTTTCTTTATTTTGTAAATTCTCTCTGCCAAATTGAATAAGCCAGTGTTAATTTCATAGTCCTTCGATAATGAAGTAATTTCACGAGATGAGAATTTTCTTCCAGTCTCTCTGTTTACACCTGTAATATTA
>Ga0164313_10005621_pt1 | contig 11101 bp, 10 predicted proteins | sample GuaBasSedimGuay4_FD_113735 | JGI IMG/M metagenome (GOLD analysis project Ga0164313, IMG submission 113735) | Subseafloor sediment microbial communities from Guaymas Basin, Gulf of California, Mexico - Guay4, Core 4569-4, 0-3 cm | ecosystem: Environmental > Aquatic > Marine > Hydrothermal vents...
CCTTCGGAAAGATAAATGCGTACCATCGTTATATCTTGCATATTAAAGCTGCCTGCCAATGACTAAACCCAACCAAGTTGCCGCCAAACATAAGGCAACACTTAAGAATATATTTAAAGCCGCGCGCGTTAACTCGCCCGATTCAAGTAGGGATAAAGTTTCAAGAGAAAAGGTCGAAAAAGTAGTGAATGCACCCAAAAAGCCGATCATGATCACACCGCGCCATTCGGCAGATAATACATTGCGTTCAAAGATCAAAGTGAAGAACAAGCCCATTAACAAAGAGCCGAGCACATTGACCGTCAAAGTACCATAAGGAAAATCACGTCCAAATACGCGGTAAATATTAGATGAAATGCCAAAGCGAAATACCGCCCCTAAAGCACCGCCACCTGCAATTGCTAATAACTGTTGCACACACTGACCCATTCATATTAAAGGGCATAGTTTACCTTATTATGCTTGCGGGCTGTAAGCTAGAACTTAAGTTAAGTTAAATACTTAGGGATAACTGAGGATTGGATTGCGCTATTTTGTCAGCATGGTCTTGATATTTATTTTGTAATTCTTTGGTAACGGTATACATATTTAATGATTTAACCAGTTCTTTGCCTAATGCAAATGCGAGGTTGACAGGAACGGCATTCCCTATCTGTTTATAAATTTGATTCATACTACCTTCAAAAATCCAATTGTCAGGAAATGTTTGAATACGTGCATATTCTCTTGTTTGAAATGGGCGCGTATGATCGGGGTGACAGCGTTCAGTTTGTTTTTGAGCGGGAGCAGTTGTTAATGTTAAACATGGTTCCTCCCAGCTAATACGACGCGCCATGCCTGTTTTTCCACCACCAAGATAAAAACTTTTCAGCATATATTCTTTTTGGATATCAATAGGGAGATCTCGCCAATAGCCTCCTGGTGGGATTAGAGACATTATTTCATGTTTTCTTTGGGGATATTTTTGTCCGATAGATTCTGCCACATCAGTATCAAAGAGTACGCCTACTTTGAGTGCCGCCGATAAATTCATCATTTCACTAGCAGCTTGGGGATAATTAAAATCAATACCACTGCCTTTTTTGATCCCAACAATAAAAAGGCGTTCTCGTTTTTGGGGTACATTATAAAATGCCGCTTTTAAAACTCTGGGCGTTAATACGTCATAGCCTAAGTCTTCTAATATTTGTACCATTGCGTTGAGTGTTTGACCTTTATCATGTGTTAAAAGCCCTTTTACATTTTCACCAACACAAATAAGCGGCTCAACTTCTTTTACTGTTCGAGCAAATTCATAAAATAGTGTTCCTCTGGCATCATCTAGTCCGCGCTTTTTGCCTGCATAACTAAAGGATTGGCAAGGGAAGCCTCCCGTAACAATATCAATCTTTCCTTTGAGTTCAAGGAAAGATTGTTGAGTGACATCCCCTTCGACAACATGCCAATGGGGGCGGTTTCTACGTAATGTTTTACAAGCCCACGGATCAATTTCATTTAACAATTTGCATGATAAGCCCGCTTTTTCGAGACCTAATGCTAAGCCACCAGCACCTGCAAATAATTCTAAAACAGAATATTCTTTTAGCGGCATAGCTCGATAATCTTCGGCTGTTTCTTTAATAAGGTTTTCAGCTTTAGTGCCGGTATATTCTCTTAACGATTCTGGAGAATAAGTTCTGTAATTATTGGGCATTCTGGTAGACTTTAGTTTTCCACTGCCATCCCAACGACGCAAGGTTTGCTTGGAGACAGATAATAACTCTGCGGCTTCGGCGATAGAGTAGTGGTTTTTCATATTATAGTTGTTCAACGTTATACATGGTTATTAACTTTAAAGGTTTTATCTGTATGAATCAAGATGAAAAAAGAATTATTTTAGAAAAAGCACAGACATGGTTTAAAAGTAGTATTGCTGAAAATCATATTAAAAATACTCAAAAGCTTGTTAATGCGAGTGAGTTTGATATTAATCCTTTTTTAGCCATATATTTGTCTAATTTTTTAACGGGCAATACTCAGCCAGAGAGTATTGCTAAAGCATTGATATATCCGCGTATTTTAGGCACGTCAGTCGTGACTTCTTTCGGCACACATATTCAAAAATTCACCAATGAAGTTTTATCTTCCTTTGGTAGTACAACGGCAGGAATTGATATTGAGTTTATTGACCAACTTAATGGCAACAAAATTTATTGCCAATTAAAATCAGGGCCGAACACGATCAATAAAGATGATGTTGAAACAATTGCGGGACACTTTAAAAAAGTGATCAATCTTGGCAGAACGAATAATCTAAGAATTACCCATGATGATATGGTGGTGGGTATTATTTATGGTGACGAAGCGAGCCTCAATGGACACTATAAAAGGATAACAACGGACTATGATTATCCCATTTATATTGGCCAGGATTTTTGGCATAGATTAACAGGTGATGAGCATTTTTATGCGGACTTGATCTATGTGATTGGCCAAGTTGCAATTGAGATCGATTTTTCTGTAGAGTTGGAAGAGGTGATCAGTAAACTTGCGGAGAGTGAAGTCGTTCGGGCACTGTCACAAAAATAATCATAAGGTTATTTGCTTATAAAAAGTAGGATTTCAATATGGAACAACATTCTAAATATGAAATATTAGCGGCGATTGATTTAGGTTCAAATAGCTTTCATATGATTATTTCACGTTTGCGTGATGGGCATTTTCAGGTGGTTGATCGCTTGCGTGAGATGGTGCAGTTGCGAGCGGGTTTGGATGAAAACAATAACTTAACCGCAGAAGCAAGTGCGCGCGCCATTGCTTGTTTGCAACGGTTTGGTGAGCGGATCAAAGACTTGCCATCAGGCAGTGTTCGGGTTGTGGGCACAAACACGTTGCGGGTGGCGAAGAATAGTCGAACATTTTTATATCAGGCGCGACGTGCTTTGGGTCATCCGATTGAGATCATTGCAGGTGCAGAGGAGGCACGGCTTATTTATTTAGGTGTGGCCCATGCTTTGGCTTTTGATGATGCGCGCCGATTAGTAATTGATATTGGTGGTGGTAGCACTGAGTTTATTATTGGTGAAGGGTTTAAAGGTTTACGCCGCGAGAGTTTGGAAATGGGTTGTGTAAGTTTTTCTAAACAGTTCTTTGCTGATGGCAAGATGACACAATCACGTATTAATAAGGCGACGATTGCTGCAGGGCGATTATTACGTGATATTCAGCGACCTTATCGTAAAATGGCTTGGGCTGAGGTAGTTGGAGCTTCAGGCACTATTCGTAGTGTTGCTACCATTGTTGCTGAGAATGGTTGGGCAGATGATGGCGTGATCACGCCTAAGTCATTGGATAAAATTATTGATGCGATGGTGAAAGCCAAACATATTGATAAGTTGAAGTTGGCAGGCTTGAGTGAAGAACGTGCCAATGTCATGCCGGGTGGAGTGATGGTATTAAAAGCGGCATTTGATCGCTTGAAGATTGATCGAATGATTGTGTCTGATGGGGCATTGCGCGAGGGTTTGCTCTATGACTTACTAGGTCGTATTGAACATGATGATGAACGTGATCGTACCGTGTTGGCGATGGCAAATCGTTATCAAGTTGATGAGGAACATGCCGAACGTGTGAGCACAATGGTGACACAGTTATTTGAGCAAGTTGCAGATAAATTAAAGTTAGATACTGATGCTTTGCAAAGCCTGCAATGGGCGGCAAAACTGCATGAAATAGGCCTAACGATTTCACATGATCAGTTTCATAAACATTCGGCTTATTTGTTGGCAAACTCTGTTTTGCCGGGTTTCTCGCGTGAAGAGCAACATATTCTAGCAACGATTGTGTTGGGGCAACGTAAGAAGTTTCCTAAAAAGCAACTTAAAGAGTTGGCGAAAGAGCAACGCAAAACAACACGCTCTTTAATAGTGTTATTACGGTTGGCGATGGTGTTTAATCGTGGTCGATCTGAAACGACCGATACCTTTGTTAAGTTAAGCGTTAAAAATAAAAAGCTACGATTAGCCTTGCCGAAAGGGTGGCTAGATAAACATCCTTTGACTGAGGCAGATTTAGAGCGGGAAGTCGCTTATCTTAAAGACGTTGATATCAAACTTAAACTCAAAGGTTGAGGATTGGCAATAATGAATAAATATTTACTGAGAGGGTTGCTGCTGTTGTGTTTGGCAGTCAATGTTGCCCATGCAAAAGAGTCTTTATTTATAATTGATGAGTTGGCGAGCGACTTGGGTGTGCCATGGGGAATGTCTGTATTAGAGAGTGGCAATATAGTATTCACACAACGCGAAGGTGTGTTGGCACAGTTAGAGGTTGATACTGGCAAGATCACAGAAATATCAGGTTTGCCAGCTATTAAAGTCGGTGGGCAAGGTGGTTTATTCGATATTGCTTTGCCAGCAAACTATGCTGACAAAAAATGGCTTTATATCAGTTATAACAAAGAGATTGATGGGCAAGGTGCCACTACTTTAGCGCGGGCAAAAATTAAAGATCAACAGTTAATGCATTGGCAAGATCTGTTGATCAGTCAATCACGCAGTAAGAAGAGTGTGCATTATGGCGGTCGGATCACCTTTGATAATCAAGGTCATGTGTTTTTATCCATTGGTGAGCGTGGGGTACGTGCGAATGCCCAAGACTTATCCAATCATGCAGGCAAAATAATACGCCTGAATCTTGATGGCAGTGTGCCAGAAGATAATCCTTTTTATGGTATTAAAGAGGTAATGCCAGAGATCTGGAGTTATGGACATCGTAACCCGCAAGGTTTGTTTTTTAGCACAGCAACACAGCAACTTTGGTCGGTGGAACATGGCCCACGTGGCGGCGATGAAATCAATTTAATTGCCAAAGGCAAAAACTATGGTTGGCCGATTGTGTCACATGGCAAGGAATACTTTCTGCCAACAAGGGTGGGTGAGGGTACAGAACGTGCGGGTATGGAGAATGCCGTGCAAGTCTATATTCCCTCCATTGCGACCAGTAGTTTGATTCAATATCAAGGTTCTGCTTTTGTGAATTGGCAAGGTAATTTATTAGTCGGCGCATTAAAAGCACAACATTTAAACCAGATTGTTTTGGATAAAGACAATAAGGTGATTGCTGAACATAAACTCTTACGATCTATTGAGGGTCGGATCCGTAATGTCATTGAAAGCCCAGCAGGAGATTTATATCTTTCTACTGATGATGGGCGGATTTTGCGTGTTAAACCTAAACTATGATCTACGAACTAAGCTGAATAATTTGCTGTCGTATAGATAATGATAGAGGTAAACATAATGACAATGATTAGAACAATATTAGTTTTGTGGCTGGTGGCTGTATTTTCAGTGCAGGCGGCAGAATCAATTACAATATCAAGTGAAACAGGGGATACTTTGTTGATCCATCCCCCGAAACACGGTGAGATTTGGGCAAGCTTTATGATCACCGATCAAGTGTTTGAGAGTTTTGCAATGTATGAACTTATTGTGGTGCAAGTCGATCAACATCAGCCGATTAAACTCGATCATCAAAAACTCTGTGGTGGCGGCAAAAGTGAAGCCCAACAAGTGACTTATGACTTTGCAAGCTCTGTTGAGGGTGAAGATGATACGGACTTATGGCAGTTTTCAAGTGTGCAAGAAAACAAGCCCGATCTATTGAAGTTGGCAGGTTGGGATAAAGCCAGTTATCAACATATGCGTTCTGATCGCAGACCCGAAGTAGTCGACTTTGCTTTGCAAGGTGAGTTGGCAGTTGCAGGCTTATGGCAACAGTTTGTGCAGGGCGAGCAAGTGATGTTTCGATATACCACAGGAGCAGGCGAAGTGCGTCAGGCTCAATTTAATATTAAAGCCTATCAAGACGCACTTATTGCCTTAGTCGAGTAGTTAGATATTTATTCAGAGTTGCTTATTTACCAATCGAAGTTGATACCCGCATAAACACTGCGACCTAAACCTGGAAGGCGTTCCATAAAGCCAATATCATCGTTATCACTAATACGGTTATAACCGCCTAAATGATCGCTATACTCACGATCTAATATATTATTTACGCCTGCCGAAAGTGTAAGTGCCTCTGTTGCTTGATAGTTAGCTAATAAGTTAAACAGGGCATAACCACTGGTTTCTTGTTCATCATTTTCATCTGATACATCATCTTGACCTGCAACAGTAACGGCTTCAAAACCCAATCGCCATGTAGGTTGAATATAGTTCAACATAGTACGGGCAGTCAGTGGTGCGATACGATAAAGGTTGTCGCCCGTGTCACGACGTTTACCACGAACATAACTGACAGTACCATCAAGTTGCCAGTTGCGAGTCATGCTATAAAACCAGTTAGCATCTAAACCATAAAGTTCAGCATCAACATTACTATATTGTAGTGGTGTGGCATCGCCCATCATGGTGCTCATGGCGATAACCGTTGCATCGGTGCTGGCAACACCTTGAATATAATCATCAATACGGTGATAGAAAGCGCGTGGCGATATGCCTGCTGAAGCCGTATGCCAATCAAGTCCTAACTCTAATTGATAGGCTGTTTCGGCATCAAGATCAACATCACCGACATAGTTATTACCATCGGCAAGCCCTGAGGTTGATTCCATTGTTGCCCAAAGATAACGTTCTTGATAACTCGGTGCACGCTGTTTGTGTGCTAAACCTAACTCAATATCAAGGTGATCATTCACCTTATTAGTAAAGGTTGCCATAATATCAATAAGATTATCATCTTGGTCGCGATCAGCATTATTAAAATCATCACGTAGTTTGGCAAGGTTTGCATTCATCATTGCCATACTAGCATCAACTTCATCAGCATCCATTTCAACACGGGTTAAACGTGTGCCAATTAAACTTGTCCATGTTGGACTAATATTGCCGGCCCATTCGCCAAAAATACTATAACGATCACGTTGAGCATTATTATAGTTTTCTAAATAAAAACTGGTATTTGTGGGGTCATACATATTCGCATTATGTTCTGCTTGGTCAGCATCAAAGCCAACATTCCAAGCTCCTTGTTGATAGTTAAAGTTAAAACCTGAAGATTTAACATCAGTATCGGCATAACGCGGCATAGGTATAGTCATCATGCCCATTGTCATTGTGGGAGGTGTGCGCATGGTGTAATTATCCATACGATGCTCCGCATCTTGATAATTAATTCGGGCATTGAATTTACCACCATTACTTAAGTCTTTGCCAAACTTGATTTTATAGTTCTCACCATCAGCAGAAATAATATCCATTGGTAAGGCGGGCGTACCTGTTTTGCCAGTATCATGGTGTTCAAAATCAAGCTCTAATTCATGCCCCAGTTTTTGGAAACCATAGTTAATACCAATGGTGTCACGTTCATGTTCACTGGGGTCAATAGTGCCACCATCAAACTCAAGATCATCACCACGATCAATACTACCTGCCACTTGAAAACGATGAGTATCATTCACAGCCGCTGCGGTAATACCTGAATAATAACTATCACCATTACTGGTATAACCTGCATTAGCATTGCCTCGCAGTTGAAACTCCTCATCACCAGAGAAATCAAAACTTCTTGAGTTAGCAATGACTGTGCCACCAATGGTTTCAATACCTGTATGAACAGGTGCAATACCACGATATAGAGCAACCTCTTCAACACGTGAAGCAGGAATATAACTTAATGGTGCATCCATGCGATTAGGACCTGCTTGACTTATCTGCACACCATCAATCAACACATTAACTCTGTCACCATATAAACCACGATATTGCACAATACTGGTTAAAGGGCCGTTATTATTGACATTGGCACCTGGTAGCCGCTTAACTAATTGCCCCGTATCAGAACTTGAAAGTGGTGGTAACGGCAAGGCATAAGGTGTGTCTTCAGCAGTTACACCATCAACAGAGATAGTGGGTAGACTGATATGCTCAGCAGAAACTGTGGTATTTAAACTGAGTAATAACAGAGGTAAAGGAAGTAGTTTTAAATGATGCACCGCTCGATCCTTGAATATTAATTAAGGGGCATATTTTAAAGTATTTATTCAAATAAGAAGTGGGTGTTTTAAATAAAAAACAGGTGAAATAACTTAAACGATGATCTTTATGTCATGTTATTGTGTACATCTGAATTATATAATTATGGTTTATTAAATAATGGACGCGATAACAGGCTTGTATCTGACTGCATTTTTATTGGGCATTTTTAGTACTGTTCACTGCATTGCAATGTGTGGCTCGGTGATTGGTGCGCTTACCTTGAGTTTGCCCAGTGAGGTGCGCGAAAGCCAACGCAGAATGTTCCCTTATGTGTTGAATTATAACTTAGGTCGATTATTAAGTTATGGTTTGGCAGGTAGTTTAGTGGGTTGGATAAGCTCACCATTGGCAGATGTTGATGGTTTGCGATTCTTACAATATATCTCGGTAGCCGTTATGGTGGCAATGGGATTGTATTTAGCAGGTTTATTCCCCAAATTTGCACGTCTAGAACGTCTTGGTGCACCATTATGGAAGGTGTTACAACCTCTAAGTCGTTGGTTGATACCCGTACAAACACAACCGCAAGCCTTCGCTTTAGGCATGGTGTGGGGTTGGTTGCCTTGTGGATTGGTCTATGCGGCCTTGGCAACAGCAGCCACATCAGGAGATTCATCACAGGGCGCATTAGTGATGTTGGCTTTTGGTGCTGGTACACTACCTGCAGTGATGGGGGCGGGATTGTTTACAGGTTTGTTATCAGTTGTAGGTGGTTCAAAACAAATAAGGCAAGGTGCAGGATTAGTAATTATTTTGATGGCGTTATGGACGCTTTTAGAACCTGTTGATCATAGTCAGCACCATAATCATCATTCTGCTATACAGGGAGACATTAGTCATGGATAGATTTTTAGGATCATCTCCTCCAATCACCCATTTATTACGTACTTTACCATTGATTGCCGCGAGTGATGCGAGTGTTATGTTGTATGGTGAAACGGGTACAGGCAAAGGGGTGGCAGCACATATTCTACATGCAAAAAGTGGACGTAAAAACAAACCTTTGGTGACGATTAATTGTGCAGCATTACAAGTAGAGGGTATTGAAGCAGATTTATTTGGTCGTTGTAATGAGGCAGGTGAGGTTGAACATTATGGACGATTATTATCAGCAGCTGGCGGCACCGTTTTTTTAGATGAAGTTGATGCTTTGCCGATGTCTATTCAAGCTAAAGTACTGCGCTTTTTAGAGGTGGGTGAGTGCCAGCTTCAGGGAAGCCATAAATTACATTTAGCTGATGTACGCATCTTAGCGGCAAGTAACCGTAATTTACATAATGAGGTTGATGCGGGTCGATTTTTACCTGCTTTGTTTTATCGCCTACATGTTGTGCCTATTACGTTACCGACATTAAGAGAGTGTCAGGATGACATTCGTATGTTATTACGTTATTTTGGACGTGAATTTGCAGATAAAAATGCTGTTGTTCGATATGCAAAAAAAACTGAACGTTGTTTAATAGCGTATAGTTGGCCAGGCAATGTCCGTGAGTTGATAAATTTCTGTCAACAGATGGCATTATTATATCCAGGTAAGATGATTCAGCTTGAGAAATTACCTTTTGAGATGTTGCCAGAAGCAGCAGCAGCTAAGAAGTTCTTTACCTTGCCAGCATCGGGCATTAAATTGGCAAAAGTAGAGTTAGACTTTATTGAACAAGCCTTAGAGCAATCAGCTGGTAATCGCTCGAAAGCAGCAAGACTTTTGGGAATTAGTCGTGATACATTATTATATAGAATGCAGAAATACTCTCTGGAACCTTAAAGCGAATGAAACAGTATTTAGCATTATTAAAAGATGTGATGGACAATGGTGTTAGCAAAGGAGATCGTACTGGAACAGGAACGCGATCAGTCTTTGGTCGCCAGTTCCGCCATGATTTATCAAAAGGTTTTCCATTGCTTACTACTAAAAAGGTTCACTTTAAATCTGTAGTTAATGAGTTACTATGGTTTTTGTCTGGTAGTACTAATATCCATGATCTTGATGCTAAGATATGGAATGAGTGGGCAACAGAGACGGGTGATTTAGGGCCAGTATATGGCAAACAATGGACCGCATGGCCAACAAAAGAGGGTGGTACAATCAACCAGATCGACTATGTACTCGATCTGTTAAATAACAACCCTAATTCACGACGTATTTTATTTCATGGTTGGAACTGTGAATATCTGCCAGATGAAAAATTAAGCCCTAAAGAGAATGCTGAAAATGGCAAAATGGCTTTGCCGCCTTGCCATCTTTTATATCAATTTAATGTCATTGATAATAAATTAAGTTTAATGTGTACCATTCGATCTAATGATTTATTATTAGGCAACCCTTTTAATACTGCTCAGGCTGCACTTTGGGTGCATATTCTTTGTCAACAAACAGGGTTAGAATTGGGTGAATTAGTGATATCGATTGGCGATGCGCATATCTATAACAATCATATTGACCAAGTTGAAACACAGTTAGCAAGAATGCCAAAAACATTACCAACCCTGATATTAGCTCGTAAACCCGAGTCAATTTATGACTATCGAATCGAGGACTTTGTGTTAGAAAATTATGATCCTCACCCTGCAATTAAGGCCACGGTTGCAGTTTAAGTTTGTTTTAAGAGCCAAAGCATAAACTCAACATTTTTCAAAAAGTGTAGGTGTAATATGACAGCACAGTTAACGACATATCCTGTTTGGGACAAAACGGTGCGGATCTTCCATTGGCTTAATGTTTTATGCGTTTTAGCATTGATTGCCGTGGGTATTGCTATTTTAAATGCCAAAGTCTTGGGTGTGACGGTTGATGGCAAAATACTATTAAAAACGACCCATGTTTATATTGGTTATGTGTTTGCATTGAATTTAACATGGCGAATTATTTGGGGGTTTATTGGCAATCACTATGCACGTTGGTCAGCTATTTTACCTTTTGGCAAAGTTTATCGTGGCCAAGTATCAGCCCTTATTGATGCCAAAAAATCAGGTAAACCAATTGGTTTTTTAGGCCATAATCCTATTGGTCGATTAATGGTGGCATTCTTATTTTTATTATTAACAACGCAAGCAATAACGGGATTAATATTAGCAGGCAC
>Ga0164313_10005622_pt1 | contig 11100 bp, 11 predicted proteins | sample GuaBasSedimGuay4_FD_113735 | JGI IMG/M metagenome (GOLD analysis project Ga0164313, IMG submission 113735) | Subseafloor sediment microbial communities from Guaymas Basin, Gulf of California, Mexico - Guay4, Core 4569-4, 0-3 cm | ecosystem: Environmental > Aquatic > Marine > Hydrothermal vents...
CAGGGAATAGTTAGTGATGATTACAATATCACTGAGGATAATGACAAGTTTTTTATCTTAAAATTCAGGTATAACCCGGCATCATTAAGAAAAAAAGACCAGTTTCTGGCTAATTGCCATGGTTTGGCATTTTTCAATAAAAAAACTAAAAAAATTGATAAGGTGGAGTTCCTGAATGATGGCGAATTAAAAATTGGAATTCTTAAGATTGCCAGGCTGGACATGGTTCAGAATCTGACCTATAATGAATCTGAATATGAGTATTTCATAGATACGGAAACTTTAATAATGGATGTAAAATTATTTGGACAATTTGTCTCAATTGAAACCGAGCTAAAATACTATGATTACAAAAAAGTTGAATGGAATTAGTTTTTAGCGTAAACAGATCCTCTATATCTCAGGCTTCATTTTGAATTATTTACAGGATTTTACTCCTCTTGAAAAATTTTGAGAAAACCCATAACACCAAGCAAGATGATAGCGAATATCTGGAAATAGTTTTCAATGTCAGTAAACTGGATATGGAAGGGAAGCTTCTGGGTCAATTGGTAACGATAAAGGAAATAATTATGAAATCTTTTGTAAAAGTAATTGCAATTGCGTGCTTAATGTCGTTTGTAACCATTCAGGCCCATGCACAAGAGGAAAAAAAATTAGTCACGGGTAATTCATTTAATGTAATGATTCCCCAGGGGGATCTTGCCAATACTTATAGCCATGGATTTGGGGTCTATTCAAATATTGATTACAATTTCAATAAATTTCTTGCGGCTAGATTCGATTTTGGTTGGAATGATCTTTCCGGAGATGAAACCAGCTATGTTGATCCGGATGGGACCATTCATGTGAACCATCCAAACATGTCTGTTTGGGAGTTTACAGGTGGACTCAGGGCCAAAGTGTCTATTTTTTATTTGGAAGCTCGTGGTGGGTATTTTACAGGATTAAAATCGTGGGGTTATGTACCCGCAGCAGGAATAAGAATAGGAAAATTTGACATCCAGGGCAACTATACAATTGCCGGAGATAACCAGTGGGTATCGGCCAGATTAGCTTATTTCTGGGAGAAATAATCCACAGAATTCGCGATAATGCCCGAATGATTACGGTCCGGAGATATGCTCAAATATCTTTCGCCCTTATTCATTCAATACCCCTGCTTGGAGCCCGCCTCCTCGGAACAGAGCCTTTAAATCAATTCTGATTTAAGAGCAATAAGTATCAAGAAAATATAACCGATATTGGAATAAGAATATGAGAAAAATAGTTTGGGCCCTTTTTATATCGCTGTTTTTAGTTTTATCCTGCAATAAGAACTCGTCTCAACTCAGGAAAGATAGTAAGGCGCCTGGTATTACCCTCTTCGCGAATACCGTGGAAAGTGATGTTACAACAACAGAGTATCTTACTCACTCAGGGAAACACCTTACACTGAATGAGGTCAAATCAGGAGGAGCAAGTATCAGAAAACTGGAAGTTATCGCAAAAGGCTATACTGAAAGAGATGACACAATAGGTTTTGGAGACACTGATCCCGTTTTTAAAGTACTGCAGACAGATTTGGATAGCGACGGCTTTGAGGAGCTTTTTATCATAACTCAGAGCACAGGTTCAGGATCTTATGGGACAATTTTCGGTATTGGTTCTTACTTGGATAAACACATATCCGCAATATACATTCCTGAAGTAACAGAAAACGATACAAGGTCAGGAGGCCTGTTTTAAGGTTATATGGGGCATGAGAAATATGAGGTAGAAGATGAATTCATCGTTTGTAAATTCCCATTTTATAATGAGACTGACCAAAATTCAAATCCAACCGGTGGTCAAATGAGTGTATATTATTCGTTGTCAAATGAAGATAAATCAATATTCCTGATACCGAAATACAAAAAATATGCAAATGCCCACGAACATTAATTTGTATTCAGAGTTATTGTCCAATCATTTTTGCTCTTTCTCTTTGGTCCCCCCAAATAGTTTCTTATGCTGTAAATTTTTAGCAACCTTATCAAATTCTATTAAGGTCTGGTTAAGATTATCAATTGTATAACCTATGGTGTCCGCAAAAGCACTATCATATAATAGTTTTTGTATGGCGCCATTTCCGTTATTGATCGCTTCTGCAGTAATACTTAATTCTGCAGTTGTTTTAGCCAGGTCTTGGGTTGCTACTTCAGTATTGGCCATTATGATATTTACTGTTGCTAAAATGGAATCCATTGCGGTTGTCAGATCATTCCGGTAAATAAGCTTGCCAATATCACTCTCAGGATTATTTAATTGGGCTGATAGTATTTTTAGGTTGTTTGTTACATCTACAAAATTATCGGCTGATTGATCCATCTTCATAACAATGCTTGAATCATTCAGTAAACGACCCATATTTCCATCACCCTCATTTATTTTCTCCGTGATATCAACTAAATTGGATACAATTATCATGGTTTTTCTCAGGTCCTGTGTAACTTCATGGAAAATAGCTTCAAAATGAATCGACTCCATGGATTCGAGGTGATCACCTTCCGAGATATGTTCATACTCAGCAGTTCCACTATGGATAACAACCATTTTTGCACCTATCAGAGCTTCAGGCTTAATTTCTGCTTTTGAGTCTTTACGTACGAATTTTATCATTTTCCTGTCGATGGCAATGTCCACCAGTACACTGGTATCCGTAACAATACTCAAATCACTTACCGTTCCAATAATAATACCTGAGAATCTCACATGATCTCCTGTCCGGAGCCCGCTAACCGCATCAAAGGAAGCATGAACAGTAACAACTTTTGAAAACATTTTGCTGCTGCTGCCTATGATGTAAAATATTGCAATAAATAAAAAAGTGCCAACGAGAATAAACAAACCTAGTCTGATTTTCCTGCCTCTATCGTACTGCATAGCTATTTGAATTAATTGTTACTTAAAAAACGAGTTGACAAAAGGATCTTCATGGTGTTTCATTTCATCAAGGGTTCCACCTGCTTCAAATTTACCCTCTTTCAGCACCCTTACCTGGTTCGCTGTTATCTCAATACACTTTATATCATGAGAAATAATCAATGAAGATGTGTTGTAATCCTCCTGGACTTTTAAAATAAGTTCACTGATCTCTCCGGAAGTCACAGGGTCGAGTCCTGTGGTGGGCTCATCATATAGAAGTATGTTTGGTTTTTGAATGAGTGTTCTGGCAAGGCCAATTCTTTTCATCATTCCACCCGAGAGTTCGGATGGCATTTTATCGATAGATTTAATCAGACCAACATTTGACAGGGCCTCTTCAACCAATTCATTGAGTTCAGCCTGTGATCGCCCTGGACCCTTTGTATGTTTAAGCGGGAATTCAAGGTTATCCCTGACAGACATGGAATCATACAATGCACCACCCTGAAATACATAACCAATTTTTATTCTTAATTCGGTTAATTTTTCATCTTTCAGAGCAAGGATATTCTCTCCAAGAACATTAATATCGCCAGCATCAGGTTCAATAAGTCGTACGATACATTTAAACAGAACTGATTTACCGGTGCCGGAGTGGCCAAGAATTACAATATTTTCTTTCTCCCTTAATTCAAGATTTGCGCCGGACAGGATATGAAAATCCCCAAAAGATTTCTTGAGCCCACTGACTTCCAGTACAATATTATTGATTGATGGCTGATCCATTTTCTGTCAGGAAATTATATGTGATACTTGTACCGCAATCAAATCAATAATAAATATAGAGATGGATGAAAGGACAACAGCAGAGTTTGCCGCTTCTCCAACGCCTTCAGTACCTCTTTTTGCATAATACCCTTTGTAGGCCCCAATAAGTCCAATTGCAAAACCAAAGAAAAAGGTCTTAATAATTGTAGGAATAAGATCAGCGTAATGGATTACATCAAAAGCCTTATGCATAAAAGCCTCCAATGAAATATTGTATGCAGCACTGGCACTAATATAAGAGCCAAGAATGGAGAATGCATCTGCATATAATACCAGAAGAGGTAACATAATACTAACTCCTATGACCCTGGTAGTAACCACAAAACTGATCGGATTGGTTCCTGAAACTTCCATGGCATCCAGCTGCTCAGTTACCCGCATCGATGCCAGTTCAGCCCCTATTCCTGATCCAACTTTCCCAGCCACAATCAATGCCACAATTACAGGTCCAATCTCTCTGATGATGGAAAGAGAAACCATTCCCGGCAGCATCGATTCAGCTCCGAATTTAGCGAGTGTCGGCCCGGATTGCAGCGTAAGGACTAAACCAAGAATAAAACCGGTAATAGAAATCAGGGGAAGGGTTTTGTTTCCAATTCGGTAGCACTGTTTGGAAAGCTCCTGAATGTTAATACCATGTTTAAGGAAATTGTAAAAAATCGTTGAAATGAAAGACCCGATATCCCCGACCCCAATCAGAAAATCGCTTATAGTATCTTTAATTCCAGTCCTCCCCGCCATATAAACAAATATACAATATATATTGAATTTTTTTCAGAGTATTCGTTCGAAAAATTGCGTAGTCTTCATATTTTCAGTTATTTAGCTAAATAAATCGTTTTGCTTACTAACAAATTCCAGCTATGCAGGATAATCTTTTTACCTATGCATTAACTGTCTTTACAGGGTTTTTTGCCATTATGAATCCCATTGCCAATACTCCAATATTCCTTGGGCTGGTGGGAGATATGAATGAAGATGAAAAGAAAAAGATTGCAAAGAAAGCTTCTATTACCGCATTTATTATTGTATTGGCTTTTATCTTCCTTGGAAAATTCATTTTTGAGATGTTTGGAATCACCATTCCCGCCTTTAAGATCACCGGCGGAATACTGATTTTTTATGTGGGGTTTGAAATGCTTCAGTCCAAAAAATCCAAAGTGCATCACCAGGAACATATAGAACCAGGTGAAGAGATTGCAGTTTCTCCATTGGCAATTCCCATACTGGCAGGACCGGGTACCATTGTAACGGCAATGAGCAATGTGACAAATGCCACCCTTGTACACATTGGGATTGTAATTTTTATATTTGCCATAATGATCGGCTTAACCTATCTCTCATTTCGCATAAGTGATTTGATTGTAAAAAAGATCGGGAATAATTTAATAACCGTTATTGGAAAAATAATGGGATTGATTCTGGCAATCATGGGAACAGGAATGGCAATAGATGGTATTAAACTAGCCTTCAACCTTTAAAAGTTCACAATGATGAGACAAGCATTACTACTAATTGTAATAACAGCCTCTTTGACAAGCTGTGCTCAAAAAGAGGATGTAGAGAAGAAATTCAATGAGTATCAATTATCAGCTAAATTCCTGACAACGAATCTAAAAGATGCGGATGCCGAGCACTACTTTGATCTGAAAACCACTATTGTAAACGGAGCTGAGACAAAAATCGTTGAATCGACATTTGATCCTTCAAAAAATGTTGGAAAACGGTGGAATCTTGTATCTGTGAATCAGAGTAGCCCCTCAATAAAGGAGATAAAAGAATTTGATGCAACCCATAATACAACACAAGAGGGTGTAAACGGGCAAATAGATGCAAGCTCATGGAACATTGAAAAGGATGATGACGCTTATCTTGTTTTAAGCTTCAGGTATGATAAAAAGTCCCTACCCAGGAAATTCTCTTTTCTGGGTGACTGTAAAGGATTGGCCTATTACAATAAGAAAACAGAAAGGCTTGAAAAGACTGAGTTTGTGAATGAAAAACCCTTGAAAATCAAGGTTTTCAACGTAGACAGGCTGGATATGGTTGTTCACTATGAATTCCATGACGAAGCGGCTGTATACCTGATCCATACAGAAGATCTTGACATGGAAGTGAAGCTGCTTGGCCAGTTGGTTCCAATAAAGGAGATCAATGAATATAGCAATTACAATAAAATAGAGTAATTAAAAATGTGGAGAAGGAGTCTATTCATAGGATATCCAGGTGATATACAATTTATAGGCAAGAGAGAGCAGAATTGCACCCAGAAATAATCCGATAAAACCAAATGCAGAAAATCCTCCGATGGCACCCATGAAAATGACCAGCATGGGTACGTCTGTGCCTTTACCCATAATAATGGGTTTCAGAACATTATCAAGTGCCCCCATGGCCAGAAAATAGACTGTCCAGAGTACAGCCGGTAAGGGTTCCTTGTAAGCAAAGAGGTGGATAATCAGAAATACATTGAACAGAATCACAGGGATCTGTGCTATGGACATAATAAGTATCACAAGGATCCAGATAGCAGCCAGGGGTATGTCGGCCAGGATCAACCCAACTCCCATGAGTATGGACTGAATGACCGCTACACCAAGTACCCCGGTTGCCACATTCCGGATGGTAATCAGGGTCACGTGCATAAACTCCTCCCCCCTCTCCCCGGCAATCTTATAAAAGATTTTTCTTCCCGCAACTGATCCGTTTTCAAAGAACATTAAAAAAAAACTTGCAATAATGATGGAAACGGCAAATTCAAGAACGCCCAACCCGGTATTGGCCAATGCCCCCAGGATGCGTTCGCCCCAAACTGTAATATGTGGCATGAATCCTTTTAACGATTCGCCCATATTCTCAGTCATACCAAGCCATTTCTCGTACAGCCAGGGGCCTATTATCGGCCAGTCGGCTACAGATTCTGACGGAGGTGGTATTGTTGGTGCTGGGATGGCCAAATTTCCTATCATGAGGTCTCCCGAAAGAAATTTAACTCCTTCCACTAGCTGATTCACCAACCAGATGCTGGGAAATACAAGCAATGAAAGAGCAACAATCGTAATAACAATGGAGGCAAGCTTATTTCTCTTCCCAAGCCATCGATACAATTTATGAAAAACTGGAAACAGGATGATTGAAATGACCAGACCCCATAGCAGGATACTGAGAAAGGGCTTAAGGATCTTCAAACATAAAAATATGATGAGAAATAAAGTGCCTAACTTCAGGATCAAATCGATGGCAATGTTCAAATATTTCTTACTGTCATTTTCCGGTGATTTCAACTTGCTGACCATAATGATGATGTGTATATTTATGAATGTAAATTGAAGAATAAAATATGAATATATTAAGAAGTGTTTAATTCTCTATAGAAAATCGGAATCTATTTTATAATTTGCGATTCACTTTTTGCAAAAGAAGAGGAGCCCCTGTAACGGCCTCTGTATAAACTTTCTGTAATTATATAAAAGTTTACTTCAAATGAAGATTTATGGATGACAACGATAAAATAAAACTCATTGGAGCTGTTGCTGCAGGTGCCATTGGAGGTTTACTTCTGGGTAGCTATATCTGGGGAACAGAACACACGATACCACCCTTTCAAATCATGTATCCACGCTTAGCAACATCCTGAAAGAGATAGAAGAGATGAAAACCGGTGATGCGGAAGATCTGAAGGAAAGAATTAATGATATTTTGAGCGCCATAGAATCAGCTTATGACAAAGCTGAATTTGAAGATAACTCCGCAGATGTATCGGAACACAGCTGGGAGGCCCTGGGTGTACATTTGACTATGTATGATGCAATTTGTTCAATTTCGTATGTTATTTCGTCTGATGAGGTTTGGCATCTGTTTCACCCGACCGGATATGGAGGTCCGTTTGCGGGAATGGAATTTCTATTCCGGCCTTTTGAATCGACCTGTTGATCGCCCCGTACAGATCACTCTCCACGACAAAACGCTTATCAATATTGGTCCATGCCAGCAACTTAAAATTCAGAGCACTATCACCAAACCCGGTGAAAAGGGCTGAAGGCAGTGGTTTTTTATCTACCAACTCGTGGGCCATTGCCTCCTTCTTCAATATTTCAATCACCCGATCTGTATCGGTACCGTAAGCTACCCCCACAGTGATTGTTATCCTGCGGCTTGAATCGGAAAGGGTCCAGTTGATCATCTCATTGGAGATGAGATTGCCATTGGGCACAATCACCTCTGCACCATCAAAGCTCTTCACATTGCTTGACCTCAGGCCGATGGATTTGACCGTCCCTATTAATTCCCCAACCTGGACCACATCTCCCACCTTGATGGGTCTTTCCAATGCCAGAATTAATCCTGAAACCATGTTGTTGAAGATATTCTGAAGACCGAAACCAATACCCACCGAAAAGGCACCCAGAACGATTGACAAATTGGTGAGTTTGATACCAGCGGCAGCAGCGGCAAGTAAAAACCCACAGGAAATCAAGATAATTTGTATAAACATGATAATGGTGCTGGGAGCACCTTTAGCTGTTTTCATCCGTGGAAATACATCCTTCTCCAGGATATGCCGTACACCCCTGGTGATGACTATTGATAACCAGATTACAAAAATAAAAATCAGGATATTACCAAGAGTGATCTTCGCAGCTCCTATTGTGATCGCATCGGTGAATAATCCCTCTCCCCATTCAAAAACTTCATCTTTGATCCGGAATATATTAAGCATAATGATCAAGAAGAGACCCCAGAGCAATAGGTTTGCCAGAACCACCGTCTTCTTGTATATGTACTTAAAGTCACTCTTTATCACATTCACTCTTTGCATGCTCCTACTGGCCAGAAACAGATAGATCAGGGTGCCGGCTACTGTTGTGGCGACCTCAACTCCCACAGCCAGCAGAGCAATCTGGATGGGAACAATAGTGAAAAACTCAGCCAGACGGAATGCTCCCTTCAGGTTTGCAACTACTGAGATTATAAGAAGGATAGAAAATATCAGTAACATGGCCCTTAAAATCCCGTACATAAATTTCTTATTGTACTCATCCCAAAGGGGTCGTTTTATATACATCCACAGAAACAGTGAGAGGCCCGAAAGGGAAAAAACCATCAAAATCATCCTCAGTAATCTATCAGGATCAAAGCTTAGCTCATAAAAGAAAGTTAATCCACACAAAATGGAGAGCACCAGGATCCAGTTGCGAATCTGCATACCAAAAATCCGAATGACTATGATTATCATGGGAATCATCATGATCATCAGGTTCAATGACCTGAATGTATGAGGAAGATGAGGCAGAGTGAAACGGATCAGCAGCCCGACAGTGAAAAATACTGTCACAACAGGCGAGTGGATCAGTGTTTTTTGTACATCCGATAGTTTGAACTGTTTTTCTGAGATTAACCGGGTATAGTTTTTACTGAACCATATGGCAAAAACAAGAAAAACAACCAGGAAGAACGCAAGCAACTCCAACTGTCTCCTGTACTTCGAAATCAAAATCTCCTTGTCTGTTTTGAATGATTTCTGTATCTGCAGAATATGTTTTTGAACCAGTGCTGTATCACCGGGAGCGGACATACATTCAATCAAACCAGGTAATTCCCTGCTGAATAGCCGTTCACCAATAATGGTTCTCCGATTCTGGACAATGACCTGTAGTCGCTCCAGATCATCCATTTTGTCGGATATTCTGTCCTCCTGCACCAGTATTCTTGAAAGATCCTCCTGAAGCAGCCCTTTGACAGAATCCAACCGGTGAGTGGTTCTGTTGATGCGAATCAATCTATCCTCAGGAATTTCCGCTTCATGGTCACTTCCCAGTGTTATCACCCATTTTTCTTTATTGGCATCCAACATCTTAGTTGTTGCACTTATCTCTCCGGTCTTATCTGATAAGCTGTTCAGTAATTGCTCCAGTTCTCCGTGATAGTAATCGGCCCGCTGAGCCATAAATTCAAGTTCCCTGATGCTCACACCCTTTACAGCTATTACATTGGTGTCGCCCATGAACTGATTTACGGTTGAAAAAAGTGTATCCACATCTCCCATAAAACCGCTTATGACTTCTTCACTGAAGTGTTTCATTCCTGACCCGGTGATCAGGCTGTTTGATTCATTAAAGGCTTTGGTAATCTCTATTGCCTCAAAAGATTGCTTCTGGAGGCTATCAGCTTGCTCCTGTAGAATCTCTTCCTGTTTTTCCTGAGGAGGGATGTCCTGACCTAAGAGGGTAAAAGAGTAGCTCATGAACAGAGCCATGAAAAGCAATAGTTGGAGTCTTCTTAGTTTCATGGTATTCTGGTTTGATATTCTAATTCAAAATAGATAACCAGAATTCATTGGAATGGTTCATAATGAATCAGTTCCTCTTCGACCAGTTGTCCCTTAGTGTGACGGTTCTGTTGAACACCAGTTTCTCCGGAGTGGTATCGGGATCCACATTGAAATAACCCAGCCTCTGGAACTGAAATTGATCTAAAGACTTTGCACTTTCCAGGGAGGGCTCCACATACCCGGTAATTACCTTCAATGAGTCGCGATTCAAAAAATCCACCGGACTTTTATCCTTATGGCCCGCCGGTTCGGGATCGCTGAAGAGCCTGTCGTAGAGCCTGATCTCAGCTTCAATAGCATGTGGGGCCGACACCCAGTGCAGTGTTCCCTTTACCTTTCGGTTGGCCTCGGGTCCGCCGCTCCGTGTTGCCTCATCGTAGGTACAGTAGACCTCCATGATCTCACCATCCTCACCCTTCTTATAGTCCTCGCATTTGATGATGTAGGCCGATTTAAGCCTTACCTCACGTCCTGGACCCAGGCGAAAAAACTTCCTGGGAGGATCTTCCATAAAATCCTCTTTCTCGATGTAGATCTCCCTGGAAAAAGGTACGGTGCGGCTGCCCATGGATTCGTCCTCCGGGTTGTTGATGGTCTCCATCTCCTCAGTACGATCCTCAGGGTAATTGGTGATGATCAGCTTCAGGGGATTGAGCACGGCCATCACCCGGGGTGCTTTTTTATTGAGGTCTTCTCTGACCGCAAACTCCAGCAAGCCCACATCGTTCTGAGCCATCACCTTGGTATAGCCGATACTGTCGTTGAAATTACGGATCGATTCGGGGGTATATCCCCTGCGGCGCAAGCCTGTAAGGGTAGGCATCCTGGGATCGTCCCAGCCTTTCACATGACCCTCCTTAACCAGGTCCAATAGCACCCTTTTACTCAATACGGTATAACTCAGATTCAGGCGGTTGAACTCAGTCTGACGGGGCCTGTAGTCATCGCTCATCAGATGCTCCACCAGCCAGTCATAAAGGGGACGATGCACTTCAAATTCGAGGGTACATAGTGAATGCGTAACTCCTTCGAAGAAGTCGGACTGTCCGTGGGCA
>Ga0164313_10005623_pt1 | contig 11100 bp, 5 predicted proteins | sample GuaBasSedimGuay4_FD_113735 | JGI IMG/M metagenome (GOLD analysis project Ga0164313, IMG submission 113735) | Subseafloor sediment microbial communities from Guaymas Basin, Gulf of California, Mexico - Guay4, Core 4569-4, 0-3 cm | ecosystem: Environmental > Aquatic > Marine > Hydrothermal vents >...
CATCACTTTTGCCTGAATCGGATCGGGGGGCGCCGGGTTTAATTTTTGCTGCACCAGCATGCTAATACCCATGATGAGGGGCAATACAAAGTAGGGATCTTTTACCGATAAATCCTTAATCCAGAAAATAAAAGGCGCCTGGCGCAGATCGACACTTTCGAGCAGTGCCCAGTAAAGCGCGATAAATACCGGTATCTGCACCAGTATCGGCAGGCAGCCGCCCATTGGATTAATTTTTTCTGTTTTATAAAGCTCCATCATCGCCGCGTTCATTTTCTGACGATCACCGCCGTGTCGTTCCTTCAGGGCTTTAAGCCGTGGACCGACTTTGCGCATTCTCGCCATCGAACGATAGCTGGTTTCAGATAATTTATAGAAAGCAGCCTTAATCGTCATGGTCAGCAATATAATAGCGAAGCCCCAATTGCCAACATAACTATGATAAAACGACAGTAGCCAGTAGAGCGGCTTGGACAGGAATGTTAATACACCATAATCAACGGTTAGTTCCAGGCCAGGGGATATTTCTTCCAGGCGTTTCACCAATTTGGGGCCGACAAATAACTGGCTGTTAAATTCTGCACTACTTCCGGGTGCTATCAGCATATTTTCGGATCTTAAACCAATCGTGTAAGTCGCCGGACTCTGTTTGGTATTGGCAATACTGTAAACCAGGTTGGTGTCTTCCTGGGGCGGTATCCAGGCTGACATGAAATAGTGTTGCAACATCGCAATCCAGCCCCCCAGGGACTGAAGCTTAAGCTGGCTTTCTTCCATATCGTCGAAATCGACTTTTTCGTACTTATCTACTTCGTTGTAGTAAACCGCACCGGTGTAGGTAATCAGTATTCTGGATTTTGATAATGGTCGGGAGCGCTGGATTTGCCGATACTGACTACCTTGCCAGTCACCATCGGTATGGTTTTCGACCTTATGGTCGACGTCAATCAGGTAGTCGCCACGCCTGAAATGGTATGTCTTGACCACATCGATGCCGTTTTCTGACCAGTAAAGTGGTACTACCAGCTCATCGTCTCCTTCCTGGAGGACATATTTATTTTTTTCCACCTGGTAAATACTATGGTGAGTTGGCGCCGTATTACTGCGGTTTCTTAGGCCGCTTTGCAGAATATGAATACGGTCCGATTCACTGTGGATGAGTTCCAGCCCCATATCCGGCTGATCCAGAGAAATCGGATACTGCTTCAACTTCAACGAGCGTATTACACCACCTTTGGTATCGATTAAAGCAGTAATAACATCTGTCTCAACCGTGATTAGCCGACTCGGGTCGGCGGTGGTGGCGGGCTGCTGGCTACCGATGGTTGTCGTCGCCAGGCCCTCGGCCTGATCGGGTAAATCCATATTGATTGAGGCTTCTTCACCGGGCTGGACTGTTACCGTAGGATCGCCAGATCCAGTACTGACTACCGGTTTGGGACCATAATCCAGTTGCCATTGCTGCCATATCAACATTCCTACGAATGCCATCGCGGCAAATAAAAATAGTCTTGTGTTATTCATCGAGGTTACCCGGTACCGGATCATAACCACCGGCGTGCCATGGGTGGCAGCTAGAAATGCGTTTTGTTGCAAGCATCAAGCCCCTGAATACACCGTGTTGTTCGATCGCTTCAATCGCGTACTCTGAACAGCTCGGAGTATAGCGGCAACTACTCGCCATCATCGGGCTAAACAAGTACCGATATATTCGGATTGGGATTATCAGGATTTTTCGCATTGTTCGATAACACTATTCCAGTGTTTTTCCAGGTTTTTATTCAGTTGCTCACTGCCGACTAACATAATTTGTCGTCGCACCATAATCACCATGTCTCTTGCGGGCAAACGGTGCTGATTTTTTCGAAAGCTCTCTCGAAAGATTCTTTTTAATCGATTTCGGAATACCGCTTTCTGAATTTGTTTTCTAGCGATGGCAAATCCTATCCTTGGACAGGTTCCCGGCTGATTCCCGACCAGAATTGTAATAGCGGCATCGCCTATCCGGCTATTATTATTGAAAGTTTGCCGGTATTGCCCGGCTCGGGTCAGTCTCGACTGCCTGGGAAACGATTCCCCGATCAAATTTCCCATTACTTGAAGAAACAGACTAAGGCGTCAGCCGTGCGCTGGCGTCAGACGCGCCCTGCCTTTTGCCCTGCGCGCTTTAATAACGCTGCGGCCACCGCGTGTTTGCATACGGGCGCGGAATCCATGCGTCCTGGCACGCTTTAAATTGCTGGGTTGGAATGTGCGTTTCATGTTATAGGCCTCGGCTTTATATAGCCTGTCTAAATCAACAAGGCGCGACAATGTACTGGTCTAGCCGCGCTACGTCAATACGTAAATACCTTATTTGCCTATATATTTCGCCGAAATTACTCGGACCCATCGATATGGTATTTGAATCTCGGCCTGGAATTTAAAATATTTACGCCACCGGTCTTTGCTAAGCCTGTGGATAAGTATATTATTAGGCGCTGTGTCATCGGCCTGCGATTATTTCCTGCTCCGGGCCGATCCTCAGATAAAAAGTATATTTTTTAACTGGCTAAAGCCTCTCTCGCTCACCCGTGACGGCGGTCTATTTACCCACAATTGAATTGATTTATCAGCTAAATGGACAAGTTTTGAACCCTATCTGGCAACAATGCATCACCTGTCTGGAAGGAGAAATCAGCGAGCAACAGCTTAATACCTGGATTTTGCCATTACAGGTGGAGCAGGAGCTCAATACCCTGAAATTACTCGCGCCTAATCGGTTTGTGATGGATTGGGTGCGCAAACATTTTCTCGAGCGAATTAACGAACTGGTAACAAATCTCGACGACAGCAAGTCAATCTCGGTTAATTTGTCCATCGGCTCACAAACCAGAACTACTACCCAAATTCCAGCGGATTTTAATAAAGCGGCACCGAAACGCTCTGCTCACCTTAGCGGGGTGAGTGAAAAGCAAACATTTGCCAGTTTTGTCGAGGGTAAATCTAATCAGCTGGCTCGAGCTGCTTCAATTCAGATCAGCAATAATCCTGGTTCTGAATACAATCCGCTGTATATTTATGGCGGGGTTGGACTTGGCAAAACCCACCTCATGCATGCTATCGGTAACCAGATAAAACAAAATAATCCGTCAGCAAATTTACTTTACGTAAATTGTGAGCGCTTCGTATCGGATATGGTTAAAGCGTTGCAGCATAGTAAAATGAACGAATTCAAGGATTCCTATCGGAACCTCGATGCGTTATTAGTCGATGATATACAGTTTCTCGCAGACAAGAGTCGCTCGCAGGAAGAATTTTTCCATACCTTTAACTCACTTTACGAATCCGGCGCCCAGATGGTTATCACCTGCGACCGGTTTCCGCGGGAAATCGAGGGCCTTGAAGATCGCATACGCTCCCGCCTCGGTTGGGGCCTGGCCGTAGATATAAAACCGGCAGACCTGGAAACCCGGGTCGCCATATTAAACAGTAAAGCTGAACTGGTTAATGTTCATTTACCCGAGGAAGTCGCCTTTTTTATTGCAGAGCGCTTCAAATCAAACATTCGCGAACTCGAGGGTGCGTTAAAGCGGGTTGTTGCGCATGCGCGTTTTACCGGGCAATCCATTACCCAGGAGTTTACCCGGCAGGCTTTAAAGGAATTGCTGGCCGTGCAGGATAAGCTGGTTACTATAGAGAATATCCAGAAACTGGTAGCCGAATATTATAAAATCCGGGTTGCGGATTTACTCTCTAGCCGACGTAATCGATCAATAACCCGCCCCCGGCAAATAGCCATGTCGCTTGCTAAATCCCTGACACGACATAGTTTGCCCGAAATTGGCAATGCTTTTGGCGGCAGGGACCATACCACGGTATTACATGCCTGTAGAAAAGTTGCTGAATTAAGAGGTGAGGACCGGCGCATCGAAGAGGATTATGAGAATCTGCAACGTATTTTAAGCAATTGAAACTGAAAACATTGCAGTACACTCATGCTACATTAGCTGACAGATTGTGTGTAATATGTGGATAAACAAAGGGTAATTAAATAGTCTAAACTTTATCCCGGTTTATCCACAGTTTGCTGAGAGGATGCGGACAGTTACGAAGAGCATTATAATTCCGTAACATATTGATTTTAAAGGAAAATATAGACATATAAACAATAAACCTGGTCACTAATAGTAACAATAAGATATATAAATGAAAATTATTATTAAAAGAGAAAATCTACTCAATCCTCTTCAGCAAATAATAGGTGCGGTTGAACGTAGGCAAACCCTGCCTATACTGGGGAACGTATTATTCAAATCGAATTCGGGTACTCTTAGTTTGACTGCTACCGACCTGGAGATCGAAATGGTATCGACTGTTGAAGTCGATAGCCCTGAAGACTTCCAGACTACTTTACCCGCACGTAAACTACTCGACATCTGCAAGGCTCTTGCCGACGGATCGGATATCGAGTTTAGTATCGAAGAAAAAAAGGTTTCGTTGATTTCTGGGCGCAGCCGTTTTTCACTTGCTACTCTACCGGCCAAGGATTTCCCCGGTCTCGATGATATCGCTGAACAACATTCATTTACGATTAAGCAGGGGGAACTTAAAGCTTTGCTGGAAAAGACTTCCTTTGCGATGGCGCAACAAGATGTTCGTTATTATCTAAATGGTATTCTAATGGAGATATCAAATGGTTTGGTGAAAATGGTAGCTACAGATGGACACCGGCTGGCACTAAGCGAATTAAAAACTGATATTTCTATCAATGATGAAAAGCAGATAATAATACCACGCAAAGCAGTGCTGGAACTGGCCCGGTTACTCGAATCCGACGATAGTCCGGCCAAATTAATTTTGAGCCAAAATCATATTAGAGTCGAAGCTGGGGCACTGGTTTTCACGTCGAAGCTGATCGATGGCAAATTCCCAGATTATAATCGGGTCATTCCGGTCGATGGTAATAAGATACTTAAGGTTAACCGGGAATCGTTGAAACGCTCGATGAACAGGATTGCTATTTTATCAAATGAAAAGTATCGAGGTATCCGCTTGACTCTGGCGCCGGGAAATCTGGCGATACAGGCCAATAACCCGGACCAGGAAGAGGCGGAAGAAGAATTGTCTGTAGATTACGATGAGTCTGAAATTGAAATCGGATTTAACGTAACCTACCTGATAGATGTTCTCAATGTTCTCCATTCGGAGGACGTCGATATTAAACTAAAAGACGCCAACAGCAGCTGTATTATTAGCGACAGCGAGGATTCGTCGAGTTTGTATGTCGTAATGCCAATGCGATTGTAGATAGCTGGCCCTGGCGATATGTCTATCAGCCAGTTGAGCCTGACAGATTTCAGAAATCTCAAGAGTGTAACACTCGATTTTCATCCGGAAATCAATTTCATTACTGGCCCAAATGGTTCAGGTAAGACCAGCCTGCTTGAGGCCATCCATGTGCTTTGCCAGGCCTGCTCATTTCGTACCCATCAACTCAAACAATGCATTGCACATGACAATACTGGGTTTTTATTGTTCGGGCGACTGAGTGGGTATAAGACTGGTATTTCAAAAACAGGAAAACGTCTGCAAATAAAACTGGATGGAGAACCGATCAATAAAAGATCTGCGTTGGTGAGTAAAACGCCGATTAATATTGTGAACTCAGATAGTTTTGAACTGGTTACCGGGTCGCCTCAGCAAAGAAGGAAGTATATCGACTGGTGTTTGTTCCACGTGGAACATCAATACGCTGAACGATGGGTAGAATATAAACACGCTCTGAGACAACGTAATCAATTACTAAAAACCCGGCAAGATCTGAATCTGCTTGACTACTGGAACGACTACCTGGTTAAACCATCTTTAGTCATTCAGGGGTACCGCAAACAATACACCCGTCTGATATCGAAACAGCTGGCCGGGCAGCTGCCGGAACTATTGGGTGATTATAATATAACACTGGACTACGTACAGGGATGGCCCGAGGGGTTGGAGCTAAATCAATGCCTTGCAGACAACCGCGGCAGGGATATTAAATCCGGATATACCGGATATGGGATTCATCGAGATAATTTGCTGTTGCTGGTCGATGGCTTGCCCGCCGCTCAGGTGTTATCGAGAGGCCAACTGAAAAAACTTTGTCTGGCTTTGATTGTTTCGAGCTTAAAGATCGTGAGGGAAAAAAGTGATAAACCAATAATTTTACTAATCGACGATTTACGCTCGGAGCTGGATGAAAAATCACAGCAAAGCGTTTATCGCCAATTGATGAATATAGATCTACAGTTGTTTATTAGTAATATCGATGAGCAGGTTCCAGGTGGGTTTGGGGGAAAAGAATTCAAAATGTTTCACGTGGAACATGGTATCATTAAGGCTCGTAAAATCAGTTAGATAAGTAGATGTCAGTATACGATTCAACTAGCATAAAAGTATTAAAAGGATTAGACGCGGTACGCAAAAGACCGGGCATGTATATCGGTGATACCGACGATGGAACCGGTTTGCATCACATGGTGTTTGAGGCAGTCGATAATTCGATCGACGAAGCTCTGGCAGGGCATTGTTCGGAGATAAAAGTCGTTATCCACAGTGACGGATCAGTCTCGGTAAAAGACGATGGGCGCGGCATACCGGTCGATATTCACAAGGAAGAAGGGCGTTCAGCAGCGGAAGTTATCCTTACGATATTGCACGCTGGGGGTAAATTTGACGATAACTCGTATAAGGTTTCAGGAGGCTTGCACGGCGTTGGTATATCGGTGGTAAATGCACTGTCCGAAAAACTATTGCTGCGCATCAAACGACATGGAAGGTTGTATGTACAGGAATACAAAATGGGGGTGCCACAGAGCGATCTTGAATCAATAAAAGACACCGACCAGACCGGTACAGAGCTGCGCTTTTACCCGAGTACTGAAATATTCAGTGATATTGAATTTCATTACGATATCCTGGCCCAACGGTTACGCGAATTATCTTTCCTGAATTCGGGTGTTCATATTCAATTAATCGATGAAAGAACCAACAAGGAAGATATTTTTAATTACGAAGGCGGAATAAAAGCCTTTGTCGAACACTTAAACAGGAATAAGACGCCAGTCCATCAAAAAGTGGTGGAGATCAATGTCAATCTGCAGGAGGTTGGTGTCGAGGTTGCGATGCAATGGAACGATTCCTACCAGGAAAACATTTTTTGTTTTACCAATAATATTCCGCAACGAGATGGTGGAACACATTTATCCGGGTTCAGAACAGCACTGACCCGGACGATGAATAATTACATGGAAAACAGCCCGATTAAAAAGGACAAGGTTTCACCCACGGGTGACGATGCCCGCGAGGGGCTGATCGCGGTGTTGTCGGTTAAAATACCGGATCCTAAATTTTCCTCACAGACCAAAGACAAGCTGGTTTCGTCAGAAATCAAGGGTATCGTCGAGTCAGCGGTAGGTGAAAGCCTGAAGGATTTTCTACAGGAAAATCCGGCTGAGGCGAAAGCAATCTCGATGAAAATACTGGAGGCCGCGAGGGCGCGTGAAGCGGCGCGTAAGGCTCGCGACATGACCCGACGCAAGGGCGCACTCGATATAGCCGGGCTGCCGGGAAAACTTGCCGATTGTCAGGAAAAAGATCCAGCTTTCTCTGAGATTTATCTGGTGGAAGGGGATTCTGCCGGTGGCTCGGCGAAGCAGGGAAGAAACCGAAAAACGCAGGCGATTTTGCCGTTGAAGGGTAAAATTCTCAATGTTGAAAAGGCCCGTTTTGACAAGATGTTACAGTCCGCCGAGGTCGGTACACTAATCACTGCACTCGGCTGCGGCATTGGCCGTGAAGAATTTAATATTGATAAACTACGTTATCACCATATTATTATCATGACCGATGCCGATGTTGACGGATCTCATATACGCACATTGTTACTAACGTTTTTTTATCGGCAGATGCGAGAACTGGTAGAGCGCGGTCACATTTATATTGCCCAACCGCCACTTTACAAGGTTAAAAAAGGTAAACAGGAGCGTTATGTAAAAGATGACAAGGAACTCAATGGTTATCTGCTGCAACTTGCTATTGAGGGTGCGCGATTACATCTGGACGCGGATACCCCCGCCTTGTCAGATTTGGCGCTTGAGACCCTGGCACGGCAATACATGACCATACTCGCGATTTTCGAGCGACTTCAGAAAAATCTGCCGGTGGAACTTTTACATGAGTTGATCAATCTTCCCGTAGTCGTCGAAAGCGACTTGCTGGATCAAAATGCGATGACCCGCTGGAGTTCTAAGCTTGCCGAACGCCTGAATGACAAGGCCAGTTCTTCTGTTTCTTATAAAGTGGATGTCAGAAGCGATGAAGACAGTAATCAGTTTGGCCTGGTAGTAGAAAAGAAACTGCACGGTATACTTAATCGTAATGAACTCAGCCCTGAATTCTTTAATGGTGCTGATTACCGGGCATTTAGCCAGTTTGTCGAACAGGCCGGTGATCTTATTTCTGATCAATCATTCGTGAGCAGGGGAGAACGCAGTCAGGCAGTGACGAAATTTGGCGAAGCCTATGACTGGTTAATGAAGGAGGCCAAGAAAGGGCTAAATATTCAGCGTTATAAAGGACTAGGTGAAATGAACCCGGAACAGCTCTGGGAAACAACCATGGACCCGGAAAACAGACGTCTGTTAAAAGTACGCATAGAAGATGCTTTTGCTGCCGACGAAGTTTTTACTACACTAATGGGTGATCAAGTCGAACCGCGTCGTGAATTTATTGAATCGAATGCGCTCAATGTCAGCAATTTGGACATTTAGCAATTCCACGCTAAACCAGTAATTAACCCAACTCATTGATTATAAACAATATTTCGTGTTTTATAAGCCGCGTGTTTGCGGCTCGGAAAAGCAGGAGAAATAAATGGGTATAGCTAGTACTACCTTTTTGGCTGTTGTCGTATTAATGATTTTTTACCTGATCAATATTTACAACCATCTGGTCAGCATCAAACACAATGTTTCCAAGGCCTGGTCAAATATCGATGTGCTGTTGAAGCAGCGCCACGATGAAATACCCAAGCTGGTTGAAACCTGTAAGCAATATATGAAGTTTGAACAGGATACGCTGGAAAAAGTCATGCGCGCGCGCAGCCAGGTATCCGAAGCCAGGAAAAGTCAGGATATGCCGGGTCTTGGAATGGCGGAAGGGGCTTTACGGATGGGCCTGGGCCAGCTTTTTGCACTCGCCGAAGATTATCCCGATCTCAAGGCAAATGAAAACTTTCAGCACTTACAGGGTAGAATTAGTTCACTGGAAAGCACTATTGCAGATCGTCGCGAGTTTTATAATGAAACGGTAAACATCAATAATATCGGTATCGAACAGTTCCCGGATATTATGGTAGCCCGCCTGTTTGGCTTTGGACCGCGTGATCTACTCGAATTTGACAGCGCTGAAATCGTCGATGTTAATGTTGGTGAATTATTCAATTCAGGCTAGTTTTATACCCATATTACTAATTTAGGGCCTGTTTAGCGGCTATTCAGGGTTTAACGGCTAGCCCGCATGTTGCATGAAGGGAGCGTGGCTTTCCTGATTTTTGTTATCATTATTAATGCTATCGCGGTATGCCCGCCTTAGAGTGCTTATGACCAATCCTCTTCTTAAAACCGGCCAGTTGCCGGCATTTAGCAAAATTACACCTGGAGTTATTCAGCCGGCGATAGAGCGGATTATCGATGATAATCGGCGCGAGGTGGTACACCTGCTGGAAAATGAAGAGGTCAGCTGGGACACACTGGTCAAACCCTTGTCATTGCTCGAAGACCGTCTCAGTAAGGCCTGGTCTCCCGTGCGTCATCTGAATTCGGTAAAAAGCAGCGACTCGCTGCGAGATGCCTACAACGCCTGTTTGCCCCTGTTAAGCGAGTATTCAACTGAAATGAGTCAAAATCGCAAGCTTTACCAGGGTTACCGCAAGATTGCGGATTCAGCCAGCTACGCGAAATTGAGTGGTGCGCAACAAAAAGCTGTAGACGATGCTCTTAAACACTTCAGGCTTGGTGGCGTTGATCTTGAGGGTGCCGATAAAGAAAGCTACCAGCAATTGCAAAAAGATTTATCGGAGTTGCAATCCAGTTTTGAAAATAATGTGCTTGATGCGACCCAGTCCTGGGAAAAGCTGATTTCTGATGAGCATGAGTTAGAAGGCTTACCCGAATATGCAATGGCGATGACCAAACAACTGGCTGAGCAAAATGGCCATAGCGGTTATCGTTTGACGCTCGATATGCCCTGCTATATTGCGGTGATTACTCACGTGAAGCGCCGTGAGCTTCGCAAGCAAATTTATGAAGCCTATACGACGCGCGCCTCGGACCAGGGAATCACCGATAAAAAGTGGGATAATGCGGCTAATATGGGTGAAATTGTGGCTAAAAAGCAGGAAAAGGCTATATTGTTGGGATTTGCCAACTACGCCGAATACTCGCTGGAAACCAAAATGGCAGATTCGGTAGAGCAGGTAGTCGAGTTTCTAAATGACCTCGCGCAGCGTTCCCGGGCCGCGGCAATTGACGAGGTTAATGAGCGCCAGGCATTTGCCGAATCCCTCGGATTTGAAGGCGATTTACAGGCCTGGGACTATGCATACTATGGTGAGAAATTGAAACAACACCATTACCAGATTTCAGACCAGGATTTAAAGCCCTATTTTTCTGACAAAAACGTTATCAATGGGCTATTTGAGATAGTCAAAACATTGTATCGAGTGGATATTAAAAAATCGCTAAGCAAAATCGATGTATGGGACAAATCGGTGGGTTTCTACCAGATTAGTAACTCAGCGGGTGAGATCATAGGGCAATTTTATCTGGATCTATACGCCCGCAAGAATAAGCGCGGCGGTGCCTGGATGGATGAGTGTGTGAATCGCTACCACATCGATGGTAAAACCCAGATACCAGTCGCTTACCTGACCTGCAATTTGACGCCACCGGTTGGTGATGACCCAGCACTGTTTACCCACGACGAGGTGATAACTTTATTTCACGAATTTGGTCATGGGTTGCACCACATGCTAACCAAAATTGATGTCCTCGATGTCGCCGGTATTAACGGAGTAGA
>Ga0164313_10005624_pt1 | contig 11097 bp, 6 predicted proteins | sample GuaBasSedimGuay4_FD_113735 | JGI IMG/M metagenome (GOLD analysis project Ga0164313, IMG submission 113735) | Subseafloor sediment microbial communities from Guaymas Basin, Gulf of California, Mexico - Guay4, Core 4569-4, 0-3 cm | ecosystem: Environmental > Aquatic > Marine > Hydrothermal vents >...
AGGAGATTGCTGCTCCAGTCTTCCGCGAGGGGGTCTATATAACTTACGCCGACACCTATTTCAGCCGCGATCGAAGCAGCTGAGGAAGTGCTGAACTGAGGGGAGACGAAGACAGCACTGACATCATTCTCGCAGGCGTAGTCGATAAGCAGAGACATTTCCCGCGGTGACGGTTCGCTGCCCGCTGTCTCGATCGGTATCTGAATAAGGTCGAATTCGTCTGCAAAGTAACCCCAGGCGGGATGGAAGACGATGAAACTCCTGGAGGGTAAAGGATCGATCAGTACTTGTATGGTGCTCTGGAGGGAATCGATCTCAGTGTAAAAAGTATTCAGGTTCGCCATGTACTCGTCCGCTCTGGCACTTTCGATAAGCGAGAGTTCCTCGCAAATCAATGCTGCCTGACTACGGACCAGTTCCGGCGAAAGCCATACGTGCGGGTCAGGGGAGCCGCTGCCATGACCGTGATGACCGGATGTCTCATGACCGGTAACGGTATACCTGTCTATTGGAAGCCTCTCAATGTTCTCGATCGTGCTTCTTATCCGGAGGCCGGGGTTGCTGCCGGTAAACCTTGGAATCCATGGGGACTCAAAAGCGACTCCTATCGTGAGCCATACATCCGCGCTGCTCATGTTCCGCATGTCCGACGGGGAGGGCTCGTACGTTGCCGGGTTTGCTCCGGGAGGTACAACAACTACGATATTTATCGAATCGCCGGCTATTTTCTCCACGAAATATTTCTGAGGAAGAATACTGACCGCTACTGTCAGGTTTTCCCTCTCTTCTTCGGATGGAGGTTTGCAGCCGGATTGAAAAAGTAATACCAGGAGGGCAAGAGCTGAAAGAAGAGCATTGATCATTCCGCTATTGCGCATTTGCTGCATTTCCCTTCAAGGAAGAAATCCGAATTTACTACCTGAAAGCTGCACGTATTTTCAACCATTTTAATGAACTCGTCCGGCAGCTTGCAGGAAACCGGGAATCTTCTTCCGCACTTCTCGCATTTGAAGTGGCCATGGTCGGGGTAGAAGGACCTTGCGCAGCGGTAGCGGAGAACGCCTTCGAAATTTCTGTCAGGTCTTAAAAAGCCGATCTGTTCCAGGGAACCGAGGCATCTGTGAATTGTTGATATGTGAGGATTACATGTCAGTCTGTCACGAACATCCCGTGCGGAAAGGCCGCATGCACCACCCATGAAAAGCTCAACAACCTGTTTTTTGAGCGGAGTGATCCGGAGGCCGCTATTCCTGAGCTTGTCCCATATCCCTGATGTACTCATAGTATTTCCTTAATGCAAAACAGTTGCAATAATATATTCTGCGGCCGGTGTGACAGCAACCTGATGTTTGCCCATATTTCCCCTAGTGTCAGCTCAAGTGTCAGATGCTGTAAGATTGCGAAGTTATTTGGCGTTCCTGCCAGGCGCGGGTGATGGCGCATAGCAGGGCTATGTAACTGAATCCGCAACGCCGCAGGAACGTTAAAGAACGAGCAGGATACATCATTTGATGCTTGAGCTGGCACTTCAAGGAGGTGAGAGTGATTACTTCAGTTGAGGCCATTAAAAGCAATCTTCATACCGCAATCGATCAGGTCGGGAGTGCTCTTGATTCCTGCGGAGAGCCCGATCGTGCGGTCTCAATAATGGCTGTCACCAAGACACATCCTGCAGAAGTCGCTGCGATGGCTGTAAAAGCCGGTGTGACCCTCCTTGGAGAGAACCGTGTAAGCGAGGGAGGCCGCAAAATAAAAGCCCTCGGGAAGGATGCCGCCGAATTTCATATGATCGGACCGATACATACGGGAGAAGTGCGGCAGGCAGTACGGGATTTTCACTGGATAGATTCAGTGGGCAGGCTGAAAATTGCAAAGGAAATAGCTCGGAGAACGATTTTAAAAGGGGAGGAACAGCCTGGTATCCTCATTGAGGTGAATACATCCGGCGAGGAATCCAAGCATGGTTTTAATCCAGACTACCCTCTGCTCCGTGATGTTCTGGGTGAGATCGGAGAGCTAGGTCTTCGAGTTTCAGGAATGATGACTGTAGGACCCCTCGGGGGAAGTGAACAGGATACCTCTGAAGCCTTCGCTCTTCTCCGGAATCTCAAGGATCGTCTTGAACGAGACTGTGGATACGATCTTCCCGAACTTTCAATGGGAATGAGTGATGACTTTGTACTTGCGGTTGCAGAGGGAGCCACCACGATCAGGCTCGGAAGGTACCTTTTTGGTCCAAGGCAGAGCCGCTGAAATGGAATTGGCATCAATTGAGCAGAAATATTATTCTATAGTGTGTACATTAGAACATACAGGGTCAGTATCCCCGGTCCGGGCGGATATGGAAATGGAGAATCATCGTGCGTATAACGCCTCTTGATATAAGAAGACAGAATTTCCGTAAAACCATGAGAGGTTACGATGTAGATGAGGTGGAAGCATTTCTTGAAATGGTTGCATCCGCCTGGGAGGAACTTGTCGAGAGTCTTGAGAACGCTGAAAAAGAACTGCTCGTTCTCAGAGCCAGAGCATCGGATTTCGACAGGATGGAAGGTGCGGTAAGAGATGTGCTTGTCCAGCAGCAGCAAAGCGCTACGCAGGCAAGAAAAGAAGCTGACAGGGAAGCTGAGCTCATTATTATGGATGCCGAGATCAAAGCATCCAATCTTGTCTCAGAAGCAAGAGACAGGGTTCAGGTTCTGACTGAAACTATTCGTGAGTTGCAGGATAGAAGACTATCGGTGTTAACACAGATAAGGTCATTCGTCGATTCTCACGGCAAAATGCTGGATCTTGAGGAAGAAAGGATCAAATCGGAAATGATCCCTGAAGAAGAAAAGCTCCCCGGTGAAGAAAATGGAGACTCTCCCATGCTTGAACTTACGGAACTGTAACAATGCCTTTCCTGCTTATACTGCTTCTTGGTTCAGGTTCCATTTCTTCAACGGCCATGCAGGCTGTTCGAGTAGAGGTGGGAACATCCTCAACAGCTCTTACATGGGAGTGTTCCGGGATTCGGTCGATTGAAGGCCTGCCTGGCAGCCTGACAGGATACTCTGCGGACAATTGCGGTTACTCCGGTTCCGTTCTGCTGCCGGAGGCTGCCCTCTATTTTGCAATACCGCCCGGTGCCCGGCCCGAACTCGAGATAATTCCCGAAGGGGTCCGTTACCTTTCAGGTGGTTCGGTCTCCAGTGTAAGCGTATCTCCGGATGGTATAGATATATACGAAGCGGCAGCTGCTGAAGATATCCCTCGAACGTGGGGTCTTATCGCCGGTACTGGAACCTTCAGAAGAGCAGGCTACGCCCACGTTCAGGTGCACCCTATAATAAACCGTGATGGTGCTCTTTATACAGCAGACAGATTCCGCATACGCCTGAGTTATAACACCGCCGGGCTCGCTGTTTCCGTCCGGGGCATTACCGGTGCCATATTCGATGCCATGTTCGAAGGCGGGAATCACGTCTGGAGTGTTCCTCAGGAGAGATACGATTCGAGTCCCTTCTGGGGTCTGCCCTGGTACGCTATGGATATTGATACGGCAGGGATTTACTGCATTACCGGAGCTGATATCCCTCTTGCTGCGGGCACTCCATCGTCCACTCTCTCTCTATTCTGCGGCAGAGGACGCGAGATGGGGGATGAACCCTGGCTGAACAAGTACATCCCGAGACCCGTTCCTGTTCTGATAGAGGACGGCGGAGACGGAATCTTTGATTCGGGGGACAGGTTATTCTTTTTCGGAAGAGGGCTGGCATGGTGGGACGCCGGCACATCCGCGACTGATGACCTGCCGTCCCATTACAACCACAGGTACTGTACACGTAACACTTACTGGCTTACATGGGGCGGAGAAGACGGTGCGAGGATGAATGTTCAGAACGGGGAGCTGACCGGCGCTCCGGCAATGCCTGACAGTTTTCTGTCAAGGCAGCACCTTGAACAGAATCATATCCGGACACGTGGAATCACGCCTTTCCCGGATGACTGGGCCTGGGTCAAGTCGGAGGGTACTTCAGATACCTGGCATTATTTTAATTTCGAGGCCCCCAATACAAGGGGTACCGGCTTTCTGAAGATCAAACTTATATCCATCATCAACAGAGACCATTTTATCAGAATACTCGTTAACGGCATTGAAGTATGCGATACTACCTGGCGCGGGACCGATGAATTTCTACTCACTGTGCCCATTCAGGGAATTCTGAATTCGGGGAACTCTCTCAGCCTCCAGATTATCAAGGAATCGCTGAGCGATACCATATTCCTTGACTGGTTTGAGATCTTCGGATGGACTGACAGATCCGTATCGGGGCAGGCTTCGGTACCACTGGACTGGTGGCCCGTAATTGCCCGGCAGGAATTCACCTGGGAAAACGATCTTGATGATGCTCTGGTATTCCTTGCAGGTGGTGATACACTTGCAGAAAATATCAGCTTTGACAATTCGCATCAGTTCGAATTTGAAGTGCCTGCATCCTGGGAGACCAGAGAACTCTGGATTTCCGATTACGGGGATATGCACTCTCCCCTGGAAATCCGGTACGAATCGCCGGGCAGGATCTATGGAGTGATGGATGGTGCCGAGTGCGTCTACATAGCGGCCGATGAGTTCTACAATGATATAGATCCGTTGACGCAGCTGAGCCCTGATGTCATCGCAATCGCTGCTTCTGAAGTTTACAATGAATTTAACGGGGGTGTCCGGGACCCCCGGGCCATTCAGGCTATGGTTTCTCACATGATCGATTCATGGCATCCTATACCTGAAGATATAATCCTCGTAGGCGGAGGAAACTGGGATCCGCTGAATTTTACGTCAACCAGAGTTTCTTACATTGATGTTCTATACAGAAATGAATCGCTGATTGCCGCGGACGATGAGTTTGTAATAGTCGATGGAGCCATGCTCCCTCAGATAGCGATATCCCGAATGGCAATAACCAACCGCTCGGACCTTCAGCTGATAGTTGACAGGAGCCTTTCCTACCGAAGCAGCGAAAACTCCGGGGAATGGCAGACCGTTGTGCTCGGTGCTGCGGACGATGAGTTCTCACCTCTTCATGGAAGTGATGAGAGGTATCATACAGAGGGTGTTGAAAGATTACTGACCGAGCGTCTTCCGTCTGTGCTTCGCCCTGAGAAACTCTATCTTATCTTTTACGAACGTAACAGCGTTGGAGCCAAACCCGAGGCCAGGCAGGCTTACATAAACCTCTGGAGCGAAGGGGCTCTTGTTTCCTTCTACCTTGGTCATGGCGCTTATGACCAGCTGGCGGATGAAGGTCTGCTATACCTTGAAGATAACGGGCTTCTTGCTTGTGAGCAGCGCCTTCCCTTTGCTATTTTCGGCTCATGTGACGTAGGGCAGTTCCACAACCCTTCGTCCGAATGTCTGGGTCAGCAGGTAACAACATCCCAGGCGGGGGGAGCGATACTGGGCCTTGGAGCCACAGATAAAACATCGGGTCCACTGAATGAGACCTTTGTCGGCTTTATTTTCGATCACATGTTCAATACGTTCAGCAACCCGGATCTTTCGGTGGGTATGTGCGTAATGCTCGCAAAGATAGAGGCTGGTTACACCAGTACTCTAGCACAGTATATTCTTTTCGGCGACGGCAGTCTCAGACTGGCTTTCCCCTGGGATTCGTTTGATGTATCCGACAACACGCTGTTTGCAGGGGAAGAAGTTACTCTTACGGGTTCAGCGCCGGCAGAAGGTCTTATCTTCGTTGAGTCGTGGGAATCATGCCAGCCGGATACATATTACACTCTCAGGCAGCATCTCCCCATAGACTATCTATCTATTCCAGGCAGATTCTATTCAGGTACGGTTTACGCTGAACCTGATTACGGTGTGAGTATGTTCGTGCCGGTTGACAGTGATACGGGAGCCCTGGCCAGGACCCAGCTGACATTCATGACCAACGATATCTTCGCAGCTGTTTCCACCTATCCGGCAAGGCTTGCTCCTGGAAATCCGCTTCCGGATAACGAGGGTCCTTCGATAGAACTGTGGATCGAGGGATACCGGAACACGATTAATCCTGATATCTCGGGTGATATTTATGTAAGAGCCATCCTTTCTGACAGTTCGGGCATCAATCTTCTGGGTAATCCAGGCAGGCAGCTCGCTATTTATGTGGATGGTGTACCGGACGATGTCTCCGGCTTTTTCCAGTACCACACAGGTTCAAGCACTACAGGTGAACTAAGAGTTGGAATCGGTGTTCTTGAACCCGGGAGTCATATTGTTCAGTTAAGGGCGTCAGACGGCCTTCTGAATACGACCATCAGCGAGATAGCATTAAGTGTAACCGAGGATAATTCATTCGGGATAAGCAGTGTATTTCCATATCCTAATCCATGCACTGACGGAACGTCGATAAACTGGACCCAGACGTCACCTGGAAAGGTTGATATAACTATATATACGGTGAGTGGAAGAAGGGTGATTTCGTTCGGGAACATTGAAGGAGCAGCCGGATATAACCAGTGCCTGTGGGACTGCAGAGATACGGATGGAGATGAAGTTGCCAGCGGAACGTACATTTTTGCTGTATCCGCTGCTTCACTTTCCGATTCTGGAGAGAACTCAGAGGTTACCGGAATAATAGCCGTTGTGCGTAACCGATAACCGATGCTTATACGATCTGGCAGTGGCTCAGGTTTGAAGTCGGCTTAAGTATATTACATTAAATCCGGAGAAAATTCCGGTTTCAAGCAGGAGGAACGATGAAAAAAGGACTTTCTATCATTATTACTGTTCTTGCCATATCTTCACTGGCGTACGCTTCCACGGCCAGTGTTATCTGGATGACAATTACTCCCGGTGCACGCCCGAATGGAATGGGCGAAGCTTTTACTGCCCTTGCAGATGATGCAACCGCATCATACTGGAACCCTGCAGGGTTGGCTTTCGTCGACACCACGGGGAATGAGCTCACTCTTCAGCACAGTAACTGGCTCCCGCAGCTTGCTGATGATCTGTATTACGAATTTCTTGGTTACGCCACTCACATAGACGGGTGGGGCGGTGTTGGAGGCAACATCACTTTCATGTCAATGGGAGAGCAGCTTGAAACGACTCAATCGGGACAGGAACTCGGAACATTCTACTCGTACGGCGTTGCTCTGACAGGTTCGTTTGGAACCGAAGTTGCGCCCGGTGTAGCGGTGGGGCTCGGATTGAAATTCGTTTACGATCACCTTTACTATAAGGATTCCGGTAAAGGAACATCCTTCGCAGCTGACCTCGGAGTACTGTACCATGTACCCATGGAGGCGCTGGGGCTTGAAAGCGCCGGGCAGGTGAATATCGGAGCGAGCCTGACTAACCTCGGACCAAATGTGAGTTACGGAGGCAACTCCGGGGATAACCCGCTTCCACGCACTATCAGAATGGGAATCGCCTACATTCCATTCGATTCACACCTGACGCGTCTCCGGTGTACTGCCGATTACAGCAAACTTCTGACTAACGTTGACGAAGGTCTTGGAACGGAGTTCAACGAGAACAAGTGGGGAGCTGGAGCCGAATTCTGGTACTACGATCTTATGGCGCTCAGGGCGGGATATATCCATGATACGGAAGGCATTTCAACTATCCAGGGACCCACCTTCGGCGCAGGACTCCAGTACGCCGGTTTTCAGCTTGATATGGCCTTCATACCAGTTGAGGAGAATCTGCAGGGATCCGGGAAGTACAATTCCAAGTACTCCCTTTCTGTAAGGTTCTAGCGGTATATGAGAAGACTTCTGCCCCTGCTGCTGCTTAGCGTAACCGGAATTGTTCTGACCGCTCCGCCTTTAATACACGGAGCTATGCCTCCTCTGCATGAGCGCCCCTCTGAAGGGGCAGCCATTGCAGGACCAGGCAAGATCGACGATTCTGACGTCACAGTGAACATCTGTATGATAAGGGTGCAGTTTCTAGAGGATTTTACCGATGAAACCAGCGGGAACGGTAGAATCGATCTGAACGCCGACCCGCCTCATAACAAATTGTATTTCCAGAGCATCATGGATGATCTTGCTCTTTATTACGAGGATGTCAGCGGAGGCGAACTGTTACTTTCCATTGATATATACCCATCCTCCCTTGATGGTTCGTACACTCTCGGGCATCAGATGATGTATTACGGTGATGATGAGAATTATATGCAGGGAGCATGCATGCTCATGCAGGACGCTATCCTGCTTGCGGATGAGGATATTGATTACAGTCAGTACGATGCCGTTATTATCAATCATGCCGGTTCCGGGCAGGAAGCTGATATTTACAGAAACAGCCCCGGAGATATCGGATCGGTCTTCCTTACCCTTACTGATCTGATCTTCTATCTACCCGGAGCAGGCCTTGGATTTCAGGGAATTCCCACATCCGACGGAGTTTACATCCGCGAGAGTACTATAGTACCAGAACAGGAATCACAGGATGGATTCGGCCTTGGTGTACTGGGAACCATCTGCCACGAATTCGGACACCAGCTGGGGTTGCCGGACCTTTACGACACCAGCACAGGTCATGTTGGAATCGGCGGCTGGGATCTTATGGGTTACGGTCAGTGGCTGATGAGCGGGTACTGGCCGGCATCACTCAGCGCCTGGTCTCGGATCTATCTGGGCTGGAATACGCCTGTTGAAGTAACCGATGGAACCCATGAACTGCTTTTTGATGGTTCAATTCTTAAAATTCCCCTGAACAGCTCGGAGTACCTGCTTGTGGAAAACAGGCAGCGTGACCCTGATGGAAACGGGATGTGCGGAATCCACGAACACGATTTCGGTCTCCCCGGCTCAGGAATTCTGATCTGGCATATCGATGAAACTCGTCTGGGAGCCTATCTCGCGATGAACATGGTCAATGTTGATCCCGATCATAAGGGTGTTGATCTTGAAGAGGCGGATGGTATACAGGATTTCGATTATTCACTTCCCGATATCTACGGTTACGAGGGCAGTGAGTTCGATCCATGGTTCACCGGCGGTTACGCCTGGGAATTCTCTCCCAACTCCAATCCCTCGAGCGATGCAAGCTGGGGCGGCAGAACTTTCGTAACGGTTGAAGTTCTCGACGAACCGTCCAACAGAATGGATGTTCAGATAACCAGAACAACAGTATGTGAGGGCTGGCCAGTTCAGACATCTCTTATCAAATGGGGGCCGCTGATCTGGGAGGATGCTGACGCCTCGGGAGACCGGCTTGTCGTAACAACGAAAACCGGACACGTTATCGAATACCTGTACGATGGCTCCGGTCCGCACTCCATGGGATCAAGGGCGACAGCTCCGCCTGTGGCTGGAAATCCCTCCGGAGGCGATCCGCTTCTGCTCGTCTGCAGGTACGACGGTCAGGTGCATCTGCGCGATGTGGAGTGGAACGAACCCGCCGGATGGCCTGTAACCCTTGCCGGAGGAGGCACGGGTGCAGCTGCGCTGATAAGTTCGAAGATTGGTATTGTGGCTGTTGCGGACGATGAGAGCAGGGTACACCTTTTCGATTCAGCCGGTGAAACACTCAGTGGCTGGCCTGTTGTATCCGAAGCTCCCGTTGCCGGTCTTGCCGTATATCCCGATGAACAGAACCCGGGCATTATAGCCTCCTCGATAGATGGCCGTATCTATCTCTGGAATATTGATGGAAACGAAGCTGAGGGCTGGCCTGTTACTCCCGGTTACGAAAAAATCGGCATACCTTTTGCGGCTGATATTAACCGTGACGGTTCCGCTGATATCATCGTTTCAAGCGGTGACTATCTCTTCGCATACGACAGAGAAGGAAATATTCTTCCCGGGTTTCCATCTGCACTTCCGGGTTCCCCCCTCTCTTCGCCCTGCCCCGGTGATCTGGACAGAGACGGAAGACTGGAAACAGTTATCCTGACGGATTGCGGTGTTTCCGCGGTAAGCGCTTCGGGCGCCACACTGGAGAACTGGCCGGTTATGCTCGAGCAGGACAGCCTGGTAATGGAGTACAGCAGAAACAGAAGGGGTATCGGAGGCCAGGGGTTCGTATTGATCTCAATGGACGACGGCAGGGTATATATGTTTGACTCGGAGGGCAGACAGTCCGGAGTTTTCCCGCTTTCAGTGGGGGACAGACCCATAGGGCGCCCTCTCCTGTGGGATCCTGAGAACTCGGGGAACTGGAGGGTAGTGGCGGCCGATTCAAGCGGCTTCATCAACTGCTGGAGTACTTCTGTTGAACCTGAGGGATGGTTCACCGGCATGGATATGTCCGGTTCCAACTGCTGGTGGAGCGAGGATCTTCCACCTGCTCCTGTGAATGGCTCCATACTCTCGGAGGGTTCTTTCTACGTTTATCCGAACCCTGTTCAGCAGGGGAGCGGCATAATCCGTTTTCAGCCCGGCTGCGACTGTGAATGGGAGATAAGAGTATTCAATATGGGTGGCGACCTGGTTACCCTCTTAAACGGATCGGCACCCGGAGGATTACCCTGGGAAGTATACTGGAGTACCGATGACCTTGCCCCCGGCGTCTATTTTGTAAGCCTGCACATTTCTTCCGAAACGGGATCAACAGATGCTCTATTTCATGCGGCGGTGATAAATTGAGAATTGCTTCGGCTCTGCTGTTATCTGTTCTGATCGTTATACCGGCCGCCGCAGACGCGGATTCCGGCATCCGAAAGGGTGCCCTGTTTCGATCCGCCCTGCTTCCCGGCTGGGGTCAGATGCATCTGGGACATACGACAAGGGGGATCGTCTTCATGAGCCTTGATGCCCTCACCTGGGCAGGAGTAGGTCTCTCCTATCTTGAGGGTACGTTTAACCGGGACGATTATACATGGCTTGCTGTATCCGAGGCCGGTATCTCCGTCTCCGACAGATCAGGTGACTTCCTCGATGATATGTCAGATTTTAATTCAAGCGCTGAATTCAACGATTACATTCACAGGCTTGCAAGGTACTACTACCCTGATGACCCCGATGCTCAGAGGGCCTATTATGATTCCCACGCTCTATCCAGCGAAGATAGCTGGAACTGGTCCTCCGAGGATGCAAGGAATCAGTTCGCCGACAGACTGCGAGACAGCAGGCAGTGGTTCAGAAGAAGTATGTACATAG
>Ga0164313_10005625_pt1 | contig 11097 bp, 12 predicted proteins | sample GuaBasSedimGuay4_FD_113735 | JGI IMG/M metagenome (GOLD analysis project Ga0164313, IMG submission 113735) | Subseafloor sediment microbial communities from Guaymas Basin, Gulf of California, Mexico - Guay4, Core 4569-4, 0-3 cm | ecosystem: Environmental > Aquatic > Marine > Hydrothermal vents...
AAACATGACTGTCCCGGGACTGTCCCGAGGTTTCGAAACACTAAAGGCTATCCATGAAGGATCAGCCTGTTCCCAGTTACGCTTCCCGCATGGAATTCGCCAAGACGATCGGAAAAGTGCGCCCTGACAAGGGACGGTTCATGATCGACGTATGCGCAAACGCCGAGCGATTCAAGTTGCGTCATTTGCCGGTGGTCGGCGGCGAATGGCTTCCCTTCCGGGATAAGGAAACAGCAGCCGATGCCCTCCTGATGATTCGCGCCGCGATCGCCCGCGGTTTGACCGTGGAACAGGCGATCGCTCCCTACCAGAAGAAAGTTGGCGAAAAGTTTAAAGTCCGTGCCTGTTACCTTAGATTCATAGCCCAGAAGCAAAGGGACGCTGATTTCGGGGAGATCGGGCAGAAAAGGGTTCGTGATCTTCAAGGTCATCTGGATCGTGGGTGGCTATCTGAGCTGGAAGGTGTCTCGATTCACGATGTCGATTACGAAAAGCTGGAAGCACTCAAATACCATCTGTATGCGAAAGGTCTTGCGCCCAAGTCCGTTCAGCACTGTCTCAATGATCTACGAACCTGTTTTCGCTGGCTGTCTCGGAGCGAGAAGATCGTCGATGTACCAGATTTTCCGTCTGTGAAGGTCCCTGAGTACGTCCCGAACATACCTTCAGGTGCGCAACAGGATACGATGCTGTCTTCTATTCCAGAAGAGCGTCGGGGATTCTTCCTAGCCCGTGGCTACATGGGTCTACGTGACGAAGAAACAGCCCGGGCTCTCCTCGAAGATTATCGAGTAGGAGACTCGTTCGAAGCTGATGAACTCTTTGTTAGAGGAAAGGGGGGTCGCAATCGCTTACTTCCTGTTGAGACTTCTGTTGCGAAGTGGGTCAGAGCGCATAGACCTGTAGGGCGACTTACCGAAGCGGGGGAGCCTTTGTTCCCGAATCCGAAAACAGGCATTGCGTGGACACCCAAGGCTCGACGTGTAGTTATGCAAAAAGCAATGGAGGCGGCAGGATTCAAGACCCGACCCAACGAAGCGTTGCGTCACTGTTTTGGGACCAGGACGGCGGCTCGACTCATGCAGGAGAGTAGGGGCGAAGTAGATGCAATTCGGATCATTATGCACGCCATGGGACACACTACTACCGCGAGTTCGAATCGATATATCAAGTTGGCGACCAGCACGCTAAGACCTGCATTCCGTCGAGACTAGATCCAGCGCCTACTCATTTAAACTCATTCGAAGTGCCCGTTTCGTTCCGTCGCGAACATATCGAATGGAGAGAATGAGCCCTGAGATTGGTAATAGCTCGATTCTCGGCCTCGGCGTTGCGTCGGCCGTATATCTAAATAACGTCTATTCTACAGAGGCGTGGTATTCGGAATGTTTTAAGTCCGCAACTTTGGCGGCTACTCCTACTTTTCGGCTCGTCGCGCCAAAATTTCCCAAAATTCTTCTGAAATGCCACTGATGCCTTCCGCATTGCTGTGTCGCCTGAGAGCGCGAGCGCAATCACGCTCTCTGGGTTCGACGGCGTTTGCTCCGGATCAAATTGTTTTAACTGGCCAGAGACACCCACCCCCAGGTCGGCCCTATGGAGTTTCAGGAGCCCCCGTCGGCTCACAGCGGTCTTAGCGCCCTGAAACTAACCAGTAACCTAAAGAACCCTTGATATGCAGAGGTCCGCCGTCAGCACAGCGTTGGCATTCGGATCCCTCACGTACAAGGGGGCCCAAAATGGCCAGTTCCAGATTTCGACTCACTACGATCGACGACGCTCAACCCGGTGACCTGAATGCCGACCGTGAATGTGCGAGGCGGCTTATCGCCAAGCACGGCGGGAGGTTCCGCTACCTGTCCGACGAGAAGGTCTGGACGGTCCTTGCCGATGGCGTCTGGCGGCGGGACCGCCACATGAACCAGATGATGCTGTTTGCTGAGGAAGTTGCCGACCAACTCCAACGGGAATGCCTTAGCGAAACGGACAAGGCACGGCGAACTCGTCTTGAGAAACTTGCAAAGGGCGCATCAACAGCTGCCGGGCAGAGGAAAATGCTCGCCCGGGCGCAACGGGAGCCTGGAGTCTCACTAGATCCATCGCGGTTCGATTCCAATCCCTGGCTGATCTGTTGCCTTAATGGGGCTTTGGACCTTCGAACCGGGCAACTGCGCGAGCATAGGCCTGATGACTACTTTGCCCGGCAGGTTCCCGTCGTTTACGACCCAAACGCGCGATCAGCAGAATGGGAGAGCTTCCTAAGCGAAGCTCAGCCAAATCCGGAGACGCGATCGTTCCTTCAGCGGGCGGCGGGCTATTCGCTCACGGGCAACACCGACGAAGAAGCATTCCTTCTTCTGCACGGTCCCACCGCCACCGGGAAGAGCACGTTCTTAGGGGCGCTGCGGTCGGCACTGGGGGACTACGCGGTGGTTACCCCCTTCGACACATTCATGGCGCGTCCTCGCGGCAGGCAGATTAGGAACGATATTGCACGGCTGGACGGTGTTCGGTTCGTGGCTGTTTCGGAGTGTAATAGGGGCGATCGGCTCGACGCGGGGCAAATCAAATCGCTGACCGGCGGCGATGTCGTCACCGCGCGATATCTGCGGCAGGAGTTTTTCGAGTTCAAACCGCAATGCAAGATATGGATGGCTGTAAACGATCGGCCTTTGGTTTCGGCGGATGATGGCGCGGTATGGCGCCGCATTTTCGAAGTTCCATTTATGTCGCAGGTTTGGGAGTCAAAGCGGTCTGGCGCTGTAAAGAATCGGCTTCTGGATTCGGATGCCGTGGGGCCAGCAATCCTGAAGTGGGCAGTCGATGGGTGCCGAGATTGGCAGCGGCGAAAATTAGATCCACCTGAGGAAGTCCTGGCTGCGACGCTCGCGTATCGAGCTGAGATGGCGGGGGCTCCTGAGCGGGCCCAGGTGTCCGATGTGCCCGCGAGAACGTCCGTGTCACAGCCGGAAGTGGTCGAGACGCCTGCAGCTGGTGACAGCACGAGCTGGTGGCGGCGTCCGTGGGGCTTTTTTGTGTCTTTCAGTGGATCTATGGACGTGGGGCCGGGCAGGGCGGAGTGAAGTGTCTCGCGCTGCTGATTTCGACGACGGCGTTCGCAGTATAAGTCCACGGACGCCACCGCCGAGCGAGGGATTGTCCCTCCCGCTGTTGATCTTCTCTGAGCGGCGGCTCGGTTGATTGATCTTAGGCGACGCGCTTTGCCTTCGCCTCCTGCTGCTGCTCGATGGCCGTGAGGGCCTGGATGAGCTTCTTGATGTCACGCCATCCTTGGATGCGACGGAACTTCTTCTCCGCTTCGACAATGGCCGCACTGACCCAACGGACAACCATCGAGCCGCCCTGCCAGCGCTTCACGTTCCTCGAGTAGGTGGCGATCCCACTGTTGAGATTCTCGATGGCGTTCGTGCTGCGAAGCTTCTTGTAGAGCGTGTCGCCGATGCCGAGTTTCTGAAGTGTGAGCGTCGCGTCGAGTCCTTCGAGCACAGATTCTGCCGCACCGGGATGGTCGGCTTTGAGGGAAGAGGCCAGACGTTCCAGTCTGCGCTTGGCCATGTCCGCATCGCCGAGACCCCAGGCTTCCTTCAGCACCGCCTTCACGTTCTCGTGAAGACGCTCTGGAAGATGTCCCAGGATGTTGCGGCGCTTGTGGATCTGGCAGCGTTGGATCTTGGCCAGAGGACCGAAGATCTTCACGATGGCCGAGATGAGCGCCTTGGCTCCGTCGATCACGAAGAGCCTCGCCCGCTCTTGGTCGAGACCTCGTTCAACGAGATCCCGAAGCAAGGCCCTGGCCACCTGGCCGTTCTCCGTGTCTCCTTCTCGAAGACCCAGAACCTGCTTCTTCCCCTCGAAGTCGATGCCCAGAGCGATCAAGACCAGATGATCACCCATGTGGATTCCGTCGATCATCACGATCGGAAAGTGGCGATCACCCAACGGCGTCGTCAGCCAACTCGTCATCTGCTTCGTCGTCATCGCGACGTAGCGACGCGAGACGGCACTCTTCGAGATCGATCGCTCGTCGATCTCCTCGGACAGAGGATCGAGACTCCGAGCGTATTTCCGGCTCGAGATGCCGCAGGCGACCGCATTCAGAGTGTGGCGATCAAGTGGGTCTCGCTTCGATGCGAAGGCAAAGCTCGGAAGTTCCATCTCCTCGCCCTCCATGCTCCGAACACGAGGTCGAGGGATCGCGATGCGACGACCCCCGAGTGTGACCTCGCTCCTCGTCGTTCCGGCTCGCCCGGCACATCGATTTGGATCTCGCTTCCAACGCGGACCGCAAAGGTCTTCGCGGTCCTGCTCCATCATCGCACCCAAGACCTGTTGGCCTGCGTCGATGCAGAGATCGAAGAACGAGTTTTCGATGTTGGCAAAGGCTCCCAGCAGAGGGAGCGGGATCTCGACCGCCATCGTCTTGGGTAGATCGACGGCTTGGAGATGATTGGACTTCTTGGCATGCTTGGTCATGGTGGCGGTTCCTTCGTTGGTTTAGTCACCCCCTCCGTAACACACGGAGGGTGAAGGAGCCGCCGCTCTATATTTCTAGAAAATCAACTGACGATGGGACATTCCCCCGAGCGAAGTTGGAAGGTGATTATATAGAAAGAGGGCCCGGTAGACGCCTGTGGGTCCCACAGCGCGAAGCGCTGGGAAGGAAACCTGAACCGCTTTCCGCCTACCTAGCATAAAGGTTCAGGACACGATCATCGGCATCGTCACGGAAATGCAGCCCGTGTGATACGCCATCTCGATCACGCGATGTGACGGGGAGGTCCGGTGATTGCCAGATTTGACCGCGAAAACGATGACCCCGAGAGGAGATCACTCTGGAACATCTGAATCTACAGACCGACAGCCGCAACCAGAGGCCTTCTAGCGCACAGAGACACAGAGACACCAAGGCATCATTGGGGCACAGGCAAACCACAGCATCCTGGCAACCCTGGCGCACAGAGACACCAAGACAACCAGAGCCTTCCAAGTAACCAGAGACACGAGTTTTCCCAAGTTAACGATCGGCTTGAACACCGTGGCTCTGGTTTTCCTGATAACCGGTTCACGAGAAGCACCCTGATTCTGGTCATTAAATCCCTCTGGCGTCTTTTGTTCCGGCAACTATCGAGAATCCGAAAACCTGATGATCGTGTGGACTCGTGGTCTCTGGGGAACCAATCCACTGGAAAACTCGTGCCTTTGGTTACTGAGTGGATCCGTGGGGCGAGGCTCTGGTTGCCTCTGTGTCGAACGAGTTTTATCGGTTGGCAACGTGTCGGCCATCGCGTTCTGGCGTCACCTGTGACGCTGGGGCGCTTCTTAACCCGTAACGCTGGAGTCTCTGGTTCCGGAAAATTGAAATTCGTAAAGGAGGTAATGTTATGCCTATAAAGTTTAGAGATTTGACGCGGAGTCGCATCATCGGGGCGCACCGTGCCGCCGACTTCGGTGCCGATCGCCCCTTTTTAAACTCGGGTGAGTACGAGTCGAAGGGAAATTGCTGCTTTCGCACTCAAAACTTGTTGGAACGCGGGTTCCGGTCGGATATCCAGATCAACGTCGAGCCCCTGGCGCGCAGTATTCCCGCCCTGGCGCAGAACGTGGACCACCTGATGAAGGGCTTCGCATATTGGTGGGGCGGCAAGAACGCTGCCTGGGTCGGGGAGCTACACGGGCCCGAACTGGAGTCTCGCTGGTTCCGCGAGCGGCGATGGTTTGAGTACTTCGCCGTCATTGCACCCCTTCAGGAGGACCACGGCAGCCACGCTCACATTGTTGTTGCCGAAAAGCTGACCGCCTGGGACGAATCCATGCTCGCCAAGTACGGGAAGCGCCTGGGGCTGACTGTGAACGTCAGCCGAAATTCTTCGGAATGGCTCCGGAAGAAACGGTTGCAGAATCCTGACCAGGAACACAAGTGCCGAGTCGAGTACACCGTCGAGCACCTGCGGCGCGCGGGTTCCGACTATCGTGAGAGCGGCAGTCAGATTTCGGCGTGGGGGCGGCGGGGGAGGGCGGCGTAGCTATGCCCTGGATCCTTGTGGCTGTATGCGTCCGTTCAACGCGAGGCGCAACGGCTGAGGATGCCGCAGGGTCGCCGAGAGACTGAAATTTGATTTTTTTCAGGTTTCCACTCAGGTTTATTAAGAAACCTGCCGAAAATGTAATTCTAAGAGTTCGTCATCTTCTTCCTAAAGATTTGCCGCTCTAGGCCGAAACGATTTGCATGCTCGCGAGCACTTTTTCTCGCGGCGAAATCAAAGGAGAAGACAGAGATGAGCATCGTTAAGAGTTCGGACACACTTCGTTGCGTGGTTTGCGAAGACTACAGGGCCTTCTTGAAGCGGATGGATACTCCGAACTATCGAGAAATGGTCGATGAGGGCGGGTTCGTGATGAGGCCTTCGTCGTGGGTCCTGGGCGCTTGGGGAGACGGCGACGGCTGCGAGCCCTGGTACAACGGCATGCCGGGTGGTTGGCTCACCGCGTGCGAAGCAATCGCCGACGAGATCGAGGACTTTCCCGGCTATATCGACCTTCTGGATGACCCGGAGAACTGGGCTCGAACGAGCGCGCAGGTGGCCTCCTCCTCGATGGGCTTGGATCGAGCGGTACTAGCTGATTGGCACGGCCACGGATTTGAAGAATCTGAGGTACTCGTGTGGATTGGGCACGGAGTGTGTTCTGCTGAGGAAGCTCTGAAGTGGAAGAGTGTCGGGTACTCGACAGAGAAGCTTCCCGAATTTGGACGCAGGGCAGCCATTGCGGCGACGAAGCGGAAGAAGGTCCTCGCACTCGAAGGCTTGATGCCAAATGAGTCCCCACCCGAGAATGCTTGAGCGAGTGATCGCGCTCTAGGTAGAGCCGGTGCGAGCGTGGGGGCAGGCCGGACGGTCCAATCCCGCACGCCGAGTGACTACCTTTGCAGCAGCGGCTCCGATCTATGGGCCAGCGGGAGTCAGATTCCGGTATGGGGGCGGCGGGCTCCGATGCGTTGATGGCGTATCGCCGCCGGGTCCGCCGGAAAATCGCCGGAGCCGCATAGGATCATACGGTGAGGTGGTCGAGGTGCGCATTCAGAGAAAAGAACTCGCTCGCCGCTTCCTTCAGTTCCGTCGCGGCATGATCCCAGAAAACAACGACAACATGGAAGCCCTCATGGGTGAGGTCTTCCACAACTGGAACGTAGTCCTTGTCCCCTGCTGCAAGGGAGATTTCACTGTTTGCCTTGTCGATGATCGTATAGGCGTCCTTCGTCATGCGATGGGCAAGAGCGACATCCACCTTCTTCTCTTTCCCAGATACACTTCGGTCATAGGTCTTGACATCGAAGCCCTTGGACTTGACCAACTGCCAGAACGAGTCGCCTGGGGGAGGCGAGCCCCAGAGATTTGCGGCCCCGATTTCATGTTTCGCCCCACATACAAGGCTATGAAGCTTGCCATAGTCAAGTTTCCAGCCGTGGTCTGGCACCCAGCGAGCGTGTGCATCATACACGTCGCTCGCGTCGCCCTTCGCCACCGCCGAAACGAATTGGCCTTCAATGAAAACATTGGAATTATCGACGTACGTGTAGTTGAGTACCACAGCCGCTCCCCTGTGCATCGGTAATGAATTTACCCGATAGTCCGGTCTCACGCGATGGCCCTGCTGATTCGTCACGTGCCGCGCGGCATAGTGCAGACCAGCGGCGTCTTCCGGGTTCGCGATCATCGTATCCTATTGGCATGTCAAGCTACCGCGCTTAGCGCGGTAGCTACAGGGAGGCAGCCCATCGTGGAGCCCCGGGCAATGAGCAACAGGCTCCGACGTGCTTGGAATGCCATCGGGATCTCTATCGAAATCTCACCATTGTTCATACGATAAGACCGCAATAAGTAGTCAATCTTCGAGGCCGTCAAGGAAGTAGTACCCGGTAGCGCAGAGTGGCATGGCGGTCGCGAATTCGAGCGCGCACAGGCCCCGCTAGGTGCCCCGAACTCGCGTTGTTGACCGGCATTAGCATCACACATTTGTGCTGTTGAGCCTCTGGTACTGGACTCCGGCCGGAGGACCTGGACTTGTAGGGAGCCTGTAACGCTTCGCGACTTTCCCTCTGGTTCCAAGCGGTAAATCGCTCGTGTGCCCCGGCCTTGGCGAAGCCCATCTGGTTTGAACCACCTAGGGTTGCGATCTATAAACAGATGAGGATCGGCCGACTTTCCGGCCAGATACTGGGTCATTAATTCACCCAGTACGGGCTAGACACAAGAATTGAAAATGGTGATATTGGGATTTCGGATCGAGAAGGGATTCTCAGATGGGCAAAAGCCGACAGGGAATTCATTCGGAGAACACTGAAATGGTAGGGCGCATGAGAAAATTCTGGAAGGCACGGTACGCCCTATACGTAGCCCTGGCAGTAGTCGCGTGCGGACAGTCTGAAGGTACGCGATGCGGAAGTTCCGTAGCGTTTCAGATCTACGAAATCGGTCCTGGGAAGGACTGCGGCGACTGCGAGCTGGTCTCGCTGAGTTCGATCGTGACGAGTAAGACGGAATTGGTGATTGCGAAGAAACCCTTCATCACAATCGATCGTTGCGAGATAGATAGGATCTCTGCCTTCACGGATGCAGTTTCGCTGCAGCTGACTTCTCTCGCCCACGACCGCTTGTCAACGTCAGAACGCTTGCGGTCGTTTTCGCCGGAACAGCTGCTCGCCGTTCGATTCGAAAACTCGCCGGAAATTGTATCGCTCTTGAGAGCCAGAAATATTGGGCTGAACATCCCGTTGTTAGATCTTGACTCGCAGCAAGAGATCGATTCGTTCATTGAGAGGGTAGGTTCGTCTGCTGTGGTATCGGTACCGGAAGGTGTGGTTCGAGGCACTGCGGTCGATGTCATGTCACCCGCCGCGGTCGCATCCAAAAAGTTGTTGGAAAAAGAGAAACGCGATCAGGTGTATTTCGATGAACTCAAGCGCCTGTCGGAAAACGGAATGGCAGACAGCGAGGCCTTTAAGGACATTTTGCAGCGACTTGAAGAAGCCGAATAGTTACAGATCGGTAAGCGCTCGGCAGACTGTGTTCTCGGCCACAAGGCTCGCGATCTGGTGCCCCGGTCCGCTCGTGGCACCGGCAGACCTGAAAGCGGAGTTGAACTAGCGATAAACGTGACGCAAGATGCCAGCCGATGAGAATGATCGAGATCGAGCCCGACAAGACAGCTAGCCGATACGATGAGCTTGCTTCCTATTGCGAGAGCAACCTGCTGCGTTCCGACAAGAGCCTCTGTTGCGCGAACGCCGACTCATGCCGCCAATCGGTGCGGGGTGACTGGAGGCTCTACGAAGGGCAGTGCTCCTATTTGGGCGAGATATGCGACTGAGGATACAATTTGTAATCGTCGTGAATTCGCTGACCGTCTGGAATGTCGGCAGGTCCCTGTTTGAGGTTACCGACCTCGGTTCAATCGAAGTTGGAATCGCATTGACGGTTATCTTCGCTGGCGTGGCTACATGCACATCTGCGTTGAGCGCGGTCGCCGTGATGCCCCATACCGCAGTGTTAGTAGTTATCAACGCCGTGATCGCCGGAGTTGCCAGCTCGTTGACGGCATTGATTGGATTCAGTCTGATGGTGTTCTTGGAAGGTCACTTGCTAGGTGGAGCGTGGTGGTTTAGCGTTGGAGTGCTGAATGTTTTGTTCCTATGGTCTCAGCGTAAATGGATGACTACGCTCGTAGATGCAGAGCGAAAGTCGATACAAGACCATGACTCCACCTGAAGACGAAGTCGGTACCCCGGAGCGGGAAGAGTATGCACCGTTCGAGACTTTATGATCATCTTGGTACTTGACGGGTATGCCGATACCTCTTGGGTCGTGGCGCACACGCGCACGCACGTTCGGCTTGGACACCGCGTTCCGTAAGGCTTGCCACGGCGATTTGCGCGTCTATTTACCCGGTTCTACTGGTTTTCGATGACCGAAGCCGTGTCAAATCCTTCAGGTCCGTTCTCGGCTGGGTCTGGTCGCCGGAACACCCGTGCCACCGTCCCAACAGTCGTTCAGCTAACATCCGCGTTCCGGCCGACCCGTCGCACGCACGGCACGAGCGAGTCTCCGGCTCCGGCCGGAACCAAAGCCACTGGCTCCGTCCTACGTGCCGCCATCGTCTACAACCACAACCGTCTGTGCAAAGCCGCAGGGACGAACGGTGCGAGGCACCATGCAGAATTTCTGCCACTTCTGACCGGCCATGCCCACTTTTGGTAGAGAACCGGTCGAGTTCGAAACGCCTAAATACGGATTAGTTCGTGAGCTTTTCGCCCAAATACTGCGACTGCTGACTGATCTTCACAATAATAAGGGGATGCTCTAATGGCGAAATGTTCATGGATTCAAATGGTGCGAGTTGCGGTATTCGCAGCCGCAGCTCTTGGTGCAGCCGGATCGTCTCTGCCAGCAGGAGCCACTTCAGTAACTGTCGGGGTCGTGGGAGAGAGTCGCGATTGCACCTTCGGCTGCGTGGAGATTCTCCAGCAGGTTTATGATGGTGCGAACTTCGGCTCTGCGCCGGTCGAGATCACATCCGTCGGATTCTTCAGCGCTAGCGATGTCGCAAATTCCGGATCTTTCGACCTCTATCTATCGACAAGCAACAACCCGCTCGGCTCGCTGTCACCCGTGTTTGCGGATAATTCAGGTGCAGATCGGCAATTCTTCGGATCACTTACGCTCTCCGGATTGCCAGCAGACATGTCATTGGTCAATTTTCTAGGCTCGTTCGATTACGACCCGACCGTTGGCGATTTGCTCGTTGAATTTGAGAGTACGGTTTTCGGACGGGGATCGTTCTGGGCGAGTTCGGATCAGGGAATCGGGCGCGTACATTCCCGCAATGAAGCTTTATCGGGCTTCGTTACACAGAATTTCGGCCTCACAACTCAGTTCGAGCTGGCGGACCCCATTCCGGAACCGAGTACGTCGGTTCTCATGGGATTAGGCCTAGTTGCCCTAGTGTCCTGAGTCCGAAGTTCACTGTGCTTTTTCGTGCGCTTGTAGCGTGTACTGACAGAAGCGTTTGATGCTGGCGAGG
>Ga0164313_10005626_pt1 | contig 11096 bp, 13 predicted proteins | sample GuaBasSedimGuay4_FD_113735 | JGI IMG/M metagenome (GOLD analysis project Ga0164313, IMG submission 113735) | Subseafloor sediment microbial communities from Guaymas Basin, Gulf of California, Mexico - Guay4, Core 4569-4, 0-3 cm | ecosystem: Environmental > Aquatic > Marine > Hydrothermal vents...
AGCTCACTAAAAAATGGTGTTGACAAATTAGCTAATGCCGTAAAAGTAACATTAGGACCAAAAGGACGTAATGTTGTTTTGGATAAAAAGTTTGGTGCACCAACTGTAACTAAAGATGGTGTTTCAGTTGCAAAAGAAATTGAACTTAAAGATGAAGTTGAAAATATGGGCGCACAAATGGTGCGTGAAGTTGCTTCAAAAACTAGTGATGTTGCTGGCGATGGAACAACAACTGCTACTGTTTTAGCTCAAGCTATATATCGTGAAGGTTTAAAGAATGTTACTGCTGGTGCAAATCCAATGGATTTAAAAAGAGGTATCGATTTAGCAATAGTAAAAGTTGTTGACCACTTAAAATCTACTTCTAAAGAAGTTGAAGGGAGAGAAGAAATTGCACAAGTTGGTTCAATTTCAGCAAATAACGATTCAACTATTGGTAACTTAATTGCTGATGCAATGGATAAAGTTGGTAAAGATGGTGTTATCACAGTTGAAGAAGCAAAAAGTACTGAAACTGAATTAGAAATTGTTGAAGGTATGCAATTTGATCGTGGTTATCTTTCACCATATTTTGTAACAGATTCTCAAACTATGGAAGCTGTTCTCGAAGATCCTTTCATTTTAATTCATGACAAAAAAATCTCTGCAATGAAAGATTTATTACCTGTACTTGAAAAAGTTGCTCAATCAGGTCGTGGATTAATTATTATTTCTGAAGATCTTGAAGGCGAAGCTCTTGCAACTTTAGTTGTAAATAGATTAAGAGGAACTCTTAAAATTGCAGCTGTAAAAGCTCCAGGTTTTGGAGATAGAAGAAAAGCAATGTTAGAAGATATTGCAATTCTTACAAATGGTACTGTTATTTCTGAAGAGCGTGGATACAAATTAGAAAACGCAACTGAAGAATTTTTAGGAACTGCTAAAAAAGTTGTTATCGATAAAGATAATACAATAATTGTTGAAGGTGCTGGTTCTTCGGAAGATATTTCAAAAAGAGTAAATGAAATTAAGGCTCAAATTGAAAACACAACTTCAGATTACGACAGAGAAAAACTACAAGAAAGATTAGCAAAACTTGCTGGTGGAGTTGCTGTTCTTAAAATTGGTGCATCTACTGAAATTGAAATGAAAGAGAAAAAAGCTCGTGTTGAAGATGCTTTACATGCTACAAGAGCTGCAGTTGAAGAAGGAATTGTAGCTGGTGGTGGTGTTGCATTAGTAAGAGCAATTTCTACTTTAGATAAAGTTGAAGGTGCAAATGCCGATCAAACTACTGGAGTTAATATTATTCAAAAAGCTCTTTCTGAGCCATTAAAACAAATAGTTTACAATGCTGGATTAGAAGGTGCTGTAATTCTTAATAAAGTTATAGAAGGAAAAGATGACTTTGGATTTAATGCTCAAACTGAAGTCTATGAAAATATGATTGCTGCTGGTGTAATTGATCCAACAAAAGTTACAAGAATTGCACTTGAAAATGCTGCTTCTGTTTCTTCACTATTACTTACTACTGAAGCTGTAGTTTATGAAAAAGCTGAAGATTCTCCAGCAATGCCTGCTATGCCTGATATGGGTGGCATGGGTGGTGGTATGCCTGGAATGATGTAATATTTTAATAATATTATTGAAAGAGAAAACCCCATCTATTTGAATAGATGGGGTTTTTTATTAAATATTACTTGTTGTAATTTCTAGTTGAGCTTTCTAACTAATCCTTCCTTCTTAATTTAAATGCCTTGGATATATTTTACTCCCCCATCTTTCAATTATAAAGTTACAATATCAAATTTCTTTTCTAATATGATTATTTAAAATTTTCTATTTTTAGAGAAATCTTTTTTGTAAAAAAGCCCATTCCTATTGGACCTAAAACTATCCCTAAAATGACAAATCCAACATTACTAAGATATAAATATTTATCGAACTTAAATCCAAATCTGGGGTAAAACTCCTTGAAAATGAAATAAGAAATATCAATTAGAAAAATACAGATCAAAGAAGCTATAAATCCTAAAATTATACCTGTAATCAAAAGAGGTATTTTAATGGTACTTAATTTTGCACCAACTAACTTCATAGTGTTAAATTGCACCATTCTCTGTGAAATAATTATTTTACTCGTCGAAAAAAGAAGATAAAATGATATTATAGTAATAAAAAATGTCATTATATAAACTATAGTTTTCATCGATTTAAGATAATCAAGTATGGTGAATGTTAAATTGTAATCGTAAATAACATCATCAACACCAGTTAAATTTTTAAATGTTGAAATAGCGGTTATGATTGAGACCTTATCTATTTTACTAGAAAATCTAACCGAAAATGATCTTGGTAACGGATTAATTTCAAGTATTTTATTAAAATCATTCCCAGTCATTTCCACAAACTTATTATAAGCATCTTTTTTGGAATAATAAATTATTTCCCTCACATTTTGAGATTTTTGAATTTCCTGTTTTAATTTAGCTAATTGATCTGTAGAAACAGAATCATTAACAAAAAGGTTAACTTTAATGTCATTTTTCCATGCAGTCTCAATTTTATTAGAAAGAAGTAGGAGGGCTAATGATAATCCAATAAAACTAATTGAAATACTTAATGTAATGACAGTAATGAAAGATGATAATTTTGCTCTTGCTATAGATTTTAAACTTTCTGAAATGTAAAATTTAATCATTAAAATAACCTAAAAATTTGATTCATCAATCCAATTTACAATTTTCCAAATACCTTTGTCATTTTTTTCTAGATCCAAATTAACTCGACCATCAATATATATGATATCGGTTGGATTAAATGTAATTGTTAAATTAAAACTACGTATAATATTTGTTGAATCTTCCGTCATAGATACAATATTATTCCATATTAAATCGAGTCGCTGCGAGTTTTGAAACAATCCATCAGTAACTCTCATATCATCATCTCTTCCCCAAGAAACATCAACACTTAAATCATAATCACGATAAATGAAACTATAATTAGAATTTAGTAAACCACCATAAATAATTGTGTCTTGAAATGTATAGGAATATTGAAAATTCTGGAACAGACCTTCGATCGTTTTTTGAGGCGATATTAGTGAGCCATCAGCTCCCAATTCTGAATCCAATTTTGGTGCAAATGGATTTGTGCAACTATAAAAAAGTACTAGAGAAAGAATCAATATTAAATAAATTATCAATTTCAATACAATGCACCTTTTAATGCACTCCAGGTTGGATTATCACCAACTTTAATATCTTCCCAACGAGAGATAACCCATTGATTTCTAGAATCTAAATTGATATAGAATTTCAAATTTCCACGATATGAGGAACTCAGATTTTCATTATTGGGAGTTAGTGAAAGAATATAATCGTATTGATAAATAGCACTATCCCCCATATTACTTTTAATTTCATTTTGTAAATCTAAAATAATTGGGATATTATCTTTTGTCCCAACAATCAAATTATTAAAATATTGCTGCTCTGATTGTAGGTCCCATGTTGCAAGACCAGGAAAAGATGCTACAGATTCTGACGATGGTATAAATATAAATGGTTTCGGTGAGAATGAATTATCTACAAAACTTGCCATATAATTCTCTAGAATTTTCTCTTTTAGGGAATTTTTTATGTTGAGGAAAAGAATATCTGGAGTAGTTGCAGGAAGATAACTTTTTCTTTGTGTATCGGGTAACTCTGCATCGCGTGTCTCTAATACATCACAACCTGAGAAGAGAAATAAAATCAATATGAATATTACTTTTTTCATTTTTTAAAGTATTTTCAATTGCGAACATAAATGTTGATATTATGTTAGCCGTTGATCTTTTATTCAGTAACTTTTTGAAAAATAATTATCATTCTTTCGGAACTATTCTCGTCATAAGGATCACCATTATAGTTTCCATACTCTTTAATTGCATGAAATCCATAATCTTTAAAAACAAAGAATAATTCTTGAAATGAATATAACTGAACTGACTCAAAATATCTATGTCTAAATTTATCATCCGCTATTTCAATTTCTTTTTCTACCCTACGGTTCTTAATACTTCTCTCTTCAATTATTTTTTTGGATCCTATAATTTGCTCTGACTTTTTAATTAAATTCATTTCAACATATTTTGGATTTAAATAATCAAGAACAAAATACCCTCCGTTTTTGACTGTTTTACCAGCAAAATCAATAATTGCAAAATTTTCTTCGTCACTTTGAAAATACCCAAAACTAGTGAACAGATTCAATACTAGATCAAAAGATGCTTTAAGGGGTATATTTCGAATATCGGAGCAGAAGTAGTTTACCTTATTATTATGAATTTCTTTATTTTTCTGAGCAATTTGGAGTAAGGTTTTGCTTAAATCGAAAGCAATTAGATTGTAGCCTAATTTAGAAAGTAATTCTGAATGCCTTCCACTACCACATGCAGAATCAAGTATTAAGGCATTTTCTGGGAGAGAAATATTTGCATGAATAAGTTTTAGTAAAGAACCTGCATCATCCTGATTCCTATGCGAATATACATTCAGATAGTCCTCAGAGGCAAACCAATCTTTAAACCACTCACTCATTAAAGTTGAATTCTATTAAGAACTGCCCTACCAATCGTAGCTTCATCGGTAAATTCTAAGTCACCTCCAATTGGTAATCCACGCGCTAATCGAGTAATTTTTGTGTTGTATTGTTTTAGTATCTTTCCTAGATAAAGGGAAGTTGTCTCCCCTTCTGTATCTGGATTGAGTGCTAAAATTATCTCCGAAATATTCTCATTTTTAACACGAGAGATTAATTCATTAATATTCAAAGAATCAACATCTTTTCCACTTAGAGGTGATAGAACTCCTCCCAAAACGTGATAGAGTCCAAAATATTCATTTGTTCGTTCAATTGCTATTACGTCAGTAATTTCTTCAACAACACATATTGTGGATTTATCTCTCTTCTCGCTTTTGCAAATATCACAAATTTCATCTTCTGAAATATTAAAACACTTCTTACACAAAACTGTTTTTTCTTTCAAATCAATAAGAGAAACTGATAAATTTCGAACATCGGCCATTTCTGATTTTAGGAGATGTAATGCTAATCGCTGAGCTGACTTTCTTCCAATCGAAGGAAGTTTGCTTAATTCATCAATTGCTCTTTGTAATGTTTCTGGAATTAACAAATTATAATCCCGGGATGTTCATACCTGGAGGGATCATGCCTTTTGTCACATTTCCCATCTCTTCTTCAGCCATTTTACCAGCAGAATCAAGAGCTTTATTAACAGCCGCAACAATTAAATCTTCGATCATCTCTTTATCACCAGATTCAATAATTTCATTATCTATTACAATTGAAACTAAACCCTTTTTTCCATTTGCAGTAGCTTTAACCATACCGCCACCGCTCTCTTCTGTTACTACTTTATTCTCAAGTTCATTTTGTACTTTTTCCATTTCAGCTTGCATTTTTTGAACTTGTTTCATCATTCCTTGCATTCCACCTTTCATCATGGCGAACTCCTATATTTTTTTCAATTTCTATAAAAAATTTAAATATAATTTTTCTCGTAAAATAAGAACCCAAAAGTAATAAAAATATATTTTACAAGGAAATTATGATTTTAATATGTTAAATTTATATTTGTAATAAATTGATCCAAGAATAATTATAAGTTATTGATGATTACCAAATATGGACATAAAAATGTAGTTCTGATTGCAATGACTTCTATTGTATTATTTTTTCTTTCTTACTTTATAGAAAATAATTATATAGGAATTGCTTTAGCAACTATTACTCTCATATTTTTAATTTTCACTCTCTATTTCTTTAGGGATCCTGATAGAACCTCGCCACAACTAGAGAATGTAATTCTCTCTCCGGCAGATGGGAAAGTATTACTAATTAAAAAAGTTGAATCGAATAAGTATGTTAGTGGTGAGGCATGGCAAGTCTCTATATTTATGTCTCCGTTAAACGTACATGTTAATAGAATACCAATTACTGGAAAAATTGAGCTTGCAAATTATATTAAAGGTGAATACTTAGTTGCATTCCATGATAAAGCAGACGAACGAAATGAACGCTCTGAATTTGGAATTCTAAGTAAATTTGGAAAAGTTTTTTTTACACAAGTTGCTGGATTTGTAGCCCGAAGAATTGTCTATGAAATTAAAGAAGGAGACGATGTTAAGATGGGCACCAGATTTGGAATGATTAAGTTTGGAAGTCGTTGTGACGTTATAGTTAACACAGATTGGGAATTAAAAGTAAAAGAGAATGATATTGTAACAGCTGGTGAATCAATACTATTTGAGTTTAATAAATGAGTAAATTTAGAATTCCAAAATCAACAATACCTAATACAGCTACTTCGTTAAATATATTAAGTGGATTTTTAGCAATAATATTTGCAAGTGAAGGGAATTTTCATCTCTCCGCACTCTTTATTTTTATTGCAACATTTTTTGATTTGATTGATGGCTTACTTGCACGCTTAACTAAAACTGCTAGTATGTTCGGAGTTGAATTAGATTCACTTGCCGATATTGTAAGCTTTGGTGTAGCTCCTTCTTTTCTAATTTACAAAGCATATTTTATCGATTATGGATATATTGGTATTCTAATCAGTTCCCTTCCCCTTATTTTCGGAGCATTAAGACTTGCAAGATTTAATGTTCAAGTTGAAGATATAAAAATAAAACAAGATTTTTTTGGATTACCGATCCCAATATCAGCAATAACTATTGCTTCAATTGTTCTATTTTATCATAACGGAATTAGTATTATAAAACCATTTAGTTATATTATTCTTCCAGCAGTTATTATTTTATCATTATTAATGGTTAGTAATATTAGATACAATACATTACCTAAAATGAAATCTCTAAATTTATTTAGTAAAATTTCAATCTATTTAGGTGCTTTAATTTTAATAGTTTTAGTTTATCTCACTGAAGGTGAAGCGTTTTTTTACATGATAGTTTTTCATATTCTTTTTGGATTATTGAGACACATTTATTTTATGATTTTTAATAGTTCAGATTTGAAAATGGCAAACAAATAATTTTATTTAATTAATTAACTGAGGTTACAATGTTCAGTAGTTTAGGACCTATGGAAATATTTATTATAGTAGCGGCAATTTTAGTGTTGTTTGGAGCAAAGAAAATTCCTGAATTTGCTAAAGGTATTGGCAAAGGGATGAAAGAGTTTAAAAAAGCTGTAAAAGAAGTTGAAGAAGATATTAAAATGGAAGATGATGAAAAAAAGGATTAGTCCTTTTACTATTTTTCTTTTTAATAAGACAAACCTTTAAGGTAATAAGTGTGCCTAAAACAATTGCAGTATGATTGTTAATAAACACCTCATATTCTCTGATCCCAGAGAGCCTTGAAGGTTTTTTCAATCATTCTATTCTCTATATTTGAAATAAGGATATTTAATTGTTACACTATCAAAACCACTTTGAAAAACTTGTAAAACTAGAATCAAAAGAAATTTCACTTGTCGACAATGTTAAATCTTTTTTGGATAGAATAAAATCTGAAAAAGATATTAATGCATACAACTTTGTATTCGACGATGCAGTTGAAAAAGCGGAAATAATAGAAGAGAAAATTCTTAATAATTCTGCGGGTAAATTAGCAGGAATGGTAATTGCAATTAAAGATGTGCTATCAATAAAAGGGAAACCCCTTACTTGCTCATCCAAAATCCTCAAAAATTTTAATTCAGTCTACACTGCAACTGCTGTTCAAAAGTTAGTTGATGAAGATGCTATAATAATCGGTAAGACTAATTGTGATGAATTTGCTATGGGTTCATCCAACGAAAATTCAGCATTTGGTAATGTATTGAACCCGGTTAATAAATTGCATGTACCTGGTGGCTCAAGTGGTGGTTCTGCTGCTGCAGTTGCTGCAAAATTATGTGATGTTTCACTTGGAACAGATACAGGTGGTTCAATTAGACAGCCAGCCTCATTTTGCGGAATTTTTGGATTAAAACCTACCTATGGTAGAGTCTCTCGTTACGGCTTAACTGCATTCGCTTCATCATTTGATTCAATCGGACCATTTGCTAATAATGTTGAAGATGTTGCATTAGTTTTATCAGTACTTGCTGGTAAAGATGATCTCGATTCAACAAGTAAAGAGGTTGATGTTCCTAATTATTATGATTCACTTTCCAAAACTGGAAAAATCAGAATTGGTATTCCACAGGAATTCTTTGGTGAAGGATTAAACGAAGAAGTGAAATCTGCAATTGAAAATAAGATTAATTATCTTTCAAAAAATGAAGATATTGAATTTTTAGATATACATTTACCACATAATGAATATTCAATAGCTACATATTATATTTTAACGACAGCCGAAGCATCCGCAAATCTGCAAAGATACGATGGAGTACGGTATGGATATCGTGATTCTGAGCAACCAGAACTTGATGACATGTACACGCAAACACGTTCTAAAGGCTTTGGAGACGAGGTGAAGCGAAGAATAATGCTTGGGACGTATGTATTGTCATCCGGTTATTATGATGCATACTATACAAAAGCTCAGAAAGTTCGCAGATTAATCAAAGAAGACTTTGAAAATGCTTTCAAAAAAGTTGATGTAATTCTAACACCTACTTCTCCATTCACAGCTTTTAAAATTGGAGAAAAATCATCAAATCCATTAGAGATGTATTTAAGTGATATTTATACAACATCGGCAAACTTAGCTGGTATTCCTGGTATTAGTATTCCAGTTGGAAAGGATTCTGAAGGATTACCAATTGGAATGCAGTTACTGGCAAATCAGTTCAACGAAGAAACATTATTACAAACAGCAAAACGATTTAATTAAACAAAGGAATAAATATGAATGACAATAATTTTAATATATGCATAAGCTGCGAAAGACCAGAAAATGTAGTTCCATTAGTCTCAATTACATTCGCAAAAAATGCAACTTGGATCTGTACACAATGTTTACCAACTTTAATTCATGATCCAAACAAATTAACTGGAAAGTTTGAAAATATGGATACAGACAATCCACCTGAAGCAAAGAATTAATTATTTTTAATTATTCGATATTTTTTTAATTTAGGTTATAAAATTTTACGAAATATAATAAATAAGGAATTAAAATAATGAGTATTCTACTCGACAAACGAACAAAGGTTGTTGTTCAAGGAATTACCGGCAGTGAAGGTACTTTTCACACAACTCAAATGCTTGAATATGGCACAAACGTTGTTGCTGGTGTAACTCCAGGTAAAGGTGGTTCAAAATTCAACAAAGTTGTTCCTGTTTTTAACACAGTTGCTGATGCTGTAAAAGCTACAAAAGCTTCTGCTTCTGCAATATTTGTTCCCCCTCCATTTGCTGCAGATGCAATACTTGAAGCCGCAAATGCTGGAATTAAACTGATTGTCTGTATCACAGAAGGTATTCCAGCAGCTGATATGGTTAAAGTTTATGACGTAATTAAAGATATGGATACTAGACTTATTGGTCCTAACTGCCCTGGAATTATTTCCCCCGGAAAAGCTAAAATTGGAATTATGCCTGGCTTTATTCACAAAAAAGGAAAAGTTGCTGTAGTTTCTCGTAGCGGTACTTTAACTTACGAGGCAGTAAAACAACTTTCTGATCTAAAAATTGGTCAATCGACTTGTATTGGAATTGGTGGCGATCCAATTATAGGCTCACAATTCATCGACGTAATTAAATTATTTAATGACGATCCTGGTACTGAAGGAATTATAATGATTGGTGAAATTGGTGGAAGTGCCGAAGAAGAAGCTGCTGCTTATATCAAAAAGAATGTAAAAAAACCAGTTGTTGGATTTATTGCTGGCAGGACTGCACCTCCTGGACGCAGAATGGGTCATGCTGGAGCAATTATCTCTGGTGGAAAAGGTACAGCTGATGAAAAAATGAAAGCAATGAAAAAAGCCGGTATTTATGTTGTTGAATCCCCTGCTGATATTGGGATTACAATGAAAAAAGCTTTAGCTGATAAAAAATAGATATTATTATAGAAAACCATTGCTGGTGAGAAATCATATCAGCTCTGATAAATATATAAATGCACTTCTTTTTTTCATTCAAATGAAGTGCTTTCTTATTTGGAATAGAAGTCAATTAAATAAAGGATTAAAACCATGAGTAACAAAACACTAGCAATCTTAAAACCAGATTGCGTACGAAAAGATTTAGTAGGAAAGGTACTAACGATTATTAGTGAAGCTGGATTTAAGATTAAAGCTATGAAAATGGATCGTTTAAGGTATGATTCTGCTGCTGGTTTTTATGAAATACATAAAGAACAACCATTTTTTGACAGTTTATTGGTATATATGACTTCTGGACCAATTGTACCTGTTCTTTTAGAAAAAGAGAATGCAGTTGCTGATTTCAGAAAACTAATTGGATCTACAAATCCGGATGATGCTGTAGAAGGAACAATTCGTAAAATGTATGCTACTTCTATTGAAGAAAATGTCATTCACGGCTCTGATTCAGATGAAAATGCGAAGATAGAAATTTCTCATTTCTTTACAAGAAAAGAATTATTAGAAAATTATGTTGACTAATTTATGCTCCCGAAATATTTTTGTTCAAAATTCTTTAATTCATATAAACCGTTGTCTATAAGACTCCAACGGAGAAACGGTTATGAAAATTTTTAAATTAGTATTAACCCACGACTTAAGTCGTGGGTTAGAAGAACTAACGAAAAATCATTTAACAGTTTATAATCTTTACAAATCTTACTTATATAGTATAAATAATTTCATCTCCATCACGCTAACCCCATTTATTATAATGTTTTATCTATTCACCTCTAATGTTTTGGCTCAAGAAGTAAATGTTACAGTCGGAGCTGACATTTTGATAGCAGACAGCATCCATTTAATTAGGAATAAGAATCTAGGAATTGTTACAAATCACTCCGCCATATTAAGTAATGGAACTCATCTTGTCGACACATTAACAACATTTTATGATCTTAAAATTACCACTCTTTTTGGTCCGGAGCATGGAATTAGAGGTAATGCCCCAGATGGTGAATCAATTAAAGATGGTATTGATTCCAAGACTGGATTACCCG
>Ga0164313_10005627_pt1 | contig 11095 bp, 9 predicted proteins | sample GuaBasSedimGuay4_FD_113735 | JGI IMG/M metagenome (GOLD analysis project Ga0164313, IMG submission 113735) | Subseafloor sediment microbial communities from Guaymas Basin, Gulf of California, Mexico - Guay4, Core 4569-4, 0-3 cm | ecosystem: Environmental > Aquatic > Marine > Hydrothermal vents >...
AACTATAAAAAATGAAGACTAGAGAAGAAATTGCAATATTTGAAATAGAAGTGTTAGAACTATTAAAAAATGTTATGGATCCTGAAATTGAAATTAATATTGTTGATTTAGGCTTAATTTATAACATTATCTATGATGGAAAAAAAAATATCGATATTGAAATGACATTTTCAACTCCTTCATGCCCTTTGGGAGATACAATAGTGAGTAATATTAAAGAGACCATCAAGCAAAAACATCCTGATCTGAACACAAAAATTGAACTTGTTTTTGATCCGCCATGGTCAACCAATTTAGTGAGTGAAGAAGGAAAAAAAATATTGGGAATGTGATTTAAATAAATTTCAAAGAAGCAAAAAGGAGGTGAAAGTTTAAAGTCAAAAGTTGTATGTTGAACAACTTGAAGCTTACGTTCTTTATTTTTGGTTAAGAGGAAGTTTATGATAGAATGGATTAATGTGTTAATGAGTATTGAGGGACAGACAGATAGGGTGATGGTGTGATAATAGAAAATAAAATTTACCCGTAGAACCATTGTGCCCTTTGCGTCAGACTCTGTGGACTCTGTGGTTATAAGAGAATTAATAAAAACCGATCAAAACTAATACGGGAAGTACCTTAATCTTCACTGACCTTTAATACCAATTTCCCTAACTTTTCGCCAGTGAATAATCTTAGAAAGGATCCATAAAAATTTTCAATACCAAGATATATATCTTCCTTAGACTTTAACTTGCCTTCTCTGATCCACTGTCCCATTTGCAAAGATGCTTTTTCGTAATCTTTAGCATAATCAAAAACTACCATTCCTTTCATGCTTGCCCGGTTTACAAGTAGCGACAAATAATTTGAAGGCCCTTTTACAGGAGAAGTATTGTTGTATTGTGAAATAGCACCACATATTACTATTCTTGCATTCATCGCTAATCTACCTAGAGCCAGATCCAAAATTTCACCACCTACATTATCAAAATATACATCTATACCTTTGGGGAAATATTCTTTTAGTTGGTCTCTGATATCATCATTTTTGTAATCTATTGCTCCATCAAAACCTAATTCCTGAACAAGATAGTTACACTTATCTACTCCTCCGGCTATTCCTATTACATTGCAGTTTTTTATCTTAGCTATCTGACCAACGACACTACCCACAGCACCGGCAGCCCCAGATACTAAAACATTATCACCCTCTTGAAGCTCTCCAACTTCCAGAATGCCAAAATAGGCAGTCATCCCTGTCATCCCTAAGGTACCTAAATACATAGGCAGTGGAGCTAAATTAGGATCAACCTTATGAAAACCTTTTCCATTAGATATTATGTATTGTTGAACACCTGTTTGACCATAAACAAAATCACCCTCTTGGTAATCGGAATTATTCGATTTTACAATTCTACCTACTCCTCCGGCTCTCATCACTTCATCAATCTGTACCGGCGGGATATATGATTTCGTATCATTCAACCATCCACGCATGGCAGGATCAAGAGAAATATATTCACATTTTACTAAAAATTCACCTTCATTGGGTTGAGGTAGATCAACTTCAACTAATTCCCAGGTATCCTTTTCAGGCAGGCCGACGGGCCTTTTTTTTAACAATAACTGTTTGTTTGGTTTCATTATATAAAGTCCCGTTAGAAGTAATTCGTCATTAATGATGGTATAGAAGTCATTTAATATTTTGGTTGTTTCTACTCCTTATACCCAAATCTTCTCAATTGTCTATTATCACTACGCCAATTCTTGTTTACTTTAACATAGAGTTCTAAAAAGATCTTTTTGTCGAAGAATTTTTCCAGATCCTTTCTTGCTTCAGTACCAACACGTTTTAGAGCAGATCCTTTATGGCCAATGATAATTCCTTTTTGTGTTTCACGTTCCACCATTATTATTGCGCGAATTTTTATGATATTTTCATCTTCAACAAACTCTTCAGTTTCAATTTCTACAGAATAAGGAATTTCTTTCTTATAGTGCATTAATATTTTCTCGCGAATGGTTTCATTTACAAAAAAACGTTCCGGTTTGTCTGTTAATTGGTCTTTAGGATAAAAAGGAGGTGATTCCGGTAAAAGTTCAATTATTTTTTCCAAGACATTTTGCACATTAAAATATTCAAGTGCCGAAATTGGATAAACCAATGCATTAGGAACTTTATTTTGCCAATAATCAGCCTTTTCTTCCAATTCTTCTTGTGATGATTTGTCTATTTTATTTATTAAAAGTAAAACCGGTATTTTGCTATTTTTAATTTTGTTGAAAAATTCCTCATCTTTCAATTCTCTTTCTCCGATTTCGACCATAAAGATTAAAATATCAGCATCTTCAAATGCTGATTTCACAAAATTCATCATGGACTTTTGCAATTCATAAGCCGGTTTAATTATTCCCGGTGTATCTGAAAAAAGTATTTGAAAGTCTTCACCATTTACGATTCCCAATATTCTGTGACGCGTAGTTTGTGCTTTTGAAGTAATTATAGATAGTCGTTCACCAACAAATGCATTCATCAAAGTTGATTTACCGACATTGGGGTTGCCTATTATATTTACAAAACCTGATTTGTGTTCCATCCTGACTAATTAAATACAAAGGTAGACTAATTCGCCGCAAAGCCCATAAGCAAATATAGAATAGTCGTAATAACGCCGCCAACCAGTGCATAGGGTAATTGTGTTTTTACATGATCAATATGATCACTTGCTGAAGCCATTGATGAAATTATTGTCGTGTCGGATATTGGAGAGCAATGATCCCCAAAAATTCCACCTCCTAAAGTTGCAGCAATTACCAAAGTTACATTACCACCATGAATATTTACCATAGGAATAGAAATAGCTAACATGATAGCAAAAGTTCCCCAGGATGTCCCTGTTGAAAATGCGATAAACGAGCTTAAAACAAAAACAATTGCGGGTAAAAACTCCGGTGAAAGCCAGTCTTTAGACCAGTTGGCTACATATTGTCCAGTTCCTAAGGCATTACAGGCATTACTTATTGCGAATGCAAGCAGCATTAGGAGGGCTAAAGGCATTAATTCACTAATTCCTTTTAAAACCAGATCAACCATTTCTTTCATCTTCATTATTCTCTGGGTGCGATACATGATCATTGCAACTATTATTGACGTGATCACTGCATATAAAACTGATGATGAACCGGATCCGTTACCAATTGCTTGGGATAAATGATCAGTAAAAGAATTGTAATTTTCAACTTTATCCCAGCCTGTGTAAGCTAAATTTATTGGCATCATGAAAACCATGGTTAATAACGGAACAACCATATTATAGGCTTTTGCTTTTATCCCTTCCTTTGGTTTAAAAGAAGTTATGGCATCCGAGATCATGGGTTTTGCATCATCGTTCAAAAGTTTACCTGTATCTTTTGTCCTTTTTTCAGCTTTTGCCATTGGACCAAAATCCTTTTTTGAAACGATAATAATAAATACAAGAATTATAGCTAAAATGGGATAAAAATTATATTTAATTGAAGATATCAAGGTGGAAAATGGTTTGTCAATTCCTTGTGTGAGCAATAAGCCCATGATAAAAGCACCCCATGCATTAAATGGAATTAATATAGAAGATGGTGCAGAACTTGAATCTGCGATATAGGCTAATTTCTCTCTGGGAATTTTTAATTTATCGAATATTGGCCGGTACAGAATACCAACAGTTAATGAACTAACACTTGACTCTACGAAGAGTAGAAGACCTGTTATCATGGCTAAAAGTTGCACGATCACCCGACTGTAACCGCTTTCTTTTTTTTCGAAGTAATTGATTAGAACATTTAATCGGTTGATAAAGCCCTCCATACCTCGGGAATATTGAATAAACAACAGTAAAGCACCCACTAAGGCACTAAACATTATAGTTCTGGTATTCCCGGCCGATTTAAAAACATCGACTAATCCTTCAATTGTTGCTAAAGTTCCATTTAAAAGGTTCCAGTCGCTCATAATGATCCATGAAAACCATATTCCAAACAAAAGTGCAACATAAACTTGTTTTGTTCTTAGCGCGAGAATTATCGCAATTATTGGAGGTAAAATTGAGAGGAAGCCGTAGTTGTCCATAAGCACCATAGGTAATTTATTGTGAAGTTTAAATATATAAAAACTAATGGAGTTAGCTGCAATATTTAATAATTGATTGAAATACAGGCGGTAAAAAAGAATCAATGAAAATTAGGATCTTGGCTCTAAAAGTTGGAAGATTAGACCGAAATAATCTAAACGTCAACAGTAGATATGTGGTTTCGTGCTATCTTGTATTCGTTTAGCGATGAAATACTAACATTCTGTATTGTATTACGTTAATTGATCGATATCAATTCACCTTTTGCTTCTTGTTCTTTTAATTTCTTAACAAGATCAAGGGCATCAGGAACTACGTCACTGCATAAAATTATTAGTGAGCCCTTAATAGCATTTTTTACGGCAAAATTAATTGCCTCTTTTTCTGAAGGAATAATTGTGGTTTTCTTATCAGGATCCTTTGCCATTATACCATCATGGAGCATTTTGATAAGCTCTTCTTCTGTTTTTCCGCGTAATCTTTTGTCCTGTCGAATTATTATTTCATCAAACATCTCAGCAGCTATACTTCCCATTTCGTTGTTATCTTCAACACGCCTATCTCCAATACCGGCAATTATACCGACCTTAACTGTTGCCTCCAGCGCATCTGTAAAATTCTTAAGCGCTCGCATCCCGGCAGGATTATGAGCATAATCCAGTAGTATAGAAAAATTATTAAACTCAAATAAATTTAATCTGCCCGGAGTTTGTGCAGCAGACGGAATAAACGTTTCAAGCCCGGCTTTCATATCTTCAATACTAATTCCCTGAACATTCGCCGCAATGATAGCTGGCAAAACATTTTGGATCATGAATTTTGCTTTACCTCCGTAGGTAAGCGGAATATTTTCTACCCTCATAACTCTCATTTTCCATTCTCCTTTACAAATAGATACGTATCCATTTTCATAGACCGCTGTGATACCTCCTTTGCGCTGAAGCGCTTTTATGTGTGGATTGTTTTCATCCATAGAAAATAAAGCCACATTGCATTCTAAATTTCTTCGCATATCATAGACCAGTTCATCATCTGCGTTTAAAATTGCGTACCCATCGGGTAGTACCGTTTCAGGAACAACTCCTTTTACTCTAGCCAATTGTTCAAGGCTGTGAATTCCCTTTAAGCCTAAATGATCAGCGGCAACATTAGTTACTATTGCCACATCACATTTTTTAAAACCGAGCCCGGCACGTAACAAGCCTCCTCTTGCGCATTCTAATACGGCAAAGTTCACCGTTGGATCTTTCAATACAAACTCTGCACTTGCTGGTCCGGTACAATCACCGGTCATTAATAATCTATTCTGAATGTAGACCCCATCACTTGTAGTGTATCCAACTCTATTACCAACCATTTTAGCTATGTGGGCAATTAAACGAGTTGTTGTTGTTTTGCCATTGGTACCGGTTACTGCAATAATCGGAATTCTACTAGTGGAACCATATGGAAATAGCTTATCGATCACAGGTGCCGCCACGTTTCTTGGAAGTCCCTCCGTCGGTGCCAGATGCATCCTAAAACCGGGTCCTGCATTAACTTCAAGCACTGCTCCTCCCGTTTCTGAAAGGGGTTTTGTAATGTCGGTAGTCATAATATCAATTCCACAAATATCTAAGTCGATTATTTTCGAAATTCGTTCCGCCATGGACACATTAGCCGGATGAACAATATCAGTTACATCTTCGGCCGTTCCACCCGTACTTAAATTGGCAGTATCTTTTAATATTAGCATTTCTCCTTTCTTAATAACAGATTCCAGGGTGTATCCCTTAGCAGCAATAATACTCTTGGTCAGATCATTGGCTGTAATTTGAGTCAATACCTTTTCGTGCCCGTATCCTCTGCGGGGATCCTCATTAACAGTATCAATTAATTCCTGAATATTTGAAACACCATCACCAATGACATGTGCCGGCGTCCGTTTGGCAGCAGCTACTAATTTATTATTGATCACGAGCAATCTGTAATCCGCACCTACAATATATTTTTCTACAATTACCGCATTGGATACCGCCTTGGCGGCATGAAATGCTTCGACGGCATCTTCGTAATTGTTGATATCCACAGTAATACCTCTCCCATGATTTCCGTCAATTGGCTTGATAACTAATGGGAAACCCACATAACTACAAGCCTCTTCGAGGCTCCTTTCTCTGCGTATAATATCTCCTTTCGGCACTTCAACTTCAGCCTGTTCCAATAAGTATTTGGTATCTTCTTTATCACAAGCAATTTCCACTCCTATACTACTGGTTTCACTTGTTACGGTAGCCTGTATGCGTTTTTGATTGGCTCCATAACCCAATTGGCAAAGAGAATATTTATTTAAACGAATCCATGGTATGCCTCTAGCCTCTGCTTCTTCAACAATCGACCCCGTACTTGGCCCAAGACGCTCGTCCTCACGAATTTCTCTCATTTGTTGTATGTCGTCCGATAAGTCATAATCTTCTCCTTTTATCAATGCCTCACATATTCGTACCGCAGATTTGGCAGCAAACCGACCTACTTTTTCTTCCATATAGGCAAAAACTACACTATAAACACCAATTTCTCCGTAACCCCGGGTTCTTCCAAACCCTACATCCATTCCTGCTAAGGTTTGTATTTCGAGAGCAATATGTTCAATAATATGCCCCATCCATGTTCCTTCTTCTACCCTCTGAAAGAAGCCGCCGGGAGTCCCTACTGAACAACGGTGCGTGTACATACTTGGAAACATTTTTTCCAGACGCCCTTTAAATCCGTCAATTTTATCGGAGGGAGATTCTTCCATTTCTTCAAGGTCGAGAACCATTACTATTAGCTTATGTCGTCTAATCGACCAATAATTTGGTCCTCTCATTGCATTAATGCCTATAATTTTCATGACGGAGATCTTTAGAATTTGTTATTGTTAAATGTAATAAATATAAACATCAATAAAAAAATTAGTTTATTTTTGCATCCATCAAATTTTTTTAAAAGAAAGATCGTATGCAAAAGATTAAGGGTACTTTAATTCCTATTGGAGGAAATGAAGACAAAGGTAGGGGAGAAACTGAACTCTATACCCTTGAATTTATTGAAGATGGAATTTTAGCACGTATTGTAGCTGAATGTTCTGTAAAAGATCCAAAAATTATAATTATACCAACTGCTTCCAGTATTCCGGTTGAAGTTGGAGAAAATTATAAAAAGGCTTTCACAAAATTGGGTTGTACAGATATACATATTCTTGATATTAGATCGACGGAAGATGCTGAAAAACCAGAATCTATTGAGCTAATAAAGAGCGCCAATTGCATTATGTTTTCCGGGGGAGATCAATCAAAAATCACCGCGAAGATAGGAAATTCAACCATCCACAAAATTATAAAGAATCGTTATCAAAACGAAACAGGATTTGTAATTGCAGGAACAAGTGCCGGTGCAATGGCAATGTCAGAAGAAATGATTGCCGGAGGAAGCAGTACTGAAGCTTTTATAAAGGGAGCGGTTAATATGAATAAAGGATTAGGATTAATTCCTGAATTGATTATTGATACTCATTTTATTCAAAGAGGTCGTTTTGGTAGACAATCTGAAGCAGTAGCCAGATTTCCTGAGCTTTTGGGAATTGGATTGGCGGAAGATACGGGTCTTATCATAAAAAAGGGAAATGAATTTGAAGTAATAGGTTCCGGGATGATCATTGTTTTTGATGCTGCAAACCTATCCCATAACAATGAGAAAATATTAAAAATTGGTACTCCAATGACCATGGCCAATCTAGTAGTTCATGTTCTTGCCATAGGTGATCGCTTTAATATTGAAACTAGAAAAGTAAAGGTGTTACCCCTTGATGCGGAGATCCCATTTGTCTGACGAAGTAGTGTCTACCAGAAAACACCGATTTCAGCGTTGGACTTGTACTGAAAACAGTCATTAGCTATGGCTGACTCCTTGATTTTCAACACTGCGTCCGTCTCAACCTCGGCGATTTCTAACAGACACACGTAAGAAAATAGAGTTTTCTTGTAGGAACTAAGTGTAAATTTACTTGTAAATAGAAATTTCTTCAAGTCTATTTGAGGATTTTGAAGCTCTATACATTCCTTCCGTATTAAATGGCATGGCGATATTCCCATTTTTGTCTACGGCTATCAATCCACCATCTCCACCTAGTACTAAAATTCTTTTATGGATAACTTCATCAGCCGCTTCTTGAAGCGTCATTTCTTTGTGTTCCATTAGGCAGGCCATATCGTAGGCTACGACCCCGCGAATAAAATATTCACCGCTACCGGTACATGAAACAGCACATGTTTTATTATTGGCATAATTACCGGACCCGATCATGGGGCTGTCACCAACTCGGCCAAAACGTTTATTGGTCATACCTCCTGTTGAAGTAGCTGCTGCAATATTACCTTCTTTATCACAGGCAACGGCTCCTACTGTACCAAATTTATGATCTTTTTTTGTGGAATGATCGAGTTGAAACGAGTCGGTATCTTTAATTTCCATCCATTGCTTATGGCGGAATTCATCAAAGAAATACGCTTCGTCTTCTATTGTATAATTCAAATGTTTGGCAAATTCCATAGCACCATCACTTGCTAAAAAGACATGTTCACTTTTTTCCATCACATCACGAGCCAGTGACACAGGGTTTTTAATTCCGGATATCAGACTAACCGCACCGGCATTTAGTGTCTTGCCATCCATGATGGAGGCATCCATTTCATGCGTCTCGTTTGCAGTAAATACGCTGCCTTTCCCGGCATTAAACAAATGAGAATTTTCGAGTTCTATGACTGACTTTTCTACAGCATCAATAGCTGACCCTCCTTCTTCCAATACTTTATATCCACTCTCCAAAGCACTTTTTAAAGCTGTTTTATAAGCTTTTTCTTTCTTGGGAGTCATCATTCCTTTCACTAAAGTTCCGGCCCCGCCATGTATTGCAATTGAAAACATTTACGCTAATTTAATTTATTGCGAAAGTACAAATTGAGAATGAATTGTATTCCTTCGATCGGCTTTTTATCTGACTCCTCCGCCGCTGGCAGATTCGGAGGATGAGAGTATATGTTTAACCTATAGCTTCAGGCAGGATCCCCGACGTTCTTGGTCGGAATTTAGGTTGTTTGTATAACTCAATTAATACCTCATATGCATTCGTTGAGCTAGTTTATTATTTTAGGCACAAAATTTGTGCTATTTATGATAAAAGAAATATTATATATTTATAATATGGAAAGCTGAGAGAAAAAGATTGCAACTAAGATACCTGAAAACCTTAACTATTCATGGTAATTATTTATTTCCAATGAATTACAAATATTAAAATTATGAAAAAAATATTTCTATTAAATTCTCTAATAGCTATAATTTTTATTACAGCTTGTAGCAGTGGTGACAGTCATGAGATAGATCATGCAGATGATTTCCGCAGAGGGAATAATACCCCTGCATCAGATTATTTTGATTATAATATTACTATTGCATCCCCAAATAATCTTGATAAAAGCATTGGAGATGCAATGTCTATTAATATAGATTTTAAAAGTAGCACTGGAAAAACCGTGCATTATATAGAGATTAGTATCATTAGCAAATTAGACGGCAAAGTGATATATAACAAACCTTCTAATATGCACATTGACGATGATAGTGGAATGTATAACTTCAATGATACCTTTACCTTATCTGTGGATAATGGAATTTCAGTTGACACAAATTGGATTCTGGAAGCAAAGGTGTGGGGAACAAATGCTGATGAAGAAGATGTAATTAAATCTATAGAATTTCATATAAATTCTTAAGCACAAGCACTATTTTAGGTCATAAAAAAACCAGTTGATAAAAAGGCAGTATTATTTTTATACTTATAAATTGAAGGCTAGTTTTATTCCTTCTATCAACATTCCAGTACCAATTATAGCTAGAATTAATCCCATTAATTTCCCAATTACAGAAATTAAATTATTTCCAACCTTTTTTACTATAACCTCACTTAGAGAAAATGCTAAGTAGGTTAAATAAATCATAATGGCAAAAATTACAATTACGATCCCGATATGCAAAAAGCTTGCATTTGGAACGAAGTTCATTGCCGTTACAATTGTACCCGGTCCTGCAAGTATTGGAATTGCTAAAGGGGATATGGCAATTCCATCATCCTGATTTGTTTTTCCCTGGTTCTGGATGGTAGAACTTTTAGACATAAGCATTTCAAATCCCACATAAAATATAAGTATTCCACCCGTTATTTTAAATGCCGGAATTGTGATTCCAAAGATTTCAAAAATGTATTTTCCAAGAATTACAAATGAGGCCACAATAATAAATGCGGTAATGGTAGCTTTCTTTGCAATTCTTTTTTTTGCTATTTGATCTTTACCTTCCACCAATCCTAAAAAGATAGGCGTATTCGCAATAGGATTCATTATGGCAAAGAACCCTGTAAATACAGCCAATGAAAAAGTTAAGATATCTGTCATATTTGAAAAAAGTTTATCATAAATTACAATTAAATGTCAAAGCAAATATAAATATTTATTAGCAATTAGGATATCTTTATTTTTTTTGAGAACGTTCAGTAAGTTAATGCATGTTGAAATAGTGAAATAGTGAAATAGTTCAATTTTTAAATTAATAGAATGTAGGCCTTTTTTTATCAATTCAATGTAAAGTTCACTTGAACAAAAATAAAAGTCTTTTGAATTCTCAAAAGGTTTCTTTGTAGCGGAGGATGGATTGACTCTCTGTCTTCGGCAGGTCGTTGGGCCAGAGTGGGGTTAGCTAAACAAGCACTACCAGATGGCTACACCATCATGCTTTTTTTATATCTGATTCGTTTAAGAGCAAGCTCTACACTTTCAAACATAAAAAAACCAGTTCCTTTCGAAACTGGTTTTACTAGTAGCGGGAGCTGGACTCGAACCAGCGACCTTTGGGTTATGAGCCCAACGAGCTACCTACTGCTCTATCCCGCGATGTATGTTTTAAAATCAGACGATCTGATTTATTAATTTTCT